>Ga0206128_1003117_pt1 | contig 14154 bp, 4 predicted proteins | sample Helgoland_Spring_7_FD_148601 | JGI IMG/M metagenome (GOLD analysis project Ga0206128, IMG submission 148601) | Pelagic subsurface seawater microbial communities from Kabeltonne, Helgoland, North Sea - Helgoland_Spring_Bloom_20160426_1 | ecosystem: Environmental > Aquatic > Marine > Epipelagic ...
CCCCATTATAGTCTGATATAGTTTGATTAAAATCATAATTCATATTTATATCTTTATATGAAATAGCACATGAATATGAATGTTTATGATTTAATATATCATAAGGATAATCATCATATAAAATAATATATGAATTATAATTATTTAATGTATTTATAATATTTATATCATCAGGTTTTTTTGTTTGATTAAAATCAACTAATTTAGCAAATAATTTGGATATATAAAGGAATTTTGATTCATTTAATTTATTATTATTTTTATTAACTGATTTTAATCCAATAATATGAATACCGAAAACACTTATATATTTATCTATATTTAATAATCCATTGAATGTATAATATAAATTACAAAAGTTAGAATAATGATTATAAATATGAATATTAAATAAATTAAAAACTGGCATATTTTTGTAATCAAAAACTATATAATTATCATTATTTGATATTAAACTAATATAAGATCCTGTTTTTAAAGAATCATTATCTGATGGTTTTATTAATAAAATATTACCTTTATTATTATTATAATTAATATTATTTATAGTATGAATGAATAAAGATTTATTTTTAATTGTATTATTGATTATAATTGTATATTGTGTATTTTCTTTAATTTTTGGTAGTTTAATATGTTTATCATCAATTAAATCAATAGTAATTTTATTTGATGTATATTCATTTGATAATGTATAATAGTCTATATTTAATTTATCACCATAATAATTTAAATAATTATCTGTTTTAAAAGTATCTCTAATATATAATATATCAGCAGATAAAACTTTATTTATAGAAATATTATTAGTAGAAAAGTTTAATGTAGTATATAAGTTATTTTTATCTACAATAAAATTATTTTGATTATGTGTTAATTTTATACAGTTATCTACAATAGAAAATGTAAAATTACTACCCCTAATTGTTTTTTTTAATTCTGTATTAAAAATATTTATTATATTATTATTTAATGTATATGGATTATTTAATGTGTTTATAGAATAATAATATGTATTATAATCTATTTCTGAAATTGTTAATATAATGGTATGTGTATTTAAACCATCTAATTCATTTATAACTAGTATATTATTTGTAGAATTTAATGTAATAGATTTGTAGTAATAATATAATATTTGATTATAAAATATATTATTAATAGATGTTGATTGTGAATCAATATTAATTGTATCATTTAATACTAAATTTATATTAGAACCATTATTATTAATATTCATAAAATTGGTAGTATTTATGTTATTTGTATGAATGGTTGATAAATCCGAATTATATAAAATATAAAAGTTAGTTAATCCAGAATAATCAAAATTATAAATATAATTATTATAAATTATAGGTATTGATGAATTATTAAATAATATTGTATTTGTAATATTATTATATGAAACTTTATAATTTATAACATATTTATTTAATGTAAATGAAGAAAATAGTGTGTTAGTTATAATATTTTTTTCAATAATATAATATACATTATTATAATTATTTAATAGTATATTATTAGATAAATCTAAATTACTATCTGATTTTATATCATAAATTTTAAAATAATCATTATTTAATAATAAACGATTAAATGAATATTTTACATCTTTATATAAAACCCCTTTATAATCTTTTAATTCAAATTTATTAACACTAGGATAAACCTTAAAAGTTTTATATGTTATATTTGAAGGGAATTGTATAATAGAATTTGTATCATAATTTGATTGAATAGATATATTATCTAAGAAATAATTAGAACTATTGGATGTTAATGTAAATGAATTACCTTTAATTAGTTTATTAAAAACTAATGTATTATTATTTAATATTATATTAGGAGAAATATTATTATTGATAAATATATTATATTCTGAAATAAATGTAACATTATAATCATGATTTGAATCAGTAACTATAAATTTATAAATATATGAATAATTGGGACTAGGTAATCTAATAATAATATTATTTTTTACATTTAAAAATATTGTAGCATCTTGTTGTTGTAATGTATAAATATCGGCAATTATAGTTAGATTATTAATATTTGTAATTTCTTTATTAGAATAATATCCTACACCGGTGAATGTTAAATTTTCATATAATATTTCATCATTATTTAAATCTTTAGGAATCTGCATAATGACATTTGAATTAGGTTTACCGGGAAAGAAATTATCAGAATATGTAATAGGTATATTATTATAAATAATTTGATTTTGATTATTTACTATAGAATATTGTATATTTAATTTAATAGGTTCAAATAGTGTAATAAATGAATTATTTGTTGAATATAAATCATAAACGTATTTATATAAAATTGTATTAAGTTTAGAATATGTATTATAATGAATATATAATTCGTTTTGAGCTTTATTATTCATATTAATGTTAAAATCTAATGTTTTATTTGAATTATAAATTAATTGTCCGTTATATCCAGGGGAACCTATATATTTAATATTATATTTTAATTCATCTGAAGAATTAGAATAATTACCATTATAATCTCTATTTAATAATATTATATTTTTATTATCATTTAATATTTCAGATTGTTCATAATATAAATATAATTTATTAGTATTTGTAGTTAATGTTAAATTCTGATTATGATTTGTATATAATAAATACTGATTTGTATAAGTATTTTGTAAATATGATGTATTCAATTCAGTAGAATTTGTAGTCTTATTTGTAATACTAAAATTAATTTTATTAGTAGAATTTACATCAGAAACATCAAATAAATAAAGGAAATTATTATAAATATATAATGAATTAAAATGATTTTGAATATAATAGTCATCTGTAAATTTAATTTTTTTTTGTATTACATATTTTTTATCTACAAAAATAGGAATATAATGTATAAATGTATCAGATGATTCGAATACTGTGTTTTCTCTATTATAATAGTGTTGATTTAAAAATGTATTTGATGAAATGTCTTTTATTTTACATTCAACTTTAATATATAATTTTGAATCAGAAGTATGGGGTAAATTAATATTTAATTCACAATCATATGATGAATATAATTCTTTAGTATCATCACTATTAACAATACTTAATTTAAAATATTTTTCAATATTATTTTTTTGATAACTAGTTGTATAAGATTTATTATTAAGACGATATATAAAGTTTTTATGAATATTAAAACTATACGATTGATATGGTTTTAATATTAAAGCCATATTATTTAAACCATTAATATTAATATCCATTGAATAATAATCAATATTACTTAAAAAATATGTATGATATAAATCAATGTACATATAAAATGAATTAATAGAGGATTGATTTGTTGTATTTTGTTTTGTAACTGTATTTAAATCAATAAATTTCAGATTATTATTAAGTCTAGTATAATAATGTTTATTTGAATTAGAAAGTGTAGGAACAGTATTATTAATTTTAAATACAGTTGTAGTATAATTTTTAACAGTGAAGTTTGATAATTGAATATTATTATTTATAGGAATATTTTGATTAATGGAATTAGTAATAGTAAATGGTTCATTGGGATTTTTTGTAATATAGTATTTTTCATTTGAATTAGATAAATAATGTAAATATGATTCAGATAAATATGTAATAGGTTTATTATTTATTAAATATAAATCAGATGAATCATGATATAGATTAAGTTTTGTTGTACTTATAGAGGAAGAATTATTAATTTTATTAAATGATAAATAATTTGGAGTTATGATTTGACCTGGTTTATGATTAAATATTTTTAAGGTATAAGTATTATCAATATTGATTTTATTATTATCATAAAATTTTAATTCATCAAATACTAAATATATATTATGTTCTATTGAAACACTTAAACCATCTTCTATTGTAGAATATATAGTTCCTTTATAAATATTATCATTATTATATAATATAAAGTAACATTTATTAAAACTATTATAGGAAAGTGAATTATCATTATCAAAATAATATTGTATGTCGATATTATCTAAATAGTGAATGATATTATATTTATATTTATATTTAAATTTAAATTTCTTATCACTGATTGAACTTGTACCAGTAATTAGTTCAATATCATCATATTTAATTAACATGTTATATTGTATTTTTGATTCATATAAACAATCAGTATAATAAAATAGTGTAGCGTGTAATGTAGGATTGATATTAATAATAATTTTACTATTATTATATCCGGATTTACCAGAATAAATAATATTATTAGTTAATTTATTTGTAGCGGATTCATCAGTATAAAATGTAATATTGTGATTTAATAAACTAGAATGAGAGTTATTAAGATAAATAGTTTTAAAATCCGAAATATATAAATTGGTAGAAGTAATATTTTTTTGAGAAATAGTATCTGTTAATTTTGTATTATCATAATAATCATAATTTATATTAAAATATTTACTTGTTTCAAAGGCAAAATCAATTTCTTGATAATATTCTGTTTCAAGTAATTCAATTGTATATTCTTGAATAAGTTGTGAATTAGGTAAATTATGATTCAAATTTTCAGTGAGATTAAATTTAATAGGTAAAGTTTTATAAAGATTATTAGTTATTTCATAATTATTTTCTAAATTATTAAAATATAATTTACCAAAATCAACAACACTCTTAAAATTACTATCTTCTTTAAAACATATTAAATGATATACAAAACTAGTATTATTATGAATTAAATGAATATCAATATAAAATAAATTATTTTCAATTGTGATAGAATTATTAATATCTATAGGAATATTTGTAGTATTATAATTCGTATATTTATATACTGAATGTAATGTATAATTTGTAAAAGGTGTAATATTAAGTTTAAATGAAGATAATGAAGATTGGAATGTTATAAAATATTCATAAATTAATGGAGTAATAGGTATATTAATATTATAAAAGTTATTTGTTATAGAACTTGGTATGATATTTGAAAATGTAAATAATGAAGTGTTATTATTATTTGAAAAGGTAGTATTATTAGTAGTATTATTATAAATAAAATAATCGGTAATAGTTGAATTATTTGATTTAATATTAATAATATTAGTGGAAGAATCAACTAATTGATTAGAATCTTTACTAAAATAACATAATTTATATGAATCAGATGAAGTAGCATTTTGTAAGGATAAATTATATTCAATATTAGTATTAATATTGATTGATTTATGTTTTTGATTATTCCATAAAACATATGGATAATTTGAACCGGATGATATAAATATATTTTTATTTGAATTGTTTTTATCTAAATATATATATTTATTATTACTATCTAATGAATATGACAAATTAATATTTTGTATAGAATCAATAATATTTTGTAGATAAAAATGTGATAAATCATTATTTAAAATATTTGATTCAATTAAATTTGATTGTGTTATAATATGATTTTTATTAGTTATAGATGAAGGAGATGTAATTAAAATATTATTTATAATATTAGTATTATTTTTAATATTATCACTTAAATAAATATTTTTATCCGATATAATAAAAATTTTCATATTATTTAAAATTTTATCATAATTATTTAAATTACTAATTGATTGTCCTGAATATAAGTTTGAACTAATATAATAAATACCTGAATAATAAAGATGTTGTGTATATAAATTATTAGTATTTAATGTTATACCTGAACCGGTTTGTTTTGTAATAATATCTGTATCAAAATAATTATTTGTATCAAAATTATTAAAATAATCAGATGAAGTATTATTAATAAATATAAAAAACTTAAATATATCAATCATATAATTTGGTTGAACAAATTTATAGTTTTTATCTTTTAATATAGTTAGTGGTAATGGTATTTTATTATTAAAAGACGAATCTGTATAAAAATCGAAATATGCTAATTTAGGATTAATTATAATAATATCAGGATCATATTGTAATTTAACATAAATAATAATAGTAGAATCAATAGAATTTTGATTATATGATGAATTATAAATAGATGAATTAAAATTGAAATTGTATTTAAGATCTGGAAATAATATATTTTTATAAATAATTAAATTATTTATAGTATTTGTATTAGTTTGGTCTTTAATTTTTAATTCATATGTTGGAGTATATTTTTTTAAATAAAATAATCCATCTGAATATAATTTATTTTCCTGAATATCTAAATTATAATTAAATGTACTATTTATAATATTAATAGAACCACCTATAGAACGATTATTAGTAGAATAATAATATAGTTTAGATAATGTTGAATCAGACATAATTTTAAGAATAATTAAATTAACATAAGTGATATTATTAATAGTAATATATTTATATGTAATTTCAGAAGAATTATTATATTCAGTTATTATATTATTATTAAGTCCATCATTATATAATGATAATTTGAATTCATAAGTGTATACATCAGATAAGTCGAAATAATATGTGGTATTTTTTAAAATATTAGGTGAATATGATTCTAAATTATTAATATGATAAGTATAAATATTATTAGAATTTTTTTGTAATGTAATTTTAAATGTTCTTTTTAAATCAATATCAAAGCCTGGATTATAATTTGATCGGTGATATTGATTAAAATAGTATGTATTTTTTCTATATAAAATAGGATTTTTTACAATATTTTGAAATTTAGAATCATTATAAAATTCAAATAGATTATTATTATTTAATTTAAGATAAAAATGGTTATTAGTATTATTTTGATTTAAATTATAATTAGATATATGTGATTGAGAAATATAATAAATTTGATTTTTAATTAATTTAAATGAATTGGATAAATAATTAATAATATGATTATATTTATTGATAAATGAAATATCGTATTTATTATTATTAAGAATAAATTGTGTATCTAATAAATTAGTAGATATGATATTATCAGGATAATCAATAATATTATTATTATTTGTAAAATTATGTTCTTTTAGAACAAAATGATTATTATGGAAATAAAGTTTTATAGAATTTCCTTTGATTAATTGTTTAAGTGTTAAGATATGTGAATTATTTAAAATTTCATAAGAAATATTATTAATATAATATTTTGTTTGAATAGAAAATGGATAAGGACTATTAAATATAACATTTTTATAAAGAGTATTTTTAGATAATATATTGATTAATCCACCCATTGATTTTGTATTTTTATTATAATAATATAGTTTTGCTGGAAAATTATATTCTGGTATAGTAAATATATATGAAATAGAATTATCTGTATTAATATATTTTTTGATAAAAGTATAATCAAGATGTTTTCTTAAATTGTGTGTTCCATCAGATACATCTGAAAATTGTAGTAAATCATTTAATAAAGATAAGTTTTGTATAATATCATTTTCTTTAATTGTTGTTCTATCAATTGTAATATAATATGTATTTGATGTATATAATGTAATATTTTTAAGAAGATTTGTATTATCTGAATTTTGAATAAAATAATATTCACTATATTCATTTGAATTTAATTTTTGTGTCAATGTATATGTATTCTTATCAATAGAATTATCATTATCAATAACAATATCAAATAGATTTCCTTGAAGAGTATTTTTAAAATGAATAGAAATATCTGTATTAAGATTTAATAATAATAATTTACCAGAATATGAATCATCTATAGTAAATGGATTTAATGTAAATTGTCCTCCAATAATATTATTAAGTTCACTGTAAAAATTAATATTTATATTTTGTTTATTTTTATAAATAGTATCTAATTTAAATATTTTGTAAATTCCACTATTTGTTACAGTTGTATTATATGTATTTTTATCATTATCCATAAATTTTAGTAAATAATTATCAATAGAATCTCTTGATATAGGTATTTTTAATTTTTGTGTAATCAAAGAATATATATTTTGAGAATCAATTGATTTATGATTTAAGTCTGTATTAAATAATTTTAATTCCAAAAAATCATTATTAATTATATTAACAGATGAATTTATATTAAATTCGTAACTAGTAGTAATATTTGAATTAGTAATATGTTTATTTTGTTTAGAAAATGATATATTAGATAATGAATTAGTTTGTAATAATAAATGGTCTATAAATAACATTGGTATAATAAACATTTTTTTGTTTGATTCTAGTATAGGTTCATCATATTTTAAATGTAAATAATACATATTTTTTTGTTCTGTAGAGGAATTTAGTGAGGATATAGGAATAATAAATGTATTATTTTCTATAGTAGATGTAGTAAATTTAAAATAGTTTTGTTGTACATGAGTGATTAACGATATATCGGTTGAAAGAGTATCAATATAAAATTTGAATGCTGAATTATTGGTTTCTTGTGTATAAAGTTTAAGATAATCAGTTTGTGTATTAATAATATAATAATTTAAAGTATATTTAATATCTCTATTCATAATTAAAAATTTTCTATCATTATTATGATTATATAATATTGTATTATTTTCATCATAAATTATTATATTATTTGTATTTTCATTATAAAATATATTAAGTATTGATGTATTTGATTCTAATAGATTTTCACTATTTATATCATTATTAATAATAGTTGTATATAAATATGTAGGATATAATATAGAATTATTAAATATATCCAATGTATATTGTGTATCTAATAAATTAAGAGTATTATATTTATTATTATGATCTGTTAAATAATAATTTAAAACGGGATATTTATATTTATATTTTGTTGAAAAATTATTTAATATAAATTTATTTTGATTAGAATCAAAAATAGGTTCAATATTATAATCTATTGTATTATAATAATCAATATAAGTATAAACTTTATATAAAATATTAGATGATAATTTAGTAATATTATTATATTTTTTAGAAGATGTATTAAACTTAAAGTTATATGTTGAACCCATAAATATATTTTTTAGAGGTTCAGATGTATTTTCATTAATAATATTATATATATAAGAATTATTAGAATTAATATTAATATTAATAATGTAATTTTGATTAAGTGAGGAAGGAAACGATTGTATTATATTATTAATATTATTATTTGTATCATTTTTATGAATTATATAATAGTTGGTTCCATCAGAATAAAATTTAATATGTTCTCCCTTTTCCGATTTATTAAATTTTATAATAGATCCATTAAGTGAATTATATGTTATTTCTATATTAGACCTTTTTAAATAAAGCCAATCACTTCCTATAATTTTAGAATTATCTATAGGATTTGTGGATGTTCTAAATTGAATAGAATTATTATTTGTATTTGTGAAAATAAATTCAAAGTTAAGTCCATTTTTTCTATATGGTAGATTAATGGTGATATTATTATTTGTATTATTGATTAAATATAATGCCCCTGATTGGAATTCATCTTTTTGTGTATCAAAATGAATCGGATAATTAAGCATATTTTTAACAATTAAATCTTCCGTTTCAATTAAATTAAATTTTCCATCATTTAAAACTTCCATATTTATTAATTATAATATTATATATTAATTTATTTTTTAAGTATTACATAAAATTATTTTTTCTAATTATTTATTAATGACCGCAGGTTTTTTGCAATTAACAATAAATGGTGATCAAGATTCATATTTAACTGGAAATCCTCAAATTTCATTTTTTAAATCAGTATTTAAAAGATATTCAAAATTTTCTATTCAAACATTATCACAAGATATAAGTGGAACACCTAATTTTGGAAATACTATTAATTGTTTATTAAATAAATCTGGTGATTTATTAAAAAATATTTATTTAGAAATAACATTACCAGATTTAATTAAACCTACTAATTTATCTTGGTATGGATATGTTAATAATATTGGATGTAGTATAATAGATAAAATCATATTAAGAATTAATGATCAGATAATAGATACTATATATGGTGATTGGATTGATATTTATAATAATGTTAATAATATAGATGTAAATAATTGTGTATTACAATATAATAGTGATTTTATGATTAGAAATAATGATAATATACCATTAGAAAAAAGAAAAGTTTATTTAAATATACCTTTCTTCTTTTCCAAAAATAGTTCTATAGCTTTACCATTAGTGTCATTAAATCAGAGTGATATAACAATTGATATATCATTTAAAAATTTATCTGATGTAATTAAAGTAAATAATTATGATTTAAAAGATAATGTAAAAGTTAAATCTGATTCAAAATTTGAATGTAATTTATGGGCCGAATATATTTATTTAGATAATAGTGAAAAACAGCTTTTTGCTACTAAAAAAATTGAATATTTAATAGAACAAACACAATTTAACTCTAATGAAGTATTACATAAAAACGACATAAAAAAAAATATATTTTTAGATTTTAGACATCCCATTAAAGAATTATATTGGACTATTAGTATTGATAATTCTAATTTAGATGATTACTTAAAAGTAGATCATAATAATATAACTAAATATACTACTAGATATAGTAATTATAAAGATACATTCGATAGATTAAGTATAAAATTAAATAGTTTATTTTTAGTAAGTGATTTTAGTGCAGACTACTTTAGAAAAATTCAATCAAACTTATATCATAATAATTCTAGAAATAAATTTATTTATTCATATTCATTTTCATTATTACCATCTCAACAACAACCATCAGGCCATTTAAACTTTTCTGAACTAAATGATGCTATGTTTATATTTGATTTTAAAAATACACCACAATACAACTCAGGACACGCCACAAATGGTATAATTAAAATATATGCTGTTAATTATAATATATTACAAATAAACTCCGGTCAAGGGTCTTTATTATATTATACTAATTAAATAAATATATTATTAATATTTTGATTATTATTATTTAATAAATCCGATTTAATATTCCAAATATATTTATTATTTATTTTATTTATACAATATAATTCTATAAAACCATATTTATTTGTTCCACTATTTTTTAAAATTATATTATTATTTAAATCTATTATTTTTTTATTATTTACTACAGTATAGTCTGGTATAATACTTTTGATTTTTTTTGTATTCGTATCCGTATTAATTATATTTATTAAACCTTTAAATACATCATAATTTTCAATATTATCAGTATTATCCTCACATTTTATATTTATACTAACTAAATCATGTAACAATAATATTTTATATACTATACCTAACTTTATATCTATTGATGGCAATATTACTTCTAATCTTTTTAAATCCTTTCTATTAATTAATAATAATTTATTAGAATATGTTTTTTTTAAATAATTTGTATTATTATTGATTTTAAATATATTTATAAATTCATTATAATCAAAATCATTATAATAGAGTTTATTTAATATATTTATATTTTTGAATACATTATCTTTTAATATTTCTTCATCTGCTACATTATCATTTATATCATAATTAATTAAGTCTCCATTTATATTTAATGTATTATTTATAATAGACCATTTATTTTTTATTGTATCATTAATTGTAATAAAAGTACAATTAATATTTGTATAAAATATACTTTTTAAATCATAATCTTCATATATATTATTATAAAACTCTATTTTACTTAAATTATCTATATAAAATAAATAATTTGTGTTTTTTTGTAATAGTATATATTTTAATTCATCATTTTCATTTATAAATTTTAAATAGTCTTTATTTGTTTTAGTTGTTAAATCTGTTAAATCTAAATCTACTTTTTTATTATTAATATTTAATTTTATATAAATCATTGAATAATCAATTGTATATGTTCCACTAGTTATAAAAGTATTAATATTGTAATTCGTATTTGTTGTTTTAGTTAATTTAAAAATATAATATGTATATTTTTTATTTATTTCATTTTGATTGTTATTTCTTATTAATTTTAGTGTGTTTGAATCAAAAATTAAATCATTCATTCCATAAAAATACGTGTATGAAACACCCCCATTTATAATGGTTTTTTGTTGTAATTTATGATTTTCTGTTATAATAAAATAAAAAATTTCATCATTCATTGTTTTATTAAAAAAAATTGAGTAATTTAAATTTATATAATTAATTATATTTTGATTTTCTATATTAAAATATTTTTGATCTACTTCATTTATATTACTATTAAATTCTATAATAGAACTATTCATTTGTAATATAATATTTTTTGATAGCATATAACTAATATTATAATATTTTTTTATATAGTGTTATTTAATTTATTATTAATATTTGTAAATCCATTATATACGCTAAATATTATATTTTCAAAATTTATATTTTCTATAGAATCAAAATATGCATTAATATCTATAATATTAAACACCCCTTCTAAAATTAAACTTTGATTATTAACATTATCTATTATTTTATATTCTAATATATTTTGATTTTCTACATTTTTTATAGTATTATTTATTGTATCAAATAAAGATTGAATATGATTTATATCACTATCTATTGTATCAAAATTTAATTTATCCATACTATCAATAAATACCCCTGTTTTATCTTTTATTTGTAAATTATAATTTTGTTGTATAGTAATAGAACTATCATATAATATATTATTATTATTACTATCAATAATTTGTATTAAATCATAATTAATAGTAAGAAATAATATTATATTTTGATTATTATATAATTTATTAAAATATCTATTATTATTATTAGTTGAAGTCACATAATCAATAATTTTATCACTCAAATTTAAATATATTTTTAGAGTTTTTGATATATTTGGTGTTATTGTTTGCGGAATATTAATACGTCCAACTAAATTCCCTTTCACTAACCAATTACCTTCATTTAAATCAGAATTTTGATTCGATTTAATTTCAGTATTATTATTATATTTTGTTCCTAAATAAGTTAATTCTAAAAATCCTCCATTATATAATCCTAAATCATAATTTGGTATAAATAATATTTGATTTCCTATATTATTTGATTTACATACAAATTGTTTTTTTTGTTTATTATCTTTATCAGATGTTTCTATTATATTACTATTATGATTTAATTTATAATTTCCTACAAATTTATCAGATTCATTTAAACAACATATTCTTAAACTATTTTGTATATTTGTTATTAGAATTTTATAATGAGTTCCTACTGTTCTTGAATTTAAAATAATATTAATATCTAATTCAGAATCATCCGTTACAATTAAACTATCTGAATCATTTTTATTAAGAGCTAGATTTTTTGAATTTTTTGAATCAATATAAATAATATTATTATAATATGAATAATTTAATTTATCCGTTTTTATTTTATTTACTTGTAAATTATCAAACTCTTCATCTTGATTTATATTATCTGTATCTAATCTAAACATATATATATTAAAATATTTTTATCTCTTAATATAACTTAAAAATCAATTACTAAAAAAATTGATTTTTTACTATTATTATTATATAATGTCTATTTTCTATAAATCATATAATTATATTAAAAACTTTAAAGGTAAATTAAATAAAAATCAACAATTAATTAATTTATATCAAAATAATCATTTAATATCTAATTACGATAAAGGTTGGATTAAACAGGAAATAAATAGAAAAAAAAAAAATATTAGAACACCGCCCGGTAAACATTTAGCACATCAACGCGGTAGGGAAAATGCTAAAGGATATGGTTATGAACATACTACATTACAATTAATTATGAATCATAAATTACAACATAAATACGATAATATGGGAAAAAAAAATAAAAATAGACCCTTCGATATTATATATACTATTATTTAAATATTAAAATCAGATAATAATATTAAAGCTAAAATTACATAATTAAATGAATCAATTATATTATCATCTATCGTCTCAAAATTATTTATAATATTAGTTTTATGTAAATTTTCTATTCTATTAATTTTATCATTTAGTCTTACTAAAATTCCTATGCTATCAAAATCTAAAAACGAGTTTCCATAATCACTATTTTTTTTTTCAAATATATCTCTACAGTCTTTATAAGTATCATCAAATGATTTATTATATTTTATTTCATTAAATTTAAAAATACAATAAAGTAAAATTATTAAATATACTTTAATATCTTTTTTTTCAATTATCTCTATTTTTTCTGGTGTTATACTCATATAACTTTTTAGTTTTTTACCATATAAAATATATTTATTAATACAATCATTTAAATCATTTATATCTATATCTACTAAATTATTTTTTTTTTT
>Ga0206128_1003118_pt1 | contig 14150 bp, 13 predicted proteins | sample Helgoland_Spring_7_FD_148601 | JGI IMG/M metagenome (GOLD analysis project Ga0206128, IMG submission 148601) | Pelagic subsurface seawater microbial communities from Kabeltonne, Helgoland, North Sea - Helgoland_Spring_Bloom_20160426_1 | ecosystem: Environmental > Aquatic > Marine > Epipelagic ...
AGTTTGAGAAATTCTCCAACTTCGACGTCAGACACGCCCAACTCTTCCAAATTTGAAGCCCAGAGAAGGCCCGGCCCCTGCCCCTCCCCCATCTGATCCATCATTTTCTTGCCACTAAATTTATAACCCTCGAATTGAGCACCTCCTCGCTCGACAACCACTGGCTCAACACCCACGTCGATCATACTGAAAAAATTAGGCACGGCCTCTAGCTGCTCACGAACAAGTGCACGGGAATCCTCATCCGAAACCTTAACACCCTGGTAGTAGATGGGCATGTCAACCTCACGGAACATATCAATGAAGTCAGCAGGCAGGCCCTTGAGCGGCTTAGCGAAGACTTTCTTTGGATCATTCATCGCTTCAGCCATTTTACCCGCTACGGCTGCATTACCGGCATAAACTGCCATTCGTCCCGCATAATATGATACACGATCGGAAAATTCCAGGACCTCCTGGCCCACCTTCGGAGTGCTCTCTCCGTATGCAACAAAATAGTCTTCACCATATTGCGCTGCCCCCAATTGAAGTATTCCTGACATCTGAACCTGGGGGTCAGAAAGATCATCAAAGGAAACACCTTCCTGCTCCAAACGTTCTTTAATCACTTCTCCCACTGGGGTTTTCCACATCCTATCGATCACGCTACTACCATTGATCACCGCGCTGTATGCACTCACGTTTGTAGGCAAGTATTGCGCAAATCCCAACTTGGCGGCGCGCTGCGCTGGACTTACCTCTGCGTCAGAAACGGGCGGTGTTGGGACCTCAACTTCAGTCTGCGCCTCACTCGATGGCTCGGTGGATTTTTTGTTGCAGCCTACAAATGCAAGTAGTCCTGTGAACAGAAACGGTATAATATATTTTTTCATCTTGTTAATTATTGTTAATTGACTTCAGTTACCCTAGCCGGCGAATCACGACTGAATGCATCTTAATGCATGATACTGAATAGCAAGCACAATGCTGACGAGCCCCCTCTAATGATGTGCTGATACTCGTTAAGCTAGCTTCAGAATTCACTTTTCCAATTACAAAGGCAGATATTTTTTATAAGGCACATCCCATTACCATGCCAGAATTACCCGAAGTAGAAACCACTCGTCGTGGCATTGAGCCCTACATGATTAACCGCAGGATTCAATCCATAGAAATCAGGGAATCCAGAATGCGCTGGCCTATTGAAGATTGTGTTCATGATCTCGTTGGCCACAAAGCTGAGAGTGTTGAGAGAAGGGCCAAATACCTCTTGATACCATCCAAGGTTGGCACATTAATTCTCCATCTAGGTATGTCAGGCAGCCTGCGCATCTGCCCCACTGGCCACGAACTCAAGAAACATGACCATTTCATCGTCGGCCTTGAGGGCAACATGGAAATGCGACTCCATGACCCAAGGCGCTTTGGCGCTGTCTTGTGGCATGGCATCAATGATGGCCCCGTGATGGAACACCCCCTCCTACAGCACCTCGGCCCTGAACCACTCAGTGATCGCTTCGATTCAGATTACTTTGCTGCCAGCTGTAGCAACAGAAAGACATCAATCAAACAACACATCATGAACAGCAAAACCGTCGTGGGTGTTGGTAACATCTATGCCTCTGAGGCGCTCTTTCGATCCGGCATCAAACCCACTCGCAAAGCTGGAAACATCTCCAAACCAAGACTCGTTCGACTCAATGAGCAAATTAAACAAGTTCTCAGCGAAGCGATCAAACAAGGCGGCACCACCTTGCGCGACTTCCTCCGAGAGGATGGTAAGCCAGGCTACTTTAAACAACGCCTACAAGTTTATGACCGAGCAGGCAAACCATGTCGTGATTGCGGCAAAAGCATCCGGAAAATCGTCATTTCAAATCGCTCGACCTTTTACTGCTCAAAATGTCAGCGATAAGGATTATCTCACATCTTGACATTTTCTCAAATTAGCGCAAATTCCGCGCGTCCTCTACCAAGGATATAAAGCACATGCCGGTGTGGCGGAATTGGTAGACGCGCGTGATTCAAAATCACGTTCCCTAGGGAGTGCGGGTTCGATTCCCGCCGCCGGTATTTTCATCACCTCGTCGAGTTTCTTGATCTCGATTCTACTCTTGCCCGCTCGACCCTCCTAGCACAGGGCGTTTACGATCCCTCCGATTTTTTCTCATCGGCGAAGAGCGCCTCAAGTGCCTCGATGACTCCTTTGCTTGCCTCCCCTTTGGCGACATATCCTCCAGAGCTCTGCACCTGAAGCTTAACCTCAGCACATGCATTAGCTGGACAAGCCAATAAACCTGCCATCTCAGGGTTCAACATATCCAGATCATTGTGGCTATCGCCGATAGCAAAAGCATGTTGATTGGTTAATCCCATCAAGCGTGCTACTTCAAGCATCGCTGTGCCCTTGTGGAAATGCTTATGACTAAAGCGGAGATAGATGCCATTTCTTTGATAGGAGAGAGCCGTCTTGGATTCTATCTCCTCATCAATCTTACCAACGATCATATCCATCTCGGATGCTGTTGAGGCAACAATGCCAGCAGGCTCCTCTTTCTGAATACCCCACACTGCGGCAGTTTCAGCTTCCACCCATTGTTTCAATCCCTTGAGAACCTTACGGCACTGACGAAATAGCTTATGATGCTCATGTTCACAGCGTTTGTTCCAATCTTCGTTACCTATCCAACGTCCAAACTTATTGGGCAAATAAATCTCACGTTCGCGGGCAATGATGTAATCAGGCAGAATGGGAAACCGAGCATCCACGAGGCCCTGAACCGCCTGCATCAGCGAGCGGCCAGTATTAATACCCCAACACGAGCCATGACAACTACGCATGCTTTTCATCAACTCAAAAAACTCTGGGCTAACAGCAGGGTCATCATCAGGAACGACGAGTGTGCCATCGAAATCAAAAGATAACAACCAGCGAGGCGTGTTACTCTCAGTAAATGGAGCTAGTAATTTCACAGGAAGTGAGGCTGATTAACTTATCTCGTCTGACAAAGGTCTTTTTATTCATCCACAGGTATGGCCTTCAACGGAGCGCGTTCAGGCACACTAGTCTCAGGCTCCTCAATAGCCCTTGGCGGCACTCTGCTCTGCCCGCCTATAGGGTCCTCCTCAACAGGCACAGCCCTAGCGGGAACACTCTCACGAGTCAGAGGTCCATCAGAAACCCCATCAACGACTTTCACCTCAGCGCTAGGACGGCTTTTGCTCATTTTTATTTCTACCCGTCTATTGAGAGCTTGCGCTTGAACATCACCCGCGCTCACCACAGGCTTAGTCTTGCCAAATCCTCTCACCGCGATACGGGCTTCGTCCAAATCCAGAGTATCAACCAGCCACGACTTCACAGCCATAGCACGTTTTTGAGAAAGGATTAAATTGGGCTGATCCGCACCGATCAAGTCGGTGTGCCCATCGACCCAACATATCAAATTGGGATGTTTATCGATCAATAGAGCCACCTTCATCAGGCTGACTCGAGCGCTCTGACGCAGTGTTGAACTATTAAAATCAAACAAGAGATCACTGCCGATGAGCGCTTTACTCGTCAAAAGCGAATTACCATCCATGCGTGCCATCGCGTCCAGCGATGTGAAGTCTTTCAACAATCCGTTTTCTGCATTCCCACCCGCCCCTTTTCGCAACGCGTCCGTATATACATCAGGGTCATGCTCGGCCGCTTCCCGCTCACCCGGATCAACAGCAAGCTGACTATCTCGTGATCTCGGGAAAAAATCATCCGTCTTACCCATATCTGGTAAGGTGGCTTCAAAAATAGGAGCGTTCATTTGCTCCAGCATCTCTGCGTCGAGCTCACCTGCCGCCGCGGGTTCAGACATCGGCACTTGAATCGTCTCTATGTCTGGGCTGATATCCATTTCCATCTCAGCCATATTTTCAAGCATATCGAGTTCGTCAGCGGGAGGAACCACTGGGGCAGACTCAGCTAGATCATTGGGGTCAGGTCTATTAAGTTCTGGCCTAGCATCTGAGACATCAACCCTGCTCACCCTGATGACCTCCGTTTGAATCCCCGACTCATCAACAAACTCAGGAAGTTCGATATCAATACGACTCAGCATGACAAATACAAAAGCGTGCAGAATGATGGCAACCATCAGGGCTATAGCGACCCACTTACCACTACCTTCGTTCTCTGGAAGCCTGAATGAGGATGTCCCTCTCAAACCTCCATTCCAGCTGTAATCATCGTCCATCGGTGCTGCATATTAGCGTATTTTAGATAAATGGCAACTGAGGGTTTGAACCTAAAGAGCAGAGAAAGCAGTCGTTCATTTTGCAACTCATTCAAGCGTTTTATATCTGGGATCCGCTCTGTCGTATGCCTATCATTAGCCTAGTCATGGAACCAACTATAGAACAAACAGAACCTCATCATGATGGCAGCGCCAACCATAAAAAAAAGATGTCTCCATGGCGCATCGTATGGGTCGGCATCACCCTAGCGGCATTGCTTTGGATTGCCCCCAACATCTACTTTAAAAAATCACAGCAATTCACAGAAGTTGAGCTGCAAGCAGGCAGCATAAGCCAGTCTGATTACGATACCATCACATTGAGTCATGCCCGCTATTCAATAGCTTGTAAAATAAGCGCCTCTGTTCTTCTGTTGGCATCCATGCTCTACCTCATCAGCCAATTGGATATGCGCCCCAAACCTAGGCAGATTACCGATCATTCAAAATGAACCATAGAGACTAGACACTCAACGAAAGCTCTAAGTCATTCATAATGCGCAATGTGGCTTCTTTCGGACCTAAAATCGAGAATGAAAAAAGTCACAATTTAAAATTGTGTGATTGGCAAGGCCCCATTCACCGCATACAAATCATCAATAATTTAAATTATTCCATACTAAATCTATGCAAATTTCATGCCCACATTGTAACACTGCACTTGATGTCGCCCCTGAACACTTTGGCCAACAAGTTCAATGCCCCGCGTGCAACAATCGCTTCCAAATTCCAGAAGGCCCCACAGAACCTAGTGATCCAGACTTCCAGAAACCTGAGCGCCAAGGCTGGGAAGAAGGTGATCATGCCAACGTCAATTTTGGCAAAAGCTTTCTCATCGGAGCCAGCATTACTATTGCCTGGTTAATGCTGATGATGCTCTTCAAGGATAACCGCTTTGGTGCCATATTCCTGGATCGTGGGTGGGTAAACTGGGCCGAGACACTTTTGTTTTTCTGGGGTCTCACTATCCTTTTCATGAAGCTGAAGAAAAATCAGCATCAAGGTCAGGCCACACTACTCAACCTGTTCCCTGAAAACATCGGCAAAGAAATCAATTCTTCTACCGTGGGCGCCTTTATTGACAATATTTACAACACACCACTCAGTTTACGTGACAGCCTGATTGTGAACCGTATCCGAAAATCTCTCGAACTCTTCGAATCGCGTTGTGATAATGGTGAAGTAGCAGGCTTCCTCGGTATCCAATCAGACCTCGATGCCAATCGTTCCATGGGCTCCTATTCGCTTATCAAGGTGTTTTTGTGGGCCATTCCTATTCTAGGTTTCATCGGAACGGTGATGGGTCTGTCGGTAGCCGTTGGCTCTCTGGCCATGGGAGACAATAGTGATCCCGAAGCCCTGAAAGAATCCATCAACAGCTTGACGGGAGGTCTTGGTGTGGCATTTGACACCACCCTACTTGGACTCATCTTAAGTATTCTACTCAGCTTTCCTTTGTCTGCAGTGCAAAAGAAAGAAGACGAGACACTTACGCTCATCGACACATTCTGCACAGAAAAGCTACTTCCCAAGCTCAACGACAGCAAGCAGCTGGGAACGGATGAACTCATGGAGCAGGCCGAAAGCATACCACAGCTGGTGGCGTCATTGGCTCGTGCCCATGAGACATTCTTGGTCAACCTCAACCAATCGACCATTCAGCTCAACCAAACGCATACCAAACTCGAAAGCTCATTGGACCAAGCCGTCTCCAAACTCTCTGACACAAGTAGCGAGATCTTCCTGAAATCACACAACAACCTCACCCGGTCTTTCGAAAGCATTGCCAGCGGCATTGAATCAATCAACCGCAGTCTGCGCCAACTCGGGGAACGACAGATTCCTGGTGCGGTTCCTAAGAAGCGAGGCCTATTTTCCAGAAAATAACCCGCCGTGCCCAAGCGCCGATCCAACAGTGACGAAGGGGTAGACCTCTTCTCTTTCATGAGCATCCTTGCGTGCCTCATTGGCATTCTGACGCTCATGATCAGCGTGATGATGCAGGCCCAGCAAGCAGAACAAGAAGAGAAAGCCGGCAAGACCAAGGAAGAGAGAGCTCGCGCCATGGAGAACCTTGATCTCAAGAAGAAAATAGAGATCGCGGAAAAAGAGAAAGAAGAAAAGGAAGAGAAAATCAAAAAGGAAAAGTCTTCTGTTGCCGCACTGCAGCACCTTAAGGACCGAACCATTGCTCTCTCCCTGAAGCTTGATGGTCTAAAAAAAGCAGAAGATCCTGATCAATCCGATACAGCACTGCAAAAGCTGATAGAAAACATGATCAAGGAAATTGCAGCCCTTAAAGAAGAGCAACCGCCCTTGGACAAAAGACTCAAAGAACTTCAAGCAGAGTTAAAGTCACGTAAAGAAGCGCCCAAACCTCAAGAGTCTGTTAAAATAAGACCCCGTGGATTTGGACAAAAGGGTGCTAGAAACATCTTTTTTGTTGAATGTAATTCCACGGGTGTCGTCATTTATACCGACTCTAAGCCTGGCAAACCTATTTCCACAAAAGCCATTCCCACGAATGAATCGTTTAGTGATTTTCTCGAGAAAGTTAAAAGATCAAGGGATTCCATGGTACTCTTCCTCGTCAGAAAATCTGGAAAGTTAGCTTATGACTGGGCCGCAGGTATTGCAGAAACAAAATACAAGGTCAGTCACGGCAAGTTACCTATGCCCAACGATGGTAAAATCGATCTATCCGCATTTAAATAATACTATATGGCACGGAGGAGAAATTCAGATGGCGGCGGGGTGAGTTTAGACTCACTCATGGATGCGCTGACCAATGTGGTTGCTGTGCTCATTCTCGTGCTTCTGCTCGTTTCGGCAGATGTGAAACAAAAAGTTGAGCAATTCTTTGATGATCTCGAACCTGCTACCCCACAGCAAATCGAGGAGTCTAAAAAGAAAATCGAAGAACTCGAAAAGGAGCAGCAGAAGCTCGATCAATTACTCACCGAGGAGCCACCCAGCCCAGAAGATCTTGAAGAGGAAAAACGCAAACTTGCCCTACTCGAGAAAACCATCGAAGACACCGAAAAGAAAAACCGTGAGCTGCTTGCAAACCTCGACCAGCTCAAAAAACTCGAAAAAGAGAAACGCAAGCAACGAGATCAAGAGGAGAAAAAAACGGTGTTCAAACAGGAGGAAATCGCTCGGCTTGAGTCACTGCTCGATGAAACTCCCGTGCTTAACATTCCAGCGACAGAAGTCAGCATTCCAGTCAGCAGGCCAGTGCCAAAGAGCTCGGAGACCTATTACGCCATCGTGACCCAAGATCGTGTGCACTTCATTGACCCCTTTACTCCTGTCGAAACGCTAGAGGATCAGATCAAAAAAAATGAACGCAAGTGGCTTATTGAAAGAGTAAAACGGGGTAACGATCGCATCAAAGTCTATGACCAGGCTCAGATGGCAGAATATTTCAGCACCTTCGATTTCAAAAACACACGCAAACAGCAGGTCAAAATCATCACTAACCCGATCAGCACAAAAATCTCAATGAATATTGTCCCCGACCTCAAGGAGGGCGGCACACACATTGATGAATTGAGCGGCAAAACGAATACCTTTGTGAGTATTCTCAGCAAGCTGCGCAACAACAAAAAGGCGATCCTTTTCTTCCTCGTAGACACCAAATCTTTCAACACCTATTTACAGGCTAGAAGCCTCACGGATAAGGCAGGGATCGCGGCTGGCTGGAAAATGGAACATATGGATTTTGATACGGAAACAGGCAGGGGCAGAGTGACGCCACAAGGCAGCTTCGGCATGATGCTTAAGGAGGTTGAGGTGAATCGACTCAAAGATCCTCCCCCGCCCAAGCCCAAGCCTAAAAACCCACCTAAAAAGGAGCCCAAACCTGAAGGCCCACCAAAAATAGGACCCAAGCTGGACTAGATATTTCCAGTATCTGATCGTTTTATCAGCACCAATGTTGCGCCTGCTCATTTGGAGTAGCCCCTTGGTCATGACATATTTATAGATGGCCGTGGTTGACAGTAAGCCGTTTCCCATGCAAGTGGCACAGACACTGCTCAACAACGAGTTAGCGCAAACCAGCATCAACAAAGTCATGCCAAAAAAAACAGTCAAAAAGAGCACCAAAAAGGTAGCAAAGAAGGCAGCGAAAAAAGCAGCCGCAAAAAAAATCGCTAAAAAGGTAATCAAAAAAACCGCAAAAAAAGCGGCCAAAAAAACCGTCACAAAGAAGGCGACAAAGAAAGTAGCCAAGAAAGCCGCTAAGAAAGTAGCCCAAAAAAGAAGCCTCAATACTCCATCTCAAAATGTAAGCAGCGAACAAATCAACCACGCTGCATATCTGAATTTCATCAGCCGCATAGAACAAGGGATACACGGGGACGAACATGGTGACTGGCTCGCTGCGGAAGCTGCACTTCGGAATACCCAGAAGTAGCATTCCACAAAATCAAGGCTTACAAGCCGTGTCCTTGAATGAGGCCACGGCTTTTTTATAGCATAAGCACCAGATTTTGATTAGGTTATCGCTGTGGCATCTAAAACTGTAACTACCAAAACGGTGGATAACGTTCCTGCGCTCTGCCGAGGCAGCCGGGCACTTTTACAGGATTGGCTTGAGTGCAACCCAGCTCGCTCACTGAGCTTCTGTATCCCAGCTATCATCCTGGGCTGTGGCGCCTATGGATTCGCCATGGGCATGTGGCAAGGGTGGACCATGGCCACGTATGTTGCCATCAAGTTTCCATTGGTCATTTTGGCCACTCTGCTGGTCAACGGCATGATCAACGGTATGCTTGCTATGGCATTGGGAAGTGGCATCGCTTTTAGGCAAAGCTTTCAGTTTCTCTTGGCTGGCTTCGCTCTCATGTCCATTGTCCTGCTCTCTCTCAGCCCGGTGGCATTGTTTTTTGTCTTTCATGCTGCAGAGCCAACAGATCCTGGTGCAGGCCAACTACACAGCATCATTTTACTCTCCCACACCTTGATGATTGCTTACGCAGGAATTGTATCACACAGCTCCCTGCTGGGACAAGTTCGAGACTTCGCTACCAGTCGATTACACGGAACTCGCACATTCTTCGCATGGCTCGCCGGCAACCTCTTTGTCGGCGCTCAGATCTCTTGGATCATGCGTCCCTTCTTCGGCACCCCGGGTCTTGAAGTCCAATTTCTACGGGACAACCCCATGAATGGTAGCTTCTATGACACCATCTGGAAAAGCCTCATGAATATCTTCATTCTCTAAACCCTTCCTTGGATCAAAACAGCCATTCCTCAAATCACCGCTAACCACAATAAACCATGACAGACCAACAACCACCTGAGCTACCACAAAAGCAGCCCTCAACTGCAATCCCAACATCAGCACAGACAAAGCCCGCCGGCCCTGACCCTGATTACGTCTCTATGGAGGGCTCCGGATTTTCTCAAATTCTGAGTCACCTGCTTAGAAAACCGATGAGCATTGTCTACTCATTCAATCATGAAGGCAAAAGCCCAGCTTCAGCCCTATTGCTCATCACACTGGTGTGCCTTGCTATTTTCGGGTTTGTCATCGGCATATTCAGTGCCGGCGATCAGCTGTGGGCCGCCCCTCTAAAAGTAATCGGCGGCGTGCTCTTCAGCGCCCTTATTTGTCTGCCTAGCTTATATATCTTTGGCTCCCTCGGTGGCATGGATGCCAAGATTCAGCAGGTTATTGGGCTGATGCTGACCTTTATCACCATCACCTCGCTTTTACTTGTTGGCTTTGCTCCCGTTGTTTGGCTGTTCTCCACATCGAGTAACTCATCGGTATTCTTTGGATTTTTAGCCATTACCATCTGGATTGTCTGCCTCTTTTTTGGCCTCCGTGTAATCATGCGAGCATCTCAATGCATGGGTGGCGGCCAAGGGGGCCATCTCAAACTGTGGATCATCGTCTTTATCCTCGTCACCCTACAAATGACCACCACACTCAGACCGTTCATTGGCAAATCAGACGAATTCATTAACCTCGAAGAAAAGCATTTCTTTCTCGGTTACTGGTTCACGAGCATGAGTGACGCCAATCAGTCAGAAGCTGATAAATTAAGATCAACGGAAAAAATTAAGGTGGGAACGGGAGCCGAAGCCAAAAAGGGAAAGCATAAAAAATAGCCCTTCACTCGAGGAAACCCGTCAGCGGGCTTGTTGCTGATGCGTGGTCATCAGCCTCAGGAAGCCCCATCTCGTAAGCGGCGCGCCCTGCCTCAACGGCGAGTTTGAACGCCTCCCCCATCCTCACTGGATCGGAGGGAATCGCCATGGCTGTATTGATCAGAACTGCATTAGCACCCAACTCCATCGCCTCTGCAGCATGACTCGGAGCTCCAAGACCAGCATCGATCACTACCGGCACGATCGCCTGGTCAATAATGATCCTGATCTGGTCGCGTGTGACCACCCCCTTATTTGAGCCAATGGGTGCTCCCAGCGGCATCACAGCAGCCGTGCCGACCTCCTGCAGCCTCTTGGCGAGCACTGGATCAGCATTGATATAAGGCAATACCGTAAAGCCCTCCTTGACCAGAATCTCAGCGGCTTTCAATGTTTCGATCGGATCTGGCAGCAAATAGGTCGGGTCGGGATGAATTTCGAGTTTCACCCACTTGGGAAGTCCAGCAGCTTCAGCAAGGCGAGCAAGACGCACAGCCTCGTCCGCATCCATGGCTCCACTGGTATTAGGTAAGATCAAATACTTCTCTGGATCGATAAATTTGAGGATATCCGCTTGAGGATCATCGCCACCTGTAAGATCAGCGCGCCTTAAAGCCACCGTGACTATCTCACTACCACATGATGCCAGCGTATCCCGCATCAGCTCATTAGACGCAAATTTTCCGGTCCCAGCCATCAGGCGGGATTGAAACCGGCGCCCAGCTATTTCTAATGGCAGATTCATCACAGGCGCAGACATTACCCACGCATCCTCACCATGCAAGCGCAAGGATAGTTCATTTTCAACTAATCCAGCCAGCATACTGAAAATTATTATTCCCCTGCTATCTAAAGCCCTGTAAAACGAAGGTTAGCTCCCACAAACTAGACCATAACCATGAAACATATTCCCAACATCGCAGCCGTCCTACTCGGCTTAGCATTCGTCATTTTCGGTATCAATTTTTTTGCCCCTTTGCTGCCACCATTTCCGGCTCCAGAGCCCGGTTCTCCGCCCGCTCTTTTCTGGGGTGCTGTAGGCGGCAGCGGCTTTATGGCTTTCGTTAAATGTTTGGAAATTTTAGGAGGAATCCTGGTTGCCATCCCCAAAACACGCAATATCGGCCTGCTCGTCCTTGGACCCATTGTGGTCAACATCCTCGCCTATAACATCTTCATTGCAGGCGGTAATGCAATTTTTCAGCCACCGGTCATTGTCATATCAGCCCTTTCGGCCTATTTACTGTGGCATAGTCGCGAAAAATTCACTGCCCTGATCAATAACTAGATAGCTTCTATAGATGATCAAGCCCCCTATTGTTCTCTCTATTAAAAAAAAGGCCCCGGGAGCTTGGAGTCTCCCGGGGCATTAAATTCAGTTCCTTACACGCTGATGTATTGGAAAATCTGACAACTGCAACTGTTGTGTTCACTTGGTAAGTGATTGAGCACCGAAACATACGGTGTTCACTAATGATAGACTCCTCATGACTGTATTCGTTCAAAGAAAATCAACATTACTTTCATTTTCATAGTTGAGGACTGTCTGACTCGCTTATTTAAAAGGATTTGCACTGATTAAATATTTGTTGATGATCTACCTTTCCGCTTCTTCAGCTCATACATTGTAATTCGCTTGCGAATTTGCCACTGCACAGCTACATCGTGCCCACACCCACGAATTTCATGGCTGGATTTTTCAAACAACTCTTTAATAAAGTAACCAATCGGGCAGATGTCGATTGGGATGAACTGGAGGCAGACCTTATCGGCGCCGATCTTGGTGCTCGCACAGCAATGAGCGTTGTCGATGAGCTTCAAGCAAAAGGGCGCAAAGTCTCCGCTGACGATATCATCAACGTCTGCAAGCAACATATCGGAGACATCCTCACTGAAGACGCCACCGAGCTCACCCCTCGATCCGACGGCAAACCAGCCGTCATCCTCATTGTAGGAGTCAACGGCACCGGCAAAACCACATCCTCAGCAAAACTGGCGTATTTACTCAAAAATAAGGGCTATTCCGTCATGTTGGCAGCTGCAGACACCTTCCGTGCTGCAGCGGTAGAGCAACTCGGCGTCTGGGGCGAGCGTCTGGACGTGTCCGTCGTCAAGGGGGCTCCCAATGCCGATCCCTCCTCCGTTTGCTACACGGCCCACCAAAAAGCTATCCAAGAAGGCGTCCAGTTTTTGATTTGTGATACCGCAGGCCGCATTCACACACGGCACAACTTGATGCAAGAGTTGGGTAAAATCGAGCGCACCATCAGCAAACAGGACGAAGATGCTCCGCATCTCAAGCTCCTTGTGGTTGACGCCACCACCGGCAGCAACGCCCTGTCTCAAACCAAAGAATTTAACAAGGCCATCGAAATCGACGGTCTTGTAGTCACTAAAATGGACGGCTCAGGCAAAGGAGGCGTCACTGTGGCCATTCAACAAGAACTCGGCATACCAACCCGCTTTATTGGGCTTGGTGAGGAACCCGAGCTATTTAAGCCCTTCCAGAAGGAAGAGTTTATCAATGGCATCTTGTAAACCAAAAGAGCGAGGCATGTCTCAGCCTCGCTCCCTTATTGATTGTTGTTGATTACCCCCATCGCGGAGGTGCGTGCTACTCAGGAAGTGGGAAATTGCGATTAAAGGCATATACCTGCTCACGGATCTCGACGAGCTTTGCCTCATCATCACGATTCTGCAGAGCTTCATGAATGAAGTCAGCTACTTGCTCCACATCAGCCACCTTCATTCCACGCGTGGTCACGGCGGGCGTACCGATACGAATACCACTTGGCTTAAACGGACCTGCCGTATCAAAAGGAATTGAGTTCTTGTTCACGGTAATACCCGACTCATCCAGCGCATTCTGCGCGATATCGCCATCGATACCGGCTGGCCGAAGGTCAACGAGCATCAGGTGGTTGTCTGTTCCACCGGAGACAATACGGTAGCCGTGCTCTGCAAGACGTGCAGCCATGGCCGCAGCATTATCGACAACCTGCTGTGAATACCCCTTAAAGTCGGTATTGAGGATTTCCCCAAAGCAGGCCGCCTTCGCTGCAATCACATGCATCAGAGGCCCTCCTTGAATTCCTGGAAATACGTTGCTATCAATTTTTTTGGCGTGTTCCTTGGTGCACAGGATAATTCCACCACGAGGCCCACGTAATGACTTGTGAGTGGTGCTGGTTACAAAGTCAGCGTGCGGCACTGGATTAGGATGCACACCAGCGGCAACCAGCCCAGCAATATGGGCCATATCTACAAAGAGGTATGCTCCTACCTTTTTGGCAATTTGCCCCATCCGCTCAAAATCAATCTCACGTGGGTAAGCACTCGCACCGGTGGTGATCAACTTAGGTTTCACTTCCTCCGCCACCTTCTCCAGCGCGTCGTAATCAATGCGCTCGTCTTCTTCACGCACCCCATAATGGGTTACCTCATAAAATTTTCCGGAGAAATTCGCTTTGTGTCCATGAGTCAGGTGACCACCGTGGGCGAGGTCCATCGTCAGGATTTTGTCACCCGGCTTGAGCACGGAAAAATAAACTGCCGTGTTTGCCTGTGAGCCCGAGTGAGGCTGCACGTTGGCGTGATCAGCACCAAAGATTTCCTTGGCACGGTCAATAGCGAGCTGCTCAGCAATATCAACAAACTCGCAACCACCATACCAACGACGGCCAGGATAACCCTCGGCATACTTATTGGTCAGCAAGCTTCCCTGTCCTTCCATCACCC
>Ga0206128_1003119_pt1 | contig 14142 bp, 17 predicted proteins | sample Helgoland_Spring_7_FD_148601 | JGI IMG/M metagenome (GOLD analysis project Ga0206128, IMG submission 148601) | Pelagic subsurface seawater microbial communities from Kabeltonne, Helgoland, North Sea - Helgoland_Spring_Bloom_20160426_1 | ecosystem: Environmental > Aquatic > Marine > Epipelagic ...
TTTTTCCATTCGTTGATTTTCCCAAAGTTTTTAAGGTCTTCTGGTTGATAGTAGCTTTTTTTCATTTCTAAATTGGAGTTTATCTTTAATTTGAATAAATATAGACATAAAAAATAAGCTTAGAATGTCTTTGAATATTTGTATGTTTACAATCTTAATAGCCTTTAATTTTGCACACTATAATATATATCACTACTTTTAAATATATATATTCACTTATGCTCTTAGAAGTATTTGTGAATCCACTTATTTTTTTGTGTTTCAATTTGATAATGGTGTAGTTTATAATTATAAAACGAGTTTTGAAACTTTTTTTAAATTAACACAAACACATTCTAATATTTTTGAGGTGACTCCGGTCTTGTTAGTGAATTTAGATAAGTTACAAGAAATAATTCCTAATGAAGAGGAGGATGAATTTGACTGTAACTTGGTTTCTCAGAAAAACATCGAGATATCAAAATCACAAAAAGAGAGTTTAGTCGCCCATATAGAAAATTACTCTTGATACTATTCTTCTTTTAAAAGTAGTTCAGCTGAAATCCCTAAGATATATTCTTCTAGGTAGTGTTGAATGAACTCATCCGTAAAATATTCCTCCCCCAGAATGTTCTTGTCTTTTAGAATGGATTTTAACTCAAGTTTTAAATACAATTCAAGATTTTTTTTGGAAACAGGCAAATAACTGTAATGCCAAGGCTCATATTGAAATCCCTTTCGCTCATCATCTTTTGTGTAGACCAAGTGGAAGCCAAACGAGTTTGCATGTTCGTCCATCCATTTTTTAAGAGGTGCATAGGGCCCCTCATTTTCAAATAAATGAGGGAGCAAAACATCTCCTTCAACTTTTGGCTGTGCAGCGATTAAATCAATGTCAGTGCCCCAATGATGTCTAGAAGTTCCGGGTATTGTAGAGTATAGGGTTATTTTTTCTATGTTTTGTTCTGGAGTCAATCCCAAGGTTTCGTTTTTAGTGAATTTACGGTTCCAAATCGCCAATTGCCTATCGAAATCCCGATAACTAGACACTACTTGAATTTGAATACTGTCTTGTGCAGCAGCCAATACCATCTTTTCAAATGCGATTGCGGCCTCTTTAACAAGTTTATATTGGTCTCCAATCAGCACTGGTGATCCTTGCCCAATTAACAACATGGTTTGCGATGATAAAGAACTTTGCTCCTGAGCAGCAAGTGGTAGGAGTGAGCTGAATAACAAAGAAAAGGATAGAAGGAGGGTTACTTTCATTGATTAAATTTTTTGTAAAAACATTGATGCGTTCCAATTATAGGTACTTCAAAAACAGTTCCAATTTCGAGATACCCCAGTTTTGTGTAAAAAGACGATGCATTTACCCGAGCATTGAGCCAAATGTGATTACATACTTTTGTTTTTAGCAGTTGTTCGGCATAAAGCATAAGTGCTTTTCCAATACCTTTTTGTTGTAATTTTTCGACTACCGCAACCCCGCGAATTTGATAATTTTTACCTTGATTAAAATGCTTTCCATTGTTTACATAGCACGAAAGAACTCCGATAAGACGCTGCTCCTCATAAGCACCAAAGTGAAGCGTTTCCTCATCCTCATCACCAATGAATTTACAACTTTCTAAAGGTTGACCTGCCCTCAAAATAGGGTGTCGTATTTCGAATGTCTGTGTGCTGGATATGCTTCTGATTTCCATTGTGGAGTATTCATTTTTTATAAAAATAGAAAATCAAAAGGAGAACTACTTTATTTATACTTGTTAATGAAAAAGAATCTCTCTTTTTGTAATTTCACACTTTATCTTTTGCATTATGGACATTCAATTTCAAATTCTTGATAAAGAATCAATTTCAAGAATCATTCCTTTGATACAAGAATTTACTAATAACAAATTCTCAGATGAGGTTCTTCGTTCTCGTTTTGAAGCCATGTTTACTCAGAACTACGAGTGCTTGGGCATGTTATACGAAGAAAAACTGATTGGTGTTTGTGGTCTTTGGTTTCAAACCCGACATTATGCTGGATTGAGCTGCGAGCCGGATCATGTTTTTATTCTACCCCAATATCAGGGCCAAGGTCTTGGCGATACAATGTTCGAATATATTGCTCAGTATTGCAAAGCCAAGGGGTGTGATTCTTTAGAACTCAACACCTATGTGCAGAATACGGCTTCGCATAAGTTTTATTATAATCAAGGTTTTAAAATCTTAGGCTATCATTTTTTCAAAGATTTGTAAAGAAGTGCTATATTAGCATTTGAAAAGCGAGAGTAGCTCAGTTGGTAGAGCGTCAGCCTTCCAAGCTGAATGTCGCCGGTTCGAACCCGGTCTCTCGCTCTTTTTTTATGCCTTTTTTTAAGGGAATAAAGCTCAAAGAGGATCTTACTTTAACAGTAATATTAACACCTCTTTTTCTTGGTCGTAGGAATTATATTTTTATTTTTAAACAATGAAGACTAAACTTCTTTTTTTGGCACTCCTTTGTTCTTATTTGAATTTTGGACAAGAAAGCAGAAACTCCATAAAAGGACGCCTGCTTTATAGAAACAGTAATGTGATTGCAGCAAATGTGGTTAATAATACAGCCCAATTCAATACAATTACAAACGGAGAAGGGGAGTTCGAGATACCAGTTCGAGTAGGAGATGAGCTTATTTTTTCATCGGTACAATACAAAATTAGAACGGTAAAGGTTACTGCCGAAATGATTAAGAAAAACCGTATTGTAGTTTCTATAAACGAACGGATTAATATTTTGGATGAGGTTGTTGTTGGTCCAGAAAATCAGCAAAAGTTCTTGGATATGAAAAAGGAAGAATTTAAGCGTGTTGATTATACCCAAGATAAATCAACCAAATTAATCAATAGAGCTGCCGATGATCGACAACTTGCAAATGGTCTTAATTTTGTAAATGTAGCCAAGCTTTTGGGTCGTTTGTTGTCTAAAAACGAAGGGAATTCCGAGAAAAAATTAATTCCTAGCGAAGTGCTTCCCTACCTTTTTGAAACTACTTTTTTCACTGAAGACCTAGGACTGAGCGCAGAAGAAGCAGAAGGTTTTTTAATGGAAATGGATCGTATTTTACCCACTCAAAAACTGTTTAAGAAAGACATGGAGTTCCAGTTAATCGATTACCTAGTCAAAGCCAGTCAGGAATACAAGACACAAGTTAGGTGAAAACAGGTTTTTGCATTGTTTCTTTTTTTATTTGCCTTTCAGGTGGATCCCTTTACAGTCAACAATTCAAGTTGCTCCAAGGTAAATTACACCACGAAAGCCTCTCGCTTTCTGGAATTCATGTGGTGAATACTTCCCGTGCAAACGCGGTCATTTCAGATGCCGATGGTTATTTTGAAATTTCAGTGCAGGTAGGGGAACGGTTGCAATTTTCTGGAATTCAGTTTAAATTCAAAGAGTTGCTGATTAGCCAGTCGGTTTTTGATTCAGAATTAATAACAGTTTATTTAGAAGCTTTTGTTAATGAACTCGATGAAGTGATCGTTAAACCCCACGATTTATCCGGAAACTTATCCTCAGACATAACCAATGCAAACATCCCCAGACCTTTAAATTTTTATGATGTAGGTATACCAGGATTTAAAGGGCAGCGAAAAGAACGCATCCCCTCAATTCAGGAGATGGCACTCAACTTAGCCTTAGTTCGGGTTGATGTTGAAGCAGTTTATAAGTACGTTTCCGGCTACTATAGAAAATTAAAATTGAAACGTAAACAAGACAAAGAATTTAAAACGATGTTGAAGATTATCGAGTTTTATGGCTTATATTTCTTTTCTGAAAATTATAATTTGGAACCTGAGCAAGTCTATGATTTTGTATTGGGGTGTAGTGAAAACACAACATTACTTCAATTATTCAATCAAAGCAGGCACCAGGAAATAGTACAAACGTTTTCGGACTATGCCAAAATTTACACCCAAACCAATGTACCAGATTAGAGCCGTCTCCATTTTGTTTTTTATTGTTACCTTCTTGAGTAGTTCAAGTAGCCTTCACGACTATTATGTTTCCAGTACAGAGGTCGTTTATGTTGAAGATAAGCAGCAATTACAAGTGACTACCCGAATTTTTATTGACGATATAGAGGCTTATTTTAATGCGCAAACCGAGGATAAAATCCAACTTCAACCCGATATAGAAGCTGCAACAATTGATTCCTTAGTTCAGCTTTTTTTTGAAAATAACTTTAATTTATTTTTTGACAAAAAAAAAGTTGCACTCGACTATATTGGGAGACAATATAACGATGATCAAATTCTAATCTTTGCAGAAGCGACAGTGCTGCACCCTCCTTCAAGTTATGAAATCCGCAATACAATCTTGATTCCCTTTCGGACGGGGCAGCAAAATATAGTTCATTTAAAAACTACAAATACAAAAAAGAGTTTTCTAATGGATGCTTCCAAAACAATTTTAGCACAATTTTGGGCACATTAATTTAAAAAAAAAGCTACTTTACAATAAAATTAAATCTTATCAATTACTTATGAGACATATTTTTTCATTTTTCGCTATTGTTTTTATTTCTTCCGCTACTCTTGTCGCTCAAGAAGAAGCCCCAACAAAAACGCAAGCTGGTCACAAAAACAACAATAACTTCAAGCAACTTTATGAAGAGTTTGCTACTCCAAACCGATTTAGAACGGCTTCTGGAGCCCCTGGTGTCGATTACTATCAGCAGCAAAAAGATTATATCATGGACATCGAATTGGATGACGAAAACACCAAGCTTTACGGAGAAGAAACCATTACTTACACAAATAATTCTCCAGATGAACTTGCATATTTTTGGGTTCAATTGGATCAGAACATTCGAACAAAAGACGCTCCCGCTTTAGAGAAAAATGCCTCAGGCATCTCTCCTTTAAAAAGGGTTGAAAGTTTTGTTGATGAGGCAATGGATGAACCCTTTGACGGTGGATTTAACATACAACATGTTAAAGATGCAAACGGGAAACCTCTTCGCTATATCATAAATCAAACCATGATGCGGGTTGATCTTCCTACTCCTTTAAAAAGTGGAGCACAATATGTGTTCTCAATCAAATGGTGGTATAATTTAAATAACCACGTTACAGACAGAGCCCGTTCTGGATACGAGTTTTTCCCTGAAGACGACAACAGAGCCTACGTAATAGCACAATTCTTTCCCAGGTTGGCTGTATATAACGATGTTGAAGGCTGGCAGAACTATCAGTTCTGGGGCAATGGTGAGTTCGCATTAAATTTTGGAAATTATGAGGTGAACATTACCGTTCCAGAAGATCACATTATGGAGGCTACAGGAGAGTTGCAAAACCCAAAAGAGGTCCTTTCTCGAACAGAGTTTCAACGCTATAAAAAAGCATTAAATACCTTCGATGAGCCTGTTTTTATTGTAACCCAGGAAGAAGCTGAAGCAAAAGAAGCAACCAAAGCAACTAAAAAAAGTACATGGAAGTTTGTAGCTGAAAATGTACGTGACTTCGGGTTTGCAACCTCGAGACGTTTTATTTGGGATATGATGGCTGTAAAAGCGGGAAATCAAAACGTAATTGCAGCTTCTCTTTATCCTAAGGAAGGAAATCCATTATGGGAAGAGTATTCCACCAAAGTAGTTGCACACTCCTTAGAAGTTTATTCAAAATATACATTTGACTATCCCTACCCCAAAGCAGTTTCTGTTCATGCCAAAAACCAAGGGATGGAATACCCTATGATTTGCTGGAATTATGGGAGACCCAATGAAGATGGAACTTATTCTGACCGCGTAAAATACGGAATGATTAGCGTCATCATTCATGAAGTTGGACATAACTATTTCCCGATGATTGTAAACTCAGATGAACGTCAGTGGGGATGGATGGATGAAGGCTTAGATACGTTTATGCAATATTTAACAGAACAAGAGTTTGAAACCGATTATCCCTCAAGAAGAGGCGACCCTTCGAAGATTGTTCGATATATGTCTGGGGATCAGGATTTCATCAGTCCAATTATGTCGAATCCAGAAAACGTATATCAGTTAGGACCCAATGCTTACGGGAAACCTGCAACTGCTCTCAATATTTTGAGAGAAACGATTATGGGGAAAGAACTATTCGATTATGCTTTTAAAACCTATGCACAGCGTTGGATGTTTAAGCATCCTACACCTGAAGATTTCTTTAGAACAATGGAAGATGCTTCTGCTGTAGATTTGGATTGGTTTTGGAGGGGATGGTTTTACTCGACTGATGTTGTTGATATAGGGTTAAAGTCGGTTAAACGCTACCGCATTTCACCAAACCCAACACAAGAAGTTAAAGAATTGGTTAGTAGTTATGGAATGACAGTAGATGAGCTTCCTCCCATGGTATTCATGCTTGCAGAAGATTCAGAAGAATTTACAGAAGAGTTGGATAGCCCAGAGATTAATTCGGATGTCTTAAAAAATTATCTAGCTGAGAATAGTGAAGATCTTGCTGGCAAAACCTTACCCAAATTCTTTTATGAAATCGAATTTGAGAAGCCCGGTGGAATTGTAATGCCAATTATTGTTGAGTATGCTTATGCAGATGGTACAAAGGAGTTGGTTACTTATCCTGTACAAGTTTGGCGCAAGAATGACCAATCAGTAAAGAAAATGCTTACCTCGGATAAAGAAATCATAGGCATAACGATAGATCCAAATGCTGAAACAGCAGATGTTGATTTATCAAATAATGCGTGGCCAAAAGAAGAAGTTAAAACCGACTTTGACAAGTTCAAGGAAACTGTAAAAGGATAAAGTCAAAATAATAAAAGCAGCTAAAAGTTTTAGCTGCTTTTTTATTGACTGTATATTTGTAAAAAACTAGAAGATGTTTACATTCATCAGCGGTGCAGAAATAGTATTTGTTTTCTTCATTGTGCTTTTAATATTTGGTGCAGATAAAATCCCTTCCATTGCTAGAGGATTGGCAAAAGGAATGACTCAAGTACGTAATGCAACGAATGAAATTAAAACAGAGATTCAAAAGTCTGCGGAAATTGACCCTTCTAAATCCATTACTTCAGAATTGACCAAAGAAATTGATCAAGTCAAAGACGATTTCGATAAAATTACGGGATCAATCAAAAGGAAACTTTAACGAACACGACTCAATGTCAAGCCATCTCGTAAAGGAAGTAAAACGCTTTCTATTCTTGGGTCGCTAGCTAGGAGGCGATTGAATTCTTGTAGTACTTGTGTATCCTTGTCTTTTGGGTTTACTTGCTTAACTACCTTGCCACTCCACAATACATTGTCTGATAAAATCACTCCCCCAGCATTCATTTTGGGAAGTACTAGCTCATAGTAATTGAGATAATTTGTTTTGTCTGCATCCAAAAAAACTAGGTCATATCCCGATTTGAGTTTTGGAATGATGTCGATTGCATTGCCCAGGTGTTGCTCAATTTGCGAACCATAGCCCGATCGATCAAAGTATTTTCTTTGAAAATCAAATAATTCTTCATTTTTGTCAACAGTGTCTATAGAGCCGCCTTTAACCAGGCCTTCAGCCAAACATAAGGTTGCATAGCCGGTATAGGTTCCGATTTCTAAAATTCTTGTGGGACTTGTTAATTTTGAAAGCATACTCAAAAAACGACCCTGTAGAGTCCCGCTCAACATTCTCGGTAAAAGAACTTTTTGGTAAGTCTCTCGAGTTAGTTCTTTCAAAATTTCAGGTTCATCATGTGAGTTTTTGGTCACATAGTCGAGAAGCTCTTCACTGATAAAATCCATTATTCTTGCGTTTTTGGTCGTGCATACGGATAGCGTTCAAGGAGTTTGGGTAGTGCATAACCATCGAGACCATTAATTGCAACCACGCCTCCCTTATCCAGTTGTATCCAACCATCTTCTAGGAGCATTTCATCTTCCATGAAAATATGCTCAACTTGTCCAACAAGCATCAACGTATCATTTTCTTTGATGTGATATTCATTTACATAGGTACATCCCAATTGGAGTGGGGCATTTTTAACAAATGGAGCCTCGATGTTTTCTTTGTATTCTTCTTCTAAGCCCGTCTGTGAAAATTCTGAAACATCCTCAGGATATTTTGCTGAGGTATGGTGTGCCTCTTCGATTTGACTGTAATGGATGTTATTAACGGTGAAGAAGCCAGTGTCCTTCATGTTTTGATGGGTATGCCTCGGTACTGTTGTTGGTCTTAGAATAAAACCGATCAGCGGAGGATTGCTTCCTAAGTGGACCACAGAGTTAAAAACAGCAAGGTTTGTATTTCCTTCCTTAGATTGTGTACCAATCAAATTGGCAGATTTATAACCCGTACAGCTGTTTATCATATTCAAGCGATAAATTGAGGGCATCGCTCCAATAGCCTCCTTAGAGAAGTGTTTCATTGTTTTTTTTGTAAAGATAATAGAAGGAAAAGTTTTTTTGATAAAAATCAGGAACCATTCTTTTCATCATCTTCTTTAATAATTTGAGTCAATAATAAAATAACTCCACCTACGAGAAAAGCCATATAAATTAAGTGTTTATAATTTTCTATGCCCTTGAACGAGCCACTTAAAACAACCACATCGACTAAACTAATAAAAGCAAAAAGGAAGACCAGTATAAATAGTATTCTGTATTTAGAGTAAAATGATTTCATAGGAGAAAGTAGCGGGTTTGGTTTTTTAAAGATATAAGTTAACTAAATTAATTAAAATCAGGGCCTCTTTTTGATGAATATGAAAGGTCCAAGTGTTAGTTTTTTTTGGTAAAAAGCTTAAATAGACTATAATTTTATAATTATAGCAAATAATTACTTTATTTTTACTCTATGAAAGTTACAGCTTTTTCTGGGATCATGGGTATTGGTTTACTTGCACTACTACTTGTAGTGGGTTGCACAAAAAATCCTATTTTTTATACCCAAGCTGATCCCATTAAAACGGATGGATGGGAAAATACAGGAAGTGTAAATGCTTCTTTTGTAACTTCTGAACGCTCCTTGCTATCATCTATTAGTACTGGGACTCCAACTTTTGATGTCACCTATATTGCAACGGCATCGAATGTCGATAGTCTGTCGTGGCAATTTCCTGGTGGAACCCCGGCTTCTTCCACTTTGGTTCAACAAATAGTTCAATACAATGGTTATGGGACTTTTGATGTAGGGTTAAAAGCCTACAACACAGAAGATCAAGATATGCGTTTTTACACGGATTATATTCGTTCGTTTTATAAGGATGATTGGTCTTTTTCTGCTGATAGTTGGACCATTACCGGCACAACTGGACTCACTGATTTTGAACCATATCTCAATTCGGAAGGAGATGTAATACCTTCTTGGATTTTTATTTCCCATACTGTTGAAAATGCTGCAGAATGCACCAAAGTGTTTTCTGAATTCCCCGCTAATAGGCTGGCTTTAGAATTTGAATATCGACTTAATAAAAAGGAAAAACTTTATGTAGCTACTACCTATACGGAGAGTAGTACAACAGTAACAAATGTCTCGGGAGTGTCAGAAACAAACACCTTTACGCTGACCAGTTTTGGAAATCCAATTACTTATGTGGCAGCAGATGCAATACCGAAACCTACGGTATTTAACTCATCAACGGAGTATCCTGGGATAAGGCGTTTAGTTTTGGAATACAACGGGATTGCCCTGTGGGCTGTGTCAGATATGACCGACGGTAGGTTTGTACGTGTTAAACTTTCGTTGCCCTCCCTTTCCAATTTCAGTCTAAATTTCATCAAGGGCGAAAGCACCCAAAATGACTTGGGTATTATTCAGTACCCCTTTGACTCCGAAATCCGGAACCTAACCCTTAGATTAGAAGACGACGACTAATAAGGTTTATTCGATCGATAAAATCTTTCTTGGGTTAAGAATGTGTAGCGGATCAAATGTTTCTTTAAGCGTTTTCATCAGTTCAATTTCCGCTTCCGATCTACAAAAAGACAAGTATTCTTTTTTGTGTAATCCAATTCCGTGTTCAGCAGAAACGGAACCTCCAACTGCTTTTAAAGGCTGATATATGATGTCATTAATTGATTTTATGATGGCTGTGTTGTTTTCTTTTTTTCCAATAATAAAATGGATATTCCCGTCAGCTACATGACCAAATGGAAACACACAGCTCACAAAGGGGAGCTTTTCTAGGGCTTCAACCGCATCGTCGACCATTTTTCCGATGAGTGGAATAGGGATACTGATATCGAAATGTTGATCGAAATTGGCTTGAGCGGCTAAAACAGATACGTCTTCTCGAATCTGCCAGATGGAATGTAACTCCCTTTCTGACTGAGCCATTACGGCATCTTGTATCAATTCTGTTTCTAATGCTTCCCCGATAAGGTCTTCTAGTCTGCTGTAATCTTCCGCGGGCTTGGTCCCTAAGCTCTCGACAAAAACATAGTAGGGATATTCTTGACTAAGAGGCGGGATCAAGTGAGAATTCTCACTCGTCATGGCCTTGTAGGTACTTTGCCACATGAGTTCAAAACCGCTTAACATTCCGGCTAAGTTTTTCTCTAAGAATTTCAATAGACCAATAACTTGCTCGTAATTTTGTATACCAACAATAGCTGAAGAGCGGCTCGTCGGGGCTTCGGAGAGCCGTAAGATAACCTTAGTGATAATCCCTAGGGTTCCTTCAGAGCCAATAAAGAGTTGCTTTAAGTCGTAACCCGAATTGTCTTTTATTATTTTTTTAAGCGATGAAATGATTGTTCCGTTGGGAAGTACAGCTTCTACTCCCAAAACCATTTGACGCGTCATACCGTATCGAAATACCCGTAAACCTCCAGCATTGGTTGAAACGACACCTCCGATTTGTGCAGAGCCTTTTGCTCCAAAACTCATCGGTAATAAGAGCTGTTTTTCTTGAGCGGTATCAATCAGATTTTCTAAGATCGCTCCGGCTTGAGCAGTAATTGTTCGACTCTGTTCATCGACTTCTTCAATCGAATTCATTTTGTCTAAAGCTAGTACTAGTTGACTGGCCTGTGTCTCCGTTCCACCAATTAGATTGGTCAAGCCTCCATGAATGATCACCTCTTGTTGAACACTGTGGCAATGCTTCATTATTTCGGACACCTCTTGAGTAGAAGTAGGAAACACTACAGCAATTGCCTCTAGTGGAATATCTGTTTTCCAGATGTGTGTAAAACGTTCTTTTTCAGCACCAGAGTGGAGTATATTGGCTTCCCCGACAATGCTGATTAGGTGGTTGATTAAATTTTGATTCATATGTTTTTTTTTAAAAGGACATTACACAAACATCCTCAGCTACGTGTATATCGCCTGCTGTTGCTTTAATAACTTCATCGATGGAAACCCCTGGTGCAATTTCTCTTAAAATAAAACCAGTTGGACCAACATCCATAACGGCCAATTCGGTTACAATTTTTTTAACACACCCTACGCCAGTAAGCGGGAGGCTGCATTTTTTAAGTAGTTTGGATACCCCAGCTCGGTTGGTATGCATCATGGCTACAACAATATTTTCGGCAGAAGCCACCAAATCCATAGCACCTCCCATTCCTTTTACCATTTTACCAGGAATCTTCCAATTGGCAATATCACCCGTTTGAGAAACTTCCATGGCGCCTAAAATCGTAAGATCTACATGTTTCCCTCGGATCATGGCAAAGCTTGTGGCAGAATCAAAAAAAGAAGCTCCCTCAAGGGTAGTTATTGTCTGTTTTCCAGCATTGATGATATCGGCATCTTCTTCCCCTTCAAAAGGAAAAGGTCCCATCCCCAAAACGCCGTTTTCACTTTGAAATTCTACAGCAATATGATTTGGGATATAATTTGCCACTAGGGTTGGGATTCCAATGCCAAGATTGACATAATAGCCGTCTTTGAGTTCTTGGGCTATGCGTTGTGCAATACCGTTTTTGTCTAATGCCATGGTTTATGATTTAGAACGTACTGTTCGTTGCTCAATTCTCTTTTCATAATCTGTTCCCTGAAATATGCGTTGTACAAATATCCCGGGTACGTGTATTTGATTGGGGTCTAGACTTCCTGCGGAAACCAACTCTTCAACTTCTACAACAGTTATTTTTGCAGCACCGCACATATTGGGATTAAAGTTCCGAGCAGTTCCTTTGAAAATCAAATTTCCAGCTTCGTCTCCTTTCCATGCCTTTATAAACGCAAAATCTGCATCAAAAGCTTGTTCAAGCACGTACATTTTACCGTTAAATTCCCGTACTTCTTTTCCTTCAGCAACTTCGGTTCCATAGCCAGCAGGTGTGTAAAACGCAGGAAAACCAGCTTGAGCAGCTCGTGCGCGTTCTGCTAGTGTTCCTTGGGGGATGAGTTCAACTTCCATTTCACCGCTCAACATTTGCCGTTCGAATTCGGCATTTTCACCAACATAGGAGGCGATCATTTTTTTTATTTGCTTTTGTTGAAGTAAGAGCCCTAAACCAAATGCATCAACGCCAGCATTATTGGAAATACAGGTCAGCTGGGTAAGCTGTAAACGTACCAATTCGGTAATGGCTTTTTCGGGAATTCCACACAGACCAAAACCACCCAGCATTAGGGTCATTCCATCTTCAATTCCCGTAAGAGCCTCCGAAACAGTAGATACCGTTTTATTGATCATAGCCTGTAAGTTTTAATAAATGTACTTAATTTTTTAAATCTGAATTACTTTTATTTTACACACATTTAAAGGGAGTATCCCTTGCTTTGTTTTATTTCGAAATTCTAAGGACAATTTTTGACTTAAAACAAAGTGTTTTTTAGTGATTAATTCTTAAATAAAGTATCTTTGATTATGGCATTATCGAATAACGACATCTTTAAAAAACTACGTGTAGCACTCAAATTGAGAGACGTAGATATTGTAGCAATATGTAAACTGGTAGATTTTAAAGTTTCTAAAGGGGAATTAGGCGCTTTTTTTAGAAACGAGAGTCACCCGAAATACATGGAATGCGGAGATCAAATTTTGAGGAATTTCCTAAACGGCTTGGTGATTCATTTTAGAGGACCGCAGAAAAAATAAGGCCTAGTATCTTTTATAATGGGTGTTTAGCTCAGTTGGTTTAGAGCGCTACCTTGACAGGGTATAAAAAAAACTTGTTAACATCAAAAAAATCCAATAAACCCTTATAAATACAATAAAAACAGTAATAACTGTTAATTATACTATCTAATTATTCAAAAGGTAGTGGGCACTATTACGGGCACTATTTGTATATTGCCTAATATGAGTTACTCAATTACACTTGATTTTCGTTTAGGAACTAAAAAGCCTGTAAAGGAATTACGTATAAGAATTAGAAGTGCAGCGGCTAAGGTTGATGTTAGAAAAGTTACAGGTATTAAGGTTCGTGAAAAGCACTTTAATTTCAGCAAGCAAACTTTATCATTAGAGAGCGAACACTACAGATGGTTTAATCAAGTAAAAAAGCGTATTCCTGATGAAGTTAGAGCGTTACACAATGCTGAATATTCCGTTGAAACTTCCATAAGGAACTTACTTAACCTTGAAAAAATTGAATCTGCAGGGGATAAACTTTGGGAGAACTACATTAGTAAAACATCAAACTCAAAGAACACGATAGCCAATAGAGTAAGTAATGTTAGATGGGTGCACAACAATACTCCTTTCAGTCCATTAACCAAACTTCATTTATCAGATGCGGCAATAGTAAAAGAAATTGCTGTAGCTATTAAGACAAGCAAAGACCATACGCTAAGTGGTGCGGATAATAAGTTAAAGAAACTTGATGATTTAGCAAATACTGCGTTTGGTTCAGGTAAAAATCTGTTTAGACCATTTCAACAAAATGGACACTATATAGCAGGTGCAAGTTCAGGGAGTTCTGATGTTAAGTTTACCGATGCATATGATTTTAAGAACGGGATAAAAAACATCAAAACAGGGCAAGACCTTGAAGCCACATTGACTTTCCTATTAAGTTACTGCCTTTGCATTGATGGGCAAGATTTAGCGAGAATTGATAAGAGCACTATAAATCATTTTGCACCATACACGGAAGGTAAAATAGATATTGATTTTGCAAACAACCTAATTAAACATCAGAACGATTTCCATCTAAAAAAAGCCTATTATTTTGATAGGAAGTTAATAATGAATAGGGGTAAGCAACAACAGAGGGAGAGCACAGTTAAATTCAATATATACCCCATACCAAG
>Ga0206128_1003120_pt1 | contig 14142 bp, 10 predicted proteins | sample Helgoland_Spring_7_FD_148601 | JGI IMG/M metagenome (GOLD analysis project Ga0206128, IMG submission 148601) | Pelagic subsurface seawater microbial communities from Kabeltonne, Helgoland, North Sea - Helgoland_Spring_Bloom_20160426_1 | ecosystem: Environmental > Aquatic > Marine > Epipelagic ...
CACCAACAATAGTTAAAAAAGTAGCGAATGTTGCTTCTCAAGTTACAGTAAATCCAAATACAAGACAAACTTTTGAGCATGTAGACACTCGTTCATTTTCGTTTTCGTTTACTATGATTCCTACCTCAAAAAATGAGTCAATGGCAATTAAAGATATTGTTAAATTTTTCCGTACACAACTATATCCGGAATCAATTGATGAAGCAGGAATTAGTATGGGTTATAAATATCCAGAAAGATTTTATATACACATGATGTATGAAGGTAAAAGAGTATTTCATAAAATAAAACCAGCATATTTAACTGCTGCAGAAGTTAAGTATAATGGTGGTAAGCAAGTATTCTTCAATGAAGGTGATGAAGTTGAACCTTATCAAACTGAATTGACTTTATCGTTTACAGAATCTACTCAGTTAGTAAGACAAGACATAAAAGGCGACCCTGAATCAACAGACCCAAGAGGATTTTAAATGCCCACAAATTACTTTGCAAATTTTCAATCAGTTCCATATAGGTTTGGGGATAATGAGACTGCAGTTTTTACTAAAAAACTTTCTCAATATGTTTCTGTATTAGAACATACAAAGAATAGTGAAACCTTATATGAAAAATATACAATAATAGCAGGAGAAAGACCTGATACACTATCTTACAAACTTTATGGAACTGTAGATTACTATTGGACATTTTTTCTTGTAAACGAACACATTCGTGAATCTGGTTGGGCAATTCCTAGTTATGATTTGCTTGAAGAATCAAAAGTTAGATATCCTCATAGAACAGTAACCACTAATGGTGATATATCAAGTGATAATGGTTCATATGAATTATTTCCTGTTGGGGTAACTGTTACGGGTCAACAAAGTGGTACACAAGGAACAATAATACGTAAGATACCAGAGATGGGTCAAATAATAATAAATACTGGAGGCAGTGCATTCCTTCCAACTGAACAATTGTCTTTTTCAACTGTTGACGGAAATAAAGTAGTAAATCTTATATCAGAGTCTGCTCAGTATGATTCCGTTCATCATTATGAAGATGCTGATGGAGTACATCAAGATTTACCTTTATTTGATTTCGGTAATCCTGCTCAAGGGTTGACTGCCATATCATATCGCGAAAGACTTGAAAATAAAAACCTAGAACTACAACGAATTGTTATTATCAAACCAAGTTCTATTGGTCCAGTTGTCCGTGAATTTAAGTCTCTTATGAAACAAAAAAATTAGAATATGTCTAGTGGTTCACAAAGAAATCCTCAGTTCTTAATAAGGGAAGCAGTATTAACTGCAGATAGATGGCAGGTTCCGAATGCCCCTACTCCTGATCAAGAACAAACTACAAACGATGATGCAGTAAAGGTTGCAACTACTGAAAAGAAACAAGAAGGAACACGTCCTGTACAAATAGAAATAACTTCATTGATTGCTGAAGTTCTTATATATGAATCTCTAGATAAACCTTTCCTGACAGGTAAAGTTACAGTAGTTGATTCTTCGGGTTTGTTTAATGGAATGGAATTTTCAGGAACAGAAAGAATAACACTTTCTATTGGTACTATCGATGAAGACCATGAAGAAATGGTTGTGAGAAAGAATTTTATAATGACTGGTATTGAAGCAGTCAAAAGTAACAATAAGTCTTCTTCTTCAAGTACTTTTGTTTTTTCTATTATGGATGAGATTGGTTTCATTGGTCGCAGTACAAAGTTAAGAAAATCTTACAGTGGTAATTTAGAATCTATTATAAGGAAAATTATTCGAAACGAATTTGGGCAAAAAATTGACGTAAGTCTTACGGGCGTTAAAAATGTAAAAGATATTGTAAGTGTTCAAGGTGGTATGAATGTAATTGTTCCTAACCTAAACATTTTGGAGACTATAACTTGGTTGTGTAGTAGATTGACAACAAGAAATAGTTCTCCATACTATGCTTTCGCTACATTAAATATTCCAATAGCGAAAAGTGAACTCGGTCTTGACATTTTAGATAATGCTTCAATCTCAAATTCATCTTCAAACGATTTGTCAAAATCTGTAATTAGACTCGGTAATCTGCAAACTATGCTAACTCAGTCACCTTTCAATAAGCAACCTTATGTTTTTACTCCTTCTACCGCAACCAAAAGTACAGAAAGAGGGTTGAATAGTTATTTCACTATTAAAGAATTAGATATCCCTAAAGGTTCTGACACACTAAGGATGGTAGATATGGGAGCAGTTAGCAGTAACTATTCTAATACTAATTTAGGTACAGGAGAAGTAACCAAAGTACGTCATTTAATGACAAAAAGCGTGCTTTCATTGCAAAGGGATGGGACTATAGGTTCAGATGGACAAGGGGTTCAAAACGTTGTAGACCAACAATTTGCTATAGGACCAGAAAATAAATCTAAAAGCATAGACTTATACCCCTCTAGAAATTTTCATACAATATCGTCATCTGGAACTTATGGCGATTTGCAAAGTTATCACGATGAAAAGCAAGAACAAAATTTTAGACATAAGATTTCTTCTAAGGCAATGAAGGCGCATCTAAATAAACAACCATTAAATATTGTTATCGAAGGTTCTACTTTTATGATTGGTAGAGCAACAGTAGGAAGGGTTATAGATATAAGTGTGAGAAGTGATGTGACACAGGTAGAAAGTACTGAAAGTCTAAACGATTCTAGATATTCTGGAAAACATCTTGTTTACGAACTGAAACATCAGTTTACAAAAGAAAACCATAATATCACACTAAATCTCCGCAAACTAGAATCTAAAAGAGAGTAGGAATTATGAGTCCCCATCCTATTTTATCAGAATACTATGGCGATAGTACAAGGTGGTTTATCGCAACTGTTGTAAACTCAACCCCACCTGCAGGATATGAAGGAAGGGTAAAGATACGCATACACGGATTACATAGCGAGAATACACAAGATATTCCTGAAGACCATTTACCATGGGCGCAATGCGTTCTTCCAACTACCGAAGGTGGAGTATCAGGTATTGGTAAGATACCAAAAATATTACCGAGCGCATTAGTGTTTGGGTTGTTTATGGATGGTAAGAACTCACAAACCCCTATCGTGTTGGGTTCTATGCCCACAATAGAACGACCTTCTCAAGTACAGTTATCAACGAAGCAAAGTGTATTTGACCAAGAGTCTCTTAACATAACTACATACGACATAAAAGAGGATTTACAAGATAAACTAGAAGAAGAAACAAAGCAAAAGAGACAAGAGTTTACAATACAATTCTTTTTAAATTCGGGTCTTACTTATAATCAAACACTTGGTATTACTGAAAATTTATTTCAAAAGGGAATGATATCCGGAGGAAAGGTAGAGGATGGACCATATGGAATTGCTGGGTGGACTGGTGTGAGATTAAGACACTTGAAAGAGTTTGACTCGGATTTTAGTTCTTTTAGTACTCAACTTGAATTTATTATGTGGGAGTTTAATGGAACTATGAGGGATTCTTATATCCGCTTATTGGAAACAAACAGGTATGGAGGAGATAATGGTTCCTTTAAAGTTTTCGCTAAATACTATCTCAAGGAATCCCTTTCTAATTTACGTGAGTTGAGACCTGTTAACACGTATAATGGCGCAGCATAGGAGTTTATAATGAGGTCTATAATTAATCAAGCGGAAATTAGAAAACTCATCAAATCAGGTAAAGCAAAACAGGTTCAGGATGCGCTTGAAAAAGCACAGATGATTCCAAATCCTCCTCCCCCAATACCTAAATTTATTCCATTTTCTGCTGAAGACGTTAAAGATACACCATTACAAGGTTTAGATGTTGGCGTCACAGTTGTAGAATATGACGTAGAAAACCTTGATCAGTCAACATTAGATATTCAAGTTGCAATTGATAGAGATAGAGTAAATAATTCATCAATAATTGGAGCAAACGATAATGATGGAGAAGAGTTTGCGGGATGGGTTCAGGCAATAGGTAACACAGACGGTGAAGTTGGTATTGCTAGACTCACAGGCGATTTTGGAGTAAGGGGTGGTAGTAAACCAGATGCGACTGTAGTTTGTAGTGGTGCACCTTTAGCAATAAAAGCAGCACAAAAAAAGCATATCGACAGAGCAAACAAGGCAAGAGAAGATGTCGCAAAACATTTAGATACTTTACCTCCTATACTTGGTGCTCCGGCGGCAGGATTTCTTGGTACTGTTTTAAAAATTGTAGGGATAGCAGGTTCTCTTGGTGCTATTTTTCCTCAAGTATCTCCCATGGGCGGTATTGTTGGTAAGATTAAAGAAATAAAAGACTCAATCTTACAACAAACAGGAATTCAAGGAATTATTGATGATATTAAAGGTGCGTATGATAACGCAGTTGCAACAGTAGAAGGTGTCTTTGAAGATATTCAGGAGGGAATAGAAGAAACTTTTAATGATTTAGTGGGTAGAGGAGAAGCAGTTGCACAAGACGTTGCAGATGGAATTAGTAGTTCGATCACTAATTCTGCTGCTACAACCAGTTCTGCTACTGCTGCAAATGCACTTAGTTCTCCTGCGGGTGTTAATATATTCGAGAATGCCGCAGTTGAACTTAATTTAGAATCTACTGGTGTTCTTAGAGGAAGTGGGGCAAATCTTGGGCAAAGGATATCGAGTATATCTCCTAGTGGGCAAGTAAATCTTAGTATTGGAGGACTCTTAAGAGAGTTAGCAGAAGAGACAATAAGTGTTCTTAAACTTGAGGTGAAACGCCTTACGACATTCAATATTCCAGACGATGCAGTTAATAATATAGTCAATGACATAGTTGAAGGTGGAGTTAAAAGGGTAAAAGCAGTTGCAAACATAACAGTACTAGATGGAGCAATAACTCCTCTATTAAATAAATTTGAAGGTATAGTAGATGAAGTAGACGGAATACTCTCGGGTGAGTTAACAGAAATTGATGTATTAAACAAGATAGCAGAAATTGGCAAAAAGAGTGGAGCAACCGCAGCAGAGATAAAAGAAGTTCAAGACGCATTTAGAGAGAAAATGAAACAAGTGGAAAATAGTTCTGCTTTTAATGACAATCTTGAAGATATATTTACAGAAGATGGTAATACGACAAGGTCTTTACCACCACCAAAACTTAAAGAAAAGTTCTCATACGTTGGTTCAGTAGAGGAACTAGAAAGAGAATTTTATTTAAGTGTCATAAGAAGCGAAAGACCTATTAGGGATGTCGTTATTCATGCAACCGAGACATTCACGAATAAAAATATAGGCGCAGAAGAGATAGAAGATGCTGAGAATCCAGACAGTCGTGATCAAACAATAGGTTATCATTATGTTATTCGAAGAGACGGAAGACTTCAACGCGGAAGGGCAGTCTCAGAGCAGGGAAATCATGCGGGTTACGGGTTTGATGTAACTTCTATTGGTATTGCTATGGTTGGTGGTATTAATAGAGCAAGTACAGAAAATTTAAACTTTCAAACTTCAAGCGCATCATTTACACGTGCTCAATATGATACGTTAGAACAATTCCTTAAAACATTTTATAACCACATTCCTGGAGGAAATGTTTTTGGTCATAACGATTTACACAGACTTTTCTCAGATTCAGTTTCTGTGGAAACAGTTGATGAATATTTAGACCCTTACTTTGATGTGGCAGAATATATACTTTCTTTATTCGGAAAGGTAAACACATTACAACTAGAAAGTGCTGACTTCGATGCGAACGAAGAAGATGTCGTAACAGGACATTTCCTTGTACAATCTATTCCTCCAGATTCAAATACAAGTCTTAGTGTTACAAATATTACAACTATTGATGAGAATGGAGAAGTAGTACAAGAAGAAGAGTCCTTCCTCGATGTAATATCAAGACAAGAAACAGAAATACCTAGAGCAAGAAGAACTCCAGCAGGAGATTTTTCTAATAGATTAGCAAGAGAAGCAGAAGAAGCAAGAATAGCAAGAGAAAATACAGAGAATTTACCTTTATTATCATCACCTCCAGTCGAAAATAGTCCAATTCCTGGGTCAGTAAAACATCCTGGAGCAGTTATACTTGATTGGTTCTCTAGATTAACACCTGCGTCTAAGGCGTTAAGAAGATATAATCGAATTCAAAGACAAGCAGCAATCGATGCAGAAAACTTTGAAACGAACAGAAATAGTTCTACAGATGTTCCAATAGAAAACCTAATACCTGATATTGATGTCGTTGCTGATGAAGCAGAAGCAATAAATGAAAAACCACCTAAATCACAATATTTGGTGGTTTATGCACCACAAATTGGATCAAAGGACCCAGACAGCGCTATAAAAGAGGGCGACTTGGTAGACCCAGCACTATTCAAAGATGCAGGTAAGAACATACCAAAGGATTTAACAATACTTGCAAACCTTATACAATCAAATATAACGGTCAGTAGTGGGTATCGTGACCAAATTTATAACAAACAAATTGGTGGGAAAAAATATAGTCGTCATTTAAAAGGAATAGCAGTTGACTTTCAAATTGATAAATTTGCTTCAAAGAATGGTGGGACTGGAAAAAATAGATATGGAAAAAATTACTATCACAGTGCAGAGGCACATTCTGTAATATATCCTTTGGTAAAAAAGGCAGTAGAGGACTTAGGTTATGGGGGGGTTCACTTGTATGGTTATTTCATACATTTAGATAAAGGTCCACTTCAATGCGGAGAAGGCGGAGGGGTTCTTCCTCAAAACCACGGAAACAGACCACTTGGAGAATTTATGAGAAGAAAAGGATTTACATCAACAAACCTAACTCAAGAAGACTCTAGATATGACGAAAGCGGAAAATATCTCGGACCAAAAACTAATTAAGGTAAAATAATGACAACAAAAACAAATAAATTTGACAGTAGAGTAAATGACTTTGGTATTGGTAAAGAAATCAGTGAAGGGGTTTCTGCAGATGGAATGCAGAATGCTTCAGGGGATTACCCAAGAAGAGAATATAACTTTGGTTCGTCTATAAACAAAGCAGCACTTGGTACTAAGGTAAACCAACTCTATACAGGTGGTGGTGAGATTGGTGTTCCTTTAGGAATCCCAAAACAAATGCCATCACAATATCCTTTCAATCAAGTAGATGAAACCCCAAGTGGTCATGTTATTGAGATGGATGATACTCCAGGAGGAGAACGAGTCCTCATCAAACACCGTAAAGGTTCGGGTGTAGAGTTACGTGCTGATGGTACGGTTGTAATATCTGCATTGAATAATAAGGTTGAGGTGACAGGGGGAGACCAAACCGTAATTATTGAAGGTCATGGTAATCTTGTATACAACGGAAACCTTAATCTTAAAGTAAGTGGTGACTATAATGTAGAGGTTGGAGGAGATTACAATCTTAATGTAGCAGGAAACAACAATACAAGAACTAATAGGGCACACAAACTTGAAGTTGCTGGACCATGTATAGAAAAATATTTAAATACTAAAACAGAAAAGGTTCTTAAAACTAATACAAGAACTATGTTATCAAATGACTTTAATTATGTTAAGGGGAATAGGGAAGACGGAACAGAAGGTGATTACAAATCTACTTCTCGTGGAGATTTCTTAATATCCTCTGAATCACAAATTGATATTGTCTCCCCAGACGTTAACATAACAGGGGCAATAGCACTGAACATAAAAGGAACCGCTGGTCTTATAGGTGGTAGTCATATAAGGTTTACTGGACAAACTTTCAGTGGAGGTTCTGAAGAAGAAAATAAACCAATAACTACCTCTCCTTTTAATGCTGATGATTCAGATGGTTTTGGACTTTCTCAGTCTGATAGTTCTGATAACCCATCCGGATATAGAACTGCTATATTTCACGGAACATTTAAAGGTACTGCGGATAAAGCATTACATGCAAGTAAAGCGAATAGTTCTGTTCTTGCTCTCGCATCATCTACTGCGCTTGGTGCTGTTGGAACAAGTACTGCAGCAGCAGGGTTTATTGCTGCTGCAAGTGCTATCTCTGGTATTATGGCAGTTAAAGATATGATGGCAAACTTTAGTCAAGAAGCAGAAGATGGTGGTCATATTCCATTAAACCCTAAAGAAGTTCGCGACCTCGCAAATAATTTAATACCAACTGATGGTCCATTAAGAAGAGACTTAGCACTCTCAAAACCTATACAGCATACAACGGTTGACGCTGGAGACTTTATAAGAAATGAAACAAAAAGTTATGACTACTATCTTGACACTTTCAGAAGAAAACCTACAACACAAGAAATAAGGTCAGCATTTAGGAATGTAGATACAAGACTAAATACTCTTCTTGGAGCAAAACTTATAATTGATGGAAAGTTACATAAAACATATTTAAACGCAGTTCCCCCAGCACTCACAGGAAGAAGTGCTTCGTTTTCTCAAAAAGATAGAGGCAGGTATGGGTATACAGCAATAGGTAACTCATTAGATAATAGAGGAAAGAGATTTTAGAATGACAAGATTGATACCAGACCCGTTATACGACCCTAATAATTTATCACCTATAAGTTCTAGGACTAAACTTGCTCCAGGAATTTCAATAGCAAAGTTTCTTGGGGCATATGGAGATAGAACTTCATTCAGATATATAACAAATGAATTAGGGCGAGTTCAAATAGCAAGAAATTTAACCCTACACTCAAGAGCAATGTCCTTAATAAATGGGAATACAGATAGGTTTAATGATGTTCGAGTAATTGTAAGTGAAGGAATCTATTATCGCGAAATTCCAGATTTTACAAGTCCAGAGATGCAATTAAAAGCAACGGGAAGACTTGTGTATTATCAAGTAATTGGAACTAATGGTTTGATTGATTTAGAACGTACTTATGATGTAGCAAAGTATTGGTTCGATCATATTGATTATGACGTTTTATATTTAGATTATGATCAATACAATCCGGATAAAAGTCTTACTGCACAAATTGGTTTAGAAATGCCTAGCGTGCCAGCAAATTATGATATTAAGTATAATCCTGGAGCAGGGTTCGGTGAGAAGGCATCGTTAGTGACTTTCTTCAACGGACAACTACAAGCATCAGGAAGTTTAGTTGAAATAACTAATAATAATTTAACTGATGGAATAACAGTATCAGAACCGATAATACAACAATAATATTATTTTATTTAAAAAGTAATGTTAAAAACATATAAATAAGAATATGACAAGAAGAGCATTCGCACAAGAAGATATAAACTTAGGAACTAACTCAGTAGAGATTAGTCGAACACGCAAGTATGTCGATATAGACTTGACCCTTTCTGCAAAACCAACATCAAAAGATATCTATAAAAAGAATGATGCTGCAGCAGTTAAACAAGCAGTTAAAAATCTAATTATGACTAACCGACTTGAAAAACCATTTAAACCTCAATTTGGTGGAGATATTAGAAGTGCTTTATTTGAACTAGCAGATTATGGTGAAAATTTTATTCTCACACAAAGAATAGTATCAACAATTCATTCTAGTGAACCTAGAGCAAAAGTAATTAATATTATTACTGCAACATCAGATGATTATAAAAATTCTGTTAATGTGACAATAATATTTAAAGTAAGAAATACATCTGAGGTGGTTCAGTTAACCACAAATCTCGCAAGGTTAAGATAAATGGCAACTACAATAAATTCAACATCACTAGATATTAATAGTATAAAGAACAATCTAAAGGATTCTCTTAGAAACTCTGGTGAGTTCGAAGACTTTGATTTTGAAGCATCAGGAATATCGAGTATTCTTGACGTACTTGCCTACAACACACATTACAACGGTCTTACCGCAAACTTTGCGTTGAACGAATCATTCCTGAGTACAGCGCAACTTAGAAGTTCAGTCTTATCTCTTGCAGAGGGTATAGGGTATGTTGCTGATTCTAGAACCTCATCACAAGCAACTATAAATTTATCTCTTGTTGTTAGTGGTAGTGGCGTGATTGCTCCACCCCTTATTCAAATAAACGAAAACTTTAAATTCAATGCTACAGTAGATGATGAGAGTTATATATTTCAAACTCGTGAAGATATAAGCGCAGTGAATAATAATGGTAATTTTATTTTTTCAGATATATCCGGAGAAACAAATATAAAGATTATAGAGGGTCTGCAAAGAACAAAAACGTTCATAGCATTGAAAGCATCAAATAATCCTATCTATGTTATTCCAGACAAAAATATGGATATGTCTACTGCAATAGTAAGGGTCTATGATTCAGCAACCTCATCAACATTCACTACATATTCTAATATAGTAAATGCTCAAACAATTAATGAAAACTCAACACTTTATATATTACGCGAAGCACCAAACGGAAACTTTGATTTATCTTTTGGTAATGGTTCCACACTCGGTAAAGCACCTAACGTTGGTGCAAAAGTAGAAGTAGAATATATCTCAACCAATGGTAGTGCCGCGAATACAGCAAAGGTGTTTGAGGCATCACAACAGGTATTCATAAATAATGTTGGATATACTCTTTCTGTATCAACAGTATCTCCCGCTGTTGGCGGTAGTTCAAAAGAAGGTATAGAAAGTATTCGTAAGAATGCTCCATTCCAATACGCATCACAGAATAGAATGGTAACTGCCGCAGATTACTCTGCGTTGATACTTAAAAACTTCTCAACATTCATTAGTGATATACAATCCTTTGGTGGAGAAGATGCATTAGAACCAGAATTTGGTGTGGTGTTCGTTTCAATACTCTTTAATGATGAGGTTATAGAATCAGGGCAAGATACATCAGTTAAAGAAGATATCCTAGATTTAGCAGAGCAATTATCTGTTGCCTCATTTGATGTTAAGTTCGAAGACCCCATAAAGACGTTTATTGAAGTTACAACCTTTTTCCAATTCAATGACAACTTAACTACCCTTTCTAGGAATACAATAGAAGGAGAGGTTAATGTAGCGATATCAAATTACTTCACAAACAACACTGGTAAATTTGGTCAATCATTCAGAAGGTCAAACTTATTATCTTTGGTAGATGCTACAAGTGCCGCAGTATTATCATCAAGACAAGAAATAAAAATGCAAAGAAGGTTCACACCTACTCTCACAGCAATACAAAATCATACCCTTAGATATGCTGCACCTATAGCAGCACCAGACGATGAATTTTATAGAGTTACTTCTGACCCATTTTTATTTAAAGGGAATGTTTGCATAATACGAAACAGATTAAAGTCAAATGTTCTTGAAATATTTAACAGTAATTCTGGTACAGTAATTATTGATAATATCGGAGACTATTCTAATGATGTAGTAAGGTTAGTTGGTCTTCAAGTTGACTCTTTGACTTCAGGCGATTCGTTTATAAAACTAAGTGCAGTTCCCGCAAATCAAAGTGCAATATCTCCTCAAAGACAAGACGTTTTAGTTTTAGATAGTGCCAAAACTTTCACCAAGGTTGTTGACGTACTAGATGGAGTTAATACTTAATGTCTACAAATAAGGACATAACACTTTTAGATTATAATAGGAGAGAACTTTCTTTACCTAAATACTCTGTAAAGGAAATCCTTCCAGAGTTTTTTCGCACTGAGTATCCTAGATTAATTACTTTACTCGACCAATACTATCATTTTGAGGATTCAAATTCATCCCCATCTAAACTTGTTAATGAACTTTTCAAAACAAGGGATATATCTCAAACAGACTTAAACCTCCTTTCATTTATTGAAGATGAATTGTTATTAGGTCAGTCTTTCTTTGAAGGGTTTCAAGATAAACGTGCAGCATCAAAGTACTCTAATATATTGTTTAGGTCAAAGGGTACAAAGTATTCTATACAACAATTCTTTAGAACATTCTTTGGTATAGACCCCGACATTATATACACAAAGAAAAACATATTTAATGTTGGTGATAAAATTGGAACTACTAGTGAAAAGTATATAACAGATAACAAGTTATATCAAAGACATGCAATACTTATTAAGTCAGAACTAACTCAAGATAAATGGAGAGATGTGTACAAACTTTTCGTTCATCCTGCTGGAACTTACTTAGGTTCAGAGATACAAATAGTAAGTGCAACCTTAGATACTATACTTGCTCCGGATGTGATTGTTGCACCTCCCCCACCATTCGCTGTTCATAATCAAGCATCCTTTGCTGCCTCTGCATTTATAGACCATACTTCTATTGTAACAGATACTGCAGCAGATGGGTCAACAAGTACAAGTAGAATACGACCTGAGATTGTAAGTATGATATTCGACGGAACGAGCGGTATTACTATTGAACAGATAAATAATCAGTATGGAAGTTTACGTGAAGCACAACTCGCAACATCACCAACCTTTGATGATGATAGTATTGACTTCTCAAATGACTTTGCATTCGAAACATTAGACCAAGGTAAACACGAATAATTGAAAATATAAGTCAATAACTATTATAAATAGAATAAAGAATTAGGAATATTATAAATGGCAAAACAAATATTAAATAAAGGAAGTTCAGCGAATGACGGTGGTGGCGATACACTTCGTCAAGGTGCGCAAAAGATTAACGAAAACTTTACTGAACTCTATACAATATTAGGTGGTGATAGTTTAACTAATGCCGTAAGGTTTAATGCCACTGGAGTAGAGTTTGAGGGTAGTGGTAGTGATGATAATTACGAGACAACACTTACTGTAGTAACTCCAACCGCAGATAGAACGATTACTCTTCCTAATGCCGATGGTACAGTTACCCTCAATGCTGAGACTCAAACACTTACAAACAAGACATTAACGAATCCTATATTAAGTCCTACTGCAACTACTGCGGGTAAGATAGAATTCTTAGAAGGTACAAACAACGGAACAAATAAGGCAACTCTGATTGGACCTGCTTCAACTGCAGATGTCACAGTAACCTTACCTGCCGCAACGGATACCTTAATTGGTAAAGCAACAACAGATACACTTACTAACAAGACACTAACAACTCCTACAATAAACTCACCTAAGATTGGTACTGAGATACAAGATGCAAGTGGTAATGAACTCGTTGAGATAACCTCGACAGGAAGTGCGGTAAATCATTTCAAACTTACAAATGCCGCAACAGGTGATAACCCTACATTAGAAGCAACAGGTTCAGATAATAATGTTGGACTCAATGTTACGAGTAAGGGAACAGGACTTGTTACCGTAACAACAGGTTCTGCATTCTCATCAGGCACTTCTTCAATTATTACTGAAGGTAATGGGCATGTAATGTCTTTGTCTAAAACTACACATATTTTTAATAGTAGTGCAGGTGTTTATGCTTCTTCTCTTGCAAACGGTACACAAGGACAAATAATATTCATTATAAATAAAAACTCGAGTACAGTAACAATAACTCCTGCCGCTTTTGGTGCAGGAACATCAATCGCATTAGCGCAGCATAAGACCGCAACTCTTATGTTTGATGGAACTCAGTGGCAATTAATATCAACACATGGTGGAACGGTAGCATAAAATGGCAATATTAACAAATACATTCAAAAGAGATACTATAGGGTTTATTAAAGATGACTTTGATAATGCTTCAAACCATTATCATATCGGTATAGGTAGGTCAGAAGAATGGAACTCAACAGACACAACCATTCCTGCAGAAAATACAGATTACGAAGAAAGGTTATTTAGAAATTCTCTTCAATCTGTTAAGAAAGTAGCAGATACAGACGCAACGTTTGTTATTGAAAGACATAACTGGACTGCGAATGCTAAATACTCTGCATATAGTGACAAGCAAGCAGTTGCCCCAAGTAACCCATATTATGTTATGAACGACCAAAATGACGTATTCGTTTGCGTTCAAAACAATAAAATTGATGGCGTGGTACAAAATTCTACAGTACAACCCACCTTACAATCATCAAACCCTTATATTATTTTTGAAACTTCTGATGGATATGCGTGGAGATTTTTATATTCTATATCTGCGGCAGACGTAAGTAAGTTCGTTGCTGCTAATTTCCTTCCTGTTAAATTAGTTGGTACTCCTGGAAATGCTACTGAAACTCAACAGAAAGCAGCACAAGATGCTGCAGTATCTGGACAAATATTAGGATATGAAGTTGTATCTGGAGGAGTAGGGTATAGCGGAACAGTAACTCTTGCTGTTGAAGGTGATGGGACTGGTGCTGTCGCAACAGCAACTTTGAGT
>Ga0206128_1003125_pt1 | contig 14127 bp, 13 predicted proteins | sample Helgoland_Spring_7_FD_148601 | JGI IMG/M metagenome (GOLD analysis project Ga0206128, IMG submission 148601) | Pelagic subsurface seawater microbial communities from Kabeltonne, Helgoland, North Sea - Helgoland_Spring_Bloom_20160426_1 | ecosystem: Environmental > Aquatic > Marine > Epipelagic ...
TAGGTCACAACCCAGCATCCCACGGCTTCCTCCTTGAGAGGTTTGTCAACGCGGGCCACAGTCAGTCCCTCGCCGAAACCTCGCGCACTGGCCCGCATCGAAAAACCTTCATCAGAGTCCGCTTCGTCCCGCGTTGTGTCAGTTCAGGCAGAGCGCAGCGAACGGCGGCGTATTGGAGAACGGCAGCCCCCATTGCCAGAGTGGCTGGTAGCGCCTGTCTGATGGGATGGTGGCTTGTGTGACGCCCAAAGGCCGGTCGCCGCAATCAAGATTGATCCCTAAGTTTGTATTTGGGTGCGGGACTAGCGTGGCTCCGGACCATTTTGTGAAAGCAACTGAACAAGCGGTGCATTTATATAATAGTTGCTTTGGGCAACTTTCACCTTCTCTAGAAGACCTGACTGGGTAAGTTGGTCGAGATACCGGCCTGCAGTTTGTCGCCCAACTCCTACTTCTTCGATGACATATTCAATGCGGGTGTATGGGTGGCGAAACAGGTTATTGACGAGTTCATGTGAGTATAACTTGGGATGATCACGCTTTATTCGGTTCTTGTACTCAGACATTAACTGCTTGATTCCAAAAACAAGCTGGGTGGTCTCTTTGGCCGTCTCTGAGACTGCGTTAATCATATAAAGTAACCATGGCTCCCACTCCAACGTGTCGCAGGTGTTCTGAAGCAATCTGTAGTATTCGCCTTTGTTTCGAGTGATATAGCGACTGATATACAGTATTGGAATCTCGAGGAGTTCGACCCTGCACAAGTAGAGCACGTTCAGAATGCGCCCAATGCGTCCATTCCCATCAGAAAACGGATGAATGCTTTCAAATTGATGATGAATAAGAGCCATTGAAACGAGTGGATCTAGGTCCGTTTCTTCTGTTGTGTTGATGAAGTGCTCAAGCGCTCGCATCTGATCCAATATATCACTGTGAGATTGTGGCGGCACATATACTATTTCGCCTGAACTTTCGTTCTTAAGAGCAGTCCCAGGCATCTTTCGAAATTCATCCGTGCTGCCCTTTAGAGTTTGAAAGAGGGCAATGATTTGGTTGCTGCTTATCATGCCATCTTTCTCAACCAACTGGGAATATCCCAGCCTCAATGCCTCGCCGTACATGCCTACTTCTTTGGCTTCAGGAGATGGATAAATTCCCTTTCGGCTATCGATTTGAAACAACTCATCTTGAGTTGTGACGATGTTTTCAATCTCCGAACTCGCAGCAGCCTCTTGAAGCATCAAGGTGTCAATGAGTATGCCTTGGTTAGGGATGCTACCTGCGCGACCTTTCAGCTCAGCAAGGTTCTTGTGAGCGATCGTCAATGCCTTCAGAACCTTCCGCGTTTCCAGATCAGGATGTGGTGGCAGCGGAGGTATTTGGTATCGCTCAACGAGGGCTTCTCTAGTTATGGTAGTTGTTTTGGCGGTCATGTAATCATACCAATCATCGTATGTCTAAAAAATCCATTTTTTACAACATACAGAGATTCGTATGTCGACAAAAGTGCCATTCTTGAATCACACGGGTAAGTAGCCGCCATTGTCTGTCCTTTTGACACAAATTTCTTGCTTCAATGACAATGAAACAAACATGGGTCTCGCCCTAGTGCGTCATCCCACGGTCCAGCTCGACTTCCCGCGCCTCTAGCTCTGTCTCAACCTCTCTTCGGCGTCCTTCGCTAAGCTCAAGCTCGTGCTCAGTTGCTTGTCGAGCGTCGCGTAACTCGCAGGCCGTCACCAACCGCTCGACGCAGGCGAGCAAGTCGCGTTCCAAGGCTGTCAGGGGTGTTGTCATCTAATTCTCCTCGATCTTGATGCAGGTCACTGATCTGCCGCCTAGCGTGCAGGTCCTCAGCCGCGTCTTGGTCGGGTCCAGCACCAGCCAGGTCCCGTCCTCCCTGTCGATCCGCGTCAGGCCCAGTTCGGTCATCTCTGAGCTGGCCAGCATCAGCGTCCAAAGCAAGCTCGCAGCCATCATCAAGACGATCCCCGCCCAGAAGGTCCCCGTGATCAGCCAAGGCGAGATCGTCAGCCAGCTCTTGTTCTGTCGCAGAAAGGTACGGGTATCGGTCTCGATTGTACGATGCGCGATGGTCGCAATGGTGCTCAAATCGGTCCTGAAGCTCTCCAGCTGGGATGCCATCGAGGCGGCGTAGTCCTGCCGGATCGTGTCCAGTTCCGCGTTCAGTTTCTCGCTCAGCCGAGTCGGCTTGCCAGTCTTCATGGAAAATCTCTCCTTTCAAACGCCAGCGCTCGCCAGTTTCGGGGTCTTTGGCGGTTAGGTAGGCTTTGCCCGCGCGCGGTATGTCGAAGCCAGCATCGGTAAGGGCGTCGAGCATGCTGCAACGGTCAGTGATTAGGCCAACGCTGACTTGATCCAGAACCCACGCGTGCAGTTCTTCGCGCCCTTGGGCGCGGGTTGGGGTCTCGATGGTGTCGCGGACCTCTTGGGTGCGCTCTAGCTCCATAGGATCGGCCCAGCCATGGCTCTGGTTCATCACGTCGCGCAAGCTGTCGAACGCGTTCTGATAGCCGGGCGGCGCGATGTTCAGGCTGCGCCCCGAGGTCAGCTCCAAGCGCGGTGTGCAGAAGTGAAGCTCAACGCGGTCTTCGTGGGTATGTCGGACCCAGAGCACCTCATATTGCGTCGGGTCCAGCCCCGCGAAGGCCAGCCGCTCGAAGCCGTCCATGACCTCGGCCTGCTGCTCCTCGGTCGGGGCGTCGGTGGCGGCAAAGCTGATCACGCCTGCGCGGTAGGTCCACTGGTGGCGGCTGGCGTCGATCAGGGCTTCGGTGCGGTCGGGATTGCCGCGAAGGACATCGGGCAAAGGCTCGCGCGTGACAGTCATTGGCTGGCCGTCGGCATCGCGGATCAGGTCGCGGTTGTCGTCATAGGCCAGCACCTTGTCCGCGACGAGATAGCCGACCGGACCAGCGCCCGCGCCTTTGCCGTTGCGGAAGAACTTGATCAACATCGGCGCGCCGCCTCGATGATCTGGGCAAGCTGGCGTTCGATGGTCAGCAGGCGACGGGCAACGGTGAGCGCGTCGAGGTCAATGCGGCCCGCCAGCATCGCGCGGTTCAGCCAGCGGGCGATCTGGTTGAGGTTGCCGCCGATGCGCCCGACGGCCAGCACCAGCGCCGGATCAACGCGGGGGATGGGCTTGCGGCGACGGGCCTCAGTCAGGCCCAATGCCTCGCGAAGAAGGGTCGCGGCAGGCAGGCCAGCAGCCTCGGCCTTGGTGCGCAACTGGGCCTTCTCTGCCGCTGTGCACCGGAAGACGAAGGTCTCGGTCAGCGGCTCTTTGGTGCGGGCTTTCCCCGCGCCGGTGGGGTTCGAAGGGGAGGCTTGCCGCCCCTCGCAAGGTCCCGTGTCAGCAGCGCCAGCGTATGACATGGGTCGCCTTGCTGTTTGCTCTTCTGTGGGATCGGTTGCGGTCATGATCTGAGGCCTGCGGCTTGGATTTGTGCCTGTGTCACCAGCTTCGAGGCCAGCAAAGCAGTGACTTGGGTGCCCGTGATGTGTTTGCACATCGGGCTGCGATCACTGATCCAGCACGCCAGCCGCGCATGGTGGTTTGCCTGTAACGCTGCCGTCTTTTCGCGATCTTCGGCCTGCTTCTCGACATAGGTCTGCCAGCGCCGCGACTGAAACCAGTTGTCGGAAAAGCAGACCTTGGAACGGGTGAAACCTGCGCTGTCGGTCGCGTAGGCATTGACGGCTTGCAGCAAATCCTCCGGTGCGATCCCTTCCTTCATGGCCTCTTCGATCTGGGCAAGGCAGACTGCTTTGCCTCGCAATCGGTCGGGCGGATAGGCCGCCAAAATCTTCTCAGCATCTTCGTCCGCCGCCGCCTCGCACCTGCGCGAAGGAGGTTCTTTCTTAGGTTCAATGGTAAGGTTACTGTCCCGATTTGGGACTACCCCCGTCTCACCGCTGGGACTTTTCCCCCGTCTTTTTGAGACGTTTCCCCCCGTCTCATTTTGAGACGCAACCCCAATTGCACCGCTGCCCCCGCCCTTTGGACGTGCGCTTGGCCCAAGGGTAATGTCGAGATGCAATTCATACTGATTGGACCCGCGCCCTCCATCCCCGTCCCCCCGAGCATGGCGCGTGACAAGCCCACACTCCTCCAAAGTCGTCATGTGCCGAAACAGCGTTGCACGGCCCATCTCGCACTCGTCCGCTAACCGCTGAGCGCTCGGGTTGCACTGGCCAGTCTCCTTGTTGTGGAAATCCGCCAGCTGGATCAGCACGATTTTGGCAGCGGGCTTCAGGCCTTTAACGTTCGCGGCCCAGATTAGCGCCATGCCGCTCATGGCATCACCTGACCCGACAGAAATGGGGAGATAGCATAAAGCCTGCCGCCTGATTCTGCGGCTCGGTGTTGTGGAACAAAACCTGATTTCCTTGTGTCAGATTTGTGCCAATAGGAAACATGCGTTCCTGCATCGTTCTGCAAACAGCTACATTTACCTACGAAGCAAACACCTTTGCCTATTGCTGTTTTTACTGGGGTTCCGTATGTCCGGCGGTGGGACACCCTTCCCCAACGAAGGGCAAATATCTGTGAGGATACCAGCTATGACGATTCAAGCACCGGCCACGCGGCCGGCTAACCCGCGTTTTTCTTCTGGCCCCTGTGCCAAACCCCCCACATTTACACTCGACACGCTCGCAGACGCAGCCCTTGGCCGTTCGCACCGCGCTGCTGTTGGCAAAGACAAACTCAAAGCCGCGATCGAAGAGACGCGCGAGATATTGGGCGTGCCAGCAGACTATAAAATCGGCATCGTGCCAGCCTCTGACACGGGCGCTTACGAGATGGCCATGTGGAACCTGCTTGGGGAACGTCATGTCGAGATGCTGGCATGGGAAAGCTTTGGCTCTGGCTGGGTCACTGATGCAGTAAAACAGCTCAAACTCGACGCGACAGTTAAGACGGCTGATTACGGCGAGATCGTTGATTTCAGCACCGTCGATTTCAACAGCGATGTTTGCTTTACGTGGAACGGCACGACCTCTGGTGTGCGTTTGCCAAACGGCGACGTGATCCCAGCCGATCGCGCTGGCTTGACCCTTTGCGATGCAACCTCTGCTGCTTTCGCGATGGATCTACCCTGGGACAAGCTCGATGTGACGACTTTCTCTTGGCAGAAAGTTCTCGGCGGTGAAGCTGCGCATGGCATGATCATTCTCAGCCCCCGCGCGGTTGCGCGCTTAGAGAGCTACACGCCTGCGTGGCCTCTGCCGAAAATTTTCCGCCTCACAAAAGGTGGCAAGCTGATTGATGGCATCTTCTCTGGTGCGACGATTAACACCCCCTCGATGTTGGCTGTAGAGGATTACCTGCAAGCGCTCAAATGGGCGCGTTCCGTCGGTGGTCTGGAAGGTCTCATCGCACGTGCGGATGCAAATACTGCGGCGATCACAGGTTTCGTCGCGGCGAACGATTGGATCGATTTCCTCGCGGTTGACCCAGCCACGCGCTCTAATACCTCTGTCTGCCTCAAGTTCACAGATGCGCGCATCACTGACGGTGCTGCCTTTGCCAAAGCCATCGCGAAATGGCTAGAAGCAGAGAACGTCGCCCTCGACATTGGTGGCTATCGCGACGCACCTTCGGGTCTACGCATCTGGTGCGGCGGCACGGTCGAGACCTCGGACATCAACGCGATGCTCCCATGGCTCGCCTATGCGTTCGAGCAAGAAATCACAGCAGCCTAACGCGCAATTCTTCGTGGCCGAATTTTCTAGAAAATTCCCACACCTCCCTATTTTGAAAGGACCAAAACCATGGCTCCCAAAGTACTCGTTTCTGACAAACTCAGCGAAACCGCAGTTCAAATCTTCCGCGATGCGGGCATTGATGTTGATTTCCAACCAGAGCTCGGCAAAGACAAAGCCAAGCTGGCCGAAGTGATCGGTCAATACGATGGCCTCGCGATCCGCTCTGCCACCAAAGTGACTGAAAAAATCCTTGACGCCGCGACCAACCTCAAGGTCATCGCACGCGCAGGCATCGGCACCGATAATATTGACAAGGTCGCTGCCTCTAAAAAGGGTGTGATCGTTATGAACACGCCCTTCGGCAACATGATCACGACCGCTGAACACGCTATTGCGATGATGTTCGCAGTTGCACGTCAAATCCCAGAGGCCAGCGCTTCCACACATGCTGGCAAATGGGAGAAGTCTAAATTCATGGGCGTCGAACTCACGGGCAAGACTCTTGGTGTTATCGGCGCAGGTAACATCGGCGGGATCGTGTGCGACCGCGCACGCGGACTGAAGATGAAAGTCGTGGCCTATGATCCCTTCCTGGGGGAAGAAAAAGCCGCAAAAATGGGCGTTGAGAAGGTCGAACTCGAAGAGCTGCTAAAGCGCGCCGATTTCATCACTTTGCACGTCCCTTTCACTGATGCGACAGCCAATATTCTAAGTCGTGAGAACCTCGCAAAAACCAAAAAAGGTGTACGTATCATCAACTGCGCCCGTGGCGGTCTGGTCGATGAGGAAGCCCTCGCAGACATGCTCAAATCCGGTCATGTTGCTGGCGCTGCATTCGATGTGTTCGCACAAGAACCCGCGACGGAAAACCCGCTCTTCAACCTGCCAAACGTGGTCTGCACCCCGCACCTTGGCGCTGCAACCAGCGAAGCGCAAGAGAACGTCGCTCTGCAAGTGGCGCAGCAAATGTCGAACTATCTCAACACAGGTGCGGTTGAAAATGCTCTCAACATGCCGTCAGTGACTGCTGAGGAAGCGAAGATCATGGGCCCATGGGTCTCGCTCGCGGGTCACCTTGGTGCGTTCATTGGCCAAATGACGGATGAACCGATCAAGGCGATCAACATCCTTTACGATGGCAATGTCGCACAAATGAACCTAGATGCGCTGAACTGCGCCTCCATCGCGGGTATCATGAAGCGCGTAAATCCTGATGTGAACATGGTGTCTGCGCCTGTGATCGCGGCAGAACGCGGTATCAAGATCAGCACGACCAATCAGGAAAAATCCGGCACGTTTGATGGCTATGTTAAGGTCACTGTCGTCACGGAAAAGCGCGAGCGTTCCGTTGCAGGCACTGTCTTCAGCGACGGCAAACCGCGTTTCATCCAGATTAAGGGCATCAATATCGATGCTGAAATCGGCGCGCACATGCTCTACACGACGAACGAAGATGTGCCCGGTATCATCGGCCTGCTCGGCAACACGATGGGCAAGAACGGCGTGAACATCGCCAACTTTACGCTTGGACGTTCAGATGTGGGTGGCGAAGCGATTGCGCTGCTTTATGTCGACAATCCTATCCCAGCGGACGTCCTGAAAACGCTCGATGGCACAGGCATGTTCCAACAAGTCAAGCCGCTTGAGTTCGACGTTGTATAACGAATTCCAAGGCCGCTCTTCTCAGGGCGGCCTTTCTGCTTTACGCCTTGGCCTATGACCCAACCCATCTACGCCATTGGCGACATACACGGCCAAATCGAAATGCTCGAAAATGCGCTTGCGCTGATTGAAGCAGATGGTGGCAAAGACGCGCAGATCGTCTTCTTGGGCGACTATGTTGATCGTGGCACACACTCCAAAGACGTGATCGAACGCCTTTCTCAAAACAAAGCCGCCGGCAAACCTTGGCGCTTCCTAAAAGGCAATCACGACCGCATGTTCGAGTGGTTCATGGAACCTGTTCCGCGCCATGACCCTTACCTACTCGTTGGCTACCACTGGCTGCACGAACGCCTAGGTGGCACAACAACGCTCGCCTCTTATGGTGTCCAAGCAGATCCATCCCGCAGGCTTTTTAACGTCCACGCTGATGCGCTCAAAGCCGTGCCACATCATCACCTTCGCTTCTTACAAGACTGCGAAACTTCATTCTTTCACGGCCCACTCTTTTTTGCACACGCAGGTGTCCGCCCGGGCGTCGCTCTACGCGATCAAACAGAAGATGACCTCGTATGGATCAGAAACGAGTTCTCGAATGACACATCCGATCACGGCGCACTCGTCGTTCATGGCCACACTCCCGTTGATGCCCCCCTCCATGCAGGCAATCACGTGAACCTCGACACAGGCGCAGGCTACGGCAAACCGTTAACGACCGCGGTATTTGAGGGAACAACAGTTCATGTCCTCACCGCCAAAGGCCGCCAACACCTCACGCCTTAGCTTTCCTCTCTTTGTAAATATCCTAGGGGGTCTGGGGGACTAGTCCCCCAGCCGGTCGGATCGGCAAAGCCGATTCGAAACTGTCAAACACCCACGTCGATAATTGCTTGCGCCAGGATCGGCACAGACTGCGCGTTCAGACCAGCAATATTCATACGGCTGTCACCAACCATATAAATCCCGTGCTCTGCGCGCAGGCGCTCTACCATTTCAGGCGTTGTGCCCAGACGCGAGAACATCCCGCGGTGCTGCGCCAAGAACCCGAACCGGTCAGAGCCACTCAAACGCTTTAATTCACCAGCCAATTGTTCGCGCAAGCCAAGCATTCCAAGACGCACATCTTCCAATTCTTTCGCCCAATCAGCACGCAAATCAGGGTCCTGCAAAACCATCGTGACCAAACGCGCACCGTGGTCGGGTGGAAACGAAAAATTCTGACGGTTCAAGAACGCCAGCGTGTCTTGATTCAACCCCTGGCGAGACGTCTCAGTAGACACGGCCATCAACAATCCAGTCCGCTCACGGTAGATACCAAAGTTCTTGGAACAACTCGCAGCGATCAGGCATTCAGGTACGCAGGACGCGACTAGACGTGCGGCAGCTGCGTCTTCTTCAAGACCATCGCCGAAACCCTGATACGCGATATCGATCATCGGGATCGCACCCTTTTCGTTGAGCACATCAACAACAATCTGCCACTGCGTCAGGTTCAAGTTTGCGCCCGTCGGATTGTGACAGCACCCATGCAACAACACCAAATCGCCTGCTTTCAAACCCTTCAGGTCTTCTAGCATGCCATCAAAATCAACGCCTCGCGTGTCAGCGTCGAAATAGCGGTACGGCACGTGCTCAATCCCTAGGTAATTCAGGATCGACGTATGATTAGGCCATGTAGGGTTAGACACGAAAACACGCGCGTCAGGGTTGGCCATTTGCATCAGCTCAAACGCTTGACGACATGCCCCTGTGCCACCGGGCGTTGCTGCGGCAGCAACGTTCGAACGCTCCACCGCGTCGCCGAGCACCAAATCAATCATCACATCGGAAAACGCAGGATCGCCCGCAAGACCAACATAGGACTTGGTGCTCTCAATCTCCCACAACTGCTTTTCAGCCGTTTTCACAGCGCGCATCACAGGCGTCGTGCCTTCAGCATTTTTGTAAACACCAACACCAAGGTCGATCTTTTCAGCACGCGGGTCTTCGCGGAACGCTTTGACCAGAGCTAGGATTTTGTCAGCAGGTTGTGGCTTTAGGTTGGCAAACATTTAAGCCTCTCCAGTTTCAATAGGCATAGTGGGCACAGAGCCCCATTCATTCCAAGAACCATCATAGACGGAGTGATCCGTTTTCCCGATCCGTTCCATTGCAAGCGCTAGGATACAAGCCGTGATGCCCGATCCACATGTGTTAATCACAGGCTTGTCCAGATCCACGCCAGCAGCCTCGAACGCCGCCTTGAGTTCAGCCGGATCTTTCATCGTGTTGTCGCTGTTAAGCAGAGTTTTATAAAAGACGTTGCGCGAATTTGGAATGTGCCCAACGCGCATGCCTTCGCGTGGCTCAGGCTCTGTCCCTGCAAAGCGGGCAGGCGAGCGCGCATCAACGATTTGAGGCGCGCCAAGTTTCGCTGCAGCCGCAACTTGTGTGGCGTCTTTCACCATTTGGTTCTGGAATCGCACCATCATGTGGCGATCACGAATAACCGGCGGCATATCTTCCGTCTCACGGCCTTCAGCAAGCCATTTGTTGAGACCACCATCCAACACAGCAACGTCCATTTGACCCATCAAACGGAACAGCCACCACACACGCGGCGCAGAAAAAATGCCCGAGCCATCATAGACAACCACTTGATGCCCATCACCAATGCCCATGGCACGCATCCGCGACATGAACTTTTCAGTGCTCGGTGCCATGTGATCTAACTTGGAGCGCGCATCGCTAATTTCATCGATGTCAAAGAAACGCGCGCCGGGGATATGTTCGGCTTCGTATTCGCCGCGCGCATCGCGGCCCTCTGCCGCCATATACCAAGACGCGTCAATGATCCGCAGATCAGGGTCGCGCATGTGTGCAGCAAGCCATTCGGTAGAAACCAAGGTCTTCGGGTCGTCAGATGCCATGTGAAATGCCCTCTTTTGCTTGCAAACTTGCATACTGGCGAGGGCGCGCAGTGGCAAGGGTCTGGGGGAGTGTCGGCACCGCGAAACCGCGATGCCTGTCAGCTTATCCTAAAGCGCGAATTACTTCGCCATCATGTTTTTAACAACACCAACAATCGCAAGGACTGCACCGCCACCGATACCACCGCCAACAATGCCGGAGATCGAGTTGATAAGCGTACCTTGGTTGAGGTTCTTCAGAACACCGCCAGCAACGTTACCACCTACTGCGCCCGAAAGCAGACCAATCAAGAGTTCCATAATAATTCCTTCCCGTTGGGCCAATTATATGTGCAGCGCCGTTTTGGCCCAATTCGTGCGCGCAGGTGTTTATACGTGTATTCAACAAAAGCTGTCACGGGGAAAGAACAGCGGCACTTCCCACCAAACCAATCACCTAATCAGAATGCCGCAATAGACGTTGCTTTTGACGTCCCCAATCGCGTTTCGCATCGCTCGCGCGTTTGTCATGGTTTTGCTTGCCTTTGGCGATGCCTATCTTCAGCTTCACGAAACCTTTGTGATTAAAGTACAAAACAAGCGGAACCAGCGTCATGCCTTTGCGCTGCGTATCCGACCACATGCGCATAAGCTCTTTTTTGGAAGCGAGTAATTTACGGCGGCGACGCTCTTCGTGACCCCAAGTTTTGGCGGCCTCATAGGGTGCAATATAGCTGTTCACCAACCACAACTCGCCGTCTTTCACTTCCGCATAGCTTTCCGCGACATTGGCAGAGTTCACACGAAGCGATTTTACCTCTGACCCCTGCAAGATAATCCCGCACTCAACGTCATCCTCAATCGCATAATCATAGCGCGCACGCCGGTTCTCGGCGATCACCTTATAGTTCGGATTGTCCTTTGGCTTGGCCATGGTCTACGCATCTTTCTAAAGTCTGAGAAACCTACATAGGCGCTAACGCAGCGCGCTCCAAGGCCATTTGAGAAATGTCGCTGGACTTGCCTGTTGCTTGTCCTCAGACTTGAACGAATTCTTTGCCCATTTGAAAGCCGTAAAAGGACTGATTTCCTTCTTCTCGCGTTCATCTTTTTATGTGCAGGCGTAATTTCCGTACCCATCGCTTCACGGCTCGGCCTTGGGTCAGTGCTTGGCTATCTGATTGCAGGGATTATTATCAGCCCGATCTTGGCACTGCTGCATGTGGACGTCATCGCGATCCAGCACTTCGCTGAATTTGGCGTGGTGATGATGCTGTTCCTCGTCGGGCTAGAGCTTGAGCCGAAAATGCTCTGGGCGGTGCGCGCAAAGCTGTTGGGGCTTGGCGGCGGGCAAGTCGGGATTACGACACTTGTTGTGATGGGGCTTTGCATGGCGTTCGGGCAACCTTGGTCGATTGCTTTGGCGATTGGTTTGGTCATGGCGCTGTCCTCAACGGCGATCGTTTTGCAGACACTGAATGAAAAGGGTTTGATGAAATCCGACGGCGGGCAGTCGAGTTTTTCCGTGCTCTTGACCCAAGATATTGCCGTTATCCCAATGCTCGCACTGCTGCCGCTTCTGGCGATGCCAGAGCTGATGGATGTCGCGAGTGACGCAGTGGCCCCCGGCGCTGATGCAGCACATGGGGGCGATGATCATAGTGGTGAAGGGGATCATGGGTCAGCCATGAGCCTTGTTGAGGGGTTGAACGGTTGGCAGACTATGCTCGTCACCGTCGGTTCTGTGATCGCTGTGATCCTTGGCGGGAGCTTTCTGACTTCTCCGATCTTCCGCTTTATTGCAGGTGCTGGTTTGCGGGAACTCTTCGTAGCGGGTGCGCTCCTTATCGTGATTGGTATCGCGCTGCTCATGTCCCTTGTCGGCCTTTCGGGGGCGCTTGGCACATTCATCGCGGGTGTTGTGCTTGCCAATTCCGCCTATCGACACGAATTAGAAAGCGACATTGATCCGTTCCGTGGCCTCTTGCTGGGTCTGTTTTTCATGAGCGTTGGCGCCGGTATCAATTTTGCGCTGCTCTCGGAAAATCTGGGTTCTATCCTTGGCATGACCCTTGGCTTGATCGCAGTGAAAGCGCTGGTCCTCTTGGGTCTTGCGCGCATCTTCAAGATTGAAGGCGCAGATAAATGGCTCTTTGCGCTTGGCCTAGCCCAAGCAGGTGAGTTCGGCTTTGTGCTGCTGTCCTTTACCGTTGCTGGCAACATCATTCCTACCTCCATCGCAGATATCCTACTGCTGGTTGTTGCGCTGTCGATGCTGCTCACACCTGCATTGTTCATCATTTACGACCGTCTCATCGCACCGCGATATAGCGAGGAAGAAGCACGCGAAGCGGACGACATCGACGCAGACTCTAACATCATTATCGCAGGTCATGGTCGTGTTGGCGGCATGGTCGCACGTATCTTGCGCGCAGCGGGTCATACGCCGACGGTGATCGACTATTCCTCCAAGCAACTCGACATGCTCGAAAAGTTCGGCGTCAAAGCCTATTTTGGCGACGCGAGCCGTCCTGACCTGCTGCACGCCGCAGGCATCCATGAAGCCAAGCTGATCGTGATCGCCATCGACAACAAAGAGCAGATCAACGAGATGACCCACTACATTCACACCAACCATCCGCATGTGCACATCATGGCGCGCGCGTTGGATCGTAACCACGTTTACGAACTCTATGCTGCTGGCTGCCGTGACATCATCCGCGAAACCTATGACAGTTCTTTGCGCATGGGCCGCTCTGCCTTTGAGGCGCTTGGCGTTCCAAGCGACAAGGCCAATGATATGGTTGCGGTGTTTGATCAATCTGATCGCGAGGGCATGGTCGAGGTCGCGGACACCTATGACGTCAACATCTCCCCTTTTGAGAACGAAGCCTTCATGGCCAAAATCCGCGAAGTCGCGCCGCGTCGCGAGGCCGAAGTCAGAGAGCAAATGCATAAAATCCTTCAGCGCAATTCGAAAGGCGAGGAACAGCTATGAAAGACGACAATTTCCTGCGCGAGAACAACGCGCGCCACATGTGGCATCCGATGGGTCATCAGGGCAATTCAGACGCTAACATGCCCGCGATTATCGCCAAAGCTGAAGGCGTCGTGATTGAAGATCTAGATGGTCACAAGACTGTCGATGCTGTGGGTGGCCTGTGGTGCGTGAACCTTGGGTATTCGAACAACGTGATCAAGGACGCGATTGCCAAACAGCTTTACGATCTGCCCTACTATTCCGCCTTTTCCGGCACAACGAACCCACCTGCAATTGAGGCGTCCTATGCCGTGCGCGAGTTCTTTGAACCTGACGGTATGGTGCGGTCCTTCTTTACCTCGGGTGGTTCAGATTCAGTCGAGACCTGCCTACGTTTGTCGCGTCAGTACCATCGTCTACTTGGCGAGCCGACGCGCACAAAGTTCATCTCTCTCAAAAAGGGCTATCACGGCACCCATTTCGGTGGCGCATCTGTCAACGGCAACAACCGGTTCCGCATCGGCTATGAGCCTATGTTGCCCGGTTGCTTCCACCTGCCCAGCCCCTATCCTTATCGTAATCCGTTCAATGAGACCGACCCAGCACAGCTGGCGCAGAACATCGCGAATGCGTTCGAGGATGAGGTGCAATTCCAAGGCGCGAACACCATCGCCGCCTTTATCATGGAACCGATCCAAGGCGCAGGTGGCGTGATTGTCCCACACGAGAGCTTCATGGGTCTCATGCGTGATGTGTGTGACCGTCATGGCATTCTGATGATCGCGGATGAGGTGATCACAGGCTTTGGGCGCACTGGTTCTTGGTCCGGCTCTACCCACTATGGCGTGAAGCCCGATATGAAAA
>Ga0206128_1003128_pt1 | contig 14121 bp, 12 predicted proteins | sample Helgoland_Spring_7_FD_148601 | JGI IMG/M metagenome (GOLD analysis project Ga0206128, IMG submission 148601) | Pelagic subsurface seawater microbial communities from Kabeltonne, Helgoland, North Sea - Helgoland_Spring_Bloom_20160426_1 | ecosystem: Environmental > Aquatic > Marine > Epipelagic ...
ACAGTGGCAGACGTCATGGGACTGATCGCAGGAGAGCAAACAGCGTTGAGCGGTACTTTAAACGCTGCGGGCGCCGATCTTGCATTCGAGGGTATCGCGTCGATCAAGCCGGAAGCCGCAATGCAACTGAGCGGCACAATCCCCCAAGTTGGCGCATTAATGCGCGCGCTTGGGCAAGAGCCGTCTGCCTTTGGTCTAGCGTCTGATTTCAACCCAAGTGCGAGCGTGAACAGCCAAGTCAGCTTTGATGGCACGCGCCTTGCCTTGCGCAAAATGGCGTTGGGACTGAACGACAACACTGTTTCTGGGGACGCCGATATCGTCATCGCTTTGGGAGCACCACAGATTACGGCCAAGCTGGATGCAGATGTAAAGAACGCAGGGCAACTGATGCGCATGCTCGGGCAAGCGCCTGAGAAATTCGGACTGGCAAGCGCGTTTGATCCTAGTCTCGCGAGCAATATTGCCCTCACGGTCAACGGTGATGACATGAGCGCAAATTTGACAGGTCTCAGCGCAGCGCTGGAGGACACGCGCATCTCTGGTGATGCCACTATTGTCTTAAAGAACAGCGTGCCAGATGTGACCGCGAACCTTGCGGTGAACCTGCCCAATGCTGGGCGCGCAGCTGCACTCTTGGGTCAACCCCTCAGCAATTTCGGACTTGCCGCAAATGCAGCGCCATCGCTGAAATCCAACATCACTGCCCGCATTCAAGGCAGTTCAATCAACGCCAATCTACGCGATATGAGCGCTACGCTCGCAGGCGCAAACCTCTCTGGCGCGATTGATCTCGCACTCTCAGGCAGCACACCAAATGTGTCGGGCACTATCAACGCAAACGTCCCAAGCACAGCGAATCTGATGCGCGCGCTGGGACAAAGCGCGCCTGATCTGCCAAAAGGCTTCGGTCAAGCAATCACCGCAAGCACGGGACTGTCGTTCAAATCAAACCAACTCGATCTGACAGGGCTCAAAGTTTCGCTTGATCAGAACACGCTGAGCGGTGGTGTCTCTGTCAATCTTGCGGGTAGCGTGCCAAATATTAACGCAAACCTGCAAGCAGGTGATCTTGATCTGAGCGCATTGTCAGCCGACAACGGGGAAAGCACTGACTCTTCAGCGGGTTCCGGTTGGTCTAAAGAGCGCATCGACGCCAGTGCGCTGAGTGCCTTGAACGGCAACATCAAACTCAAAGCACGTTCAATCAACTTGGGTAAAATCAAACTCGGTGCCGCTGATCTTGGCGTTGCCATAGATCGTGCACGCGCGGTTGTCTCGATCAATGACCTGAACGCGTATCAAGGGCGCTTTGGCGGTCAACTCGTGGCAAACAATCGCAATGGCCTTTCTGTTGCGGGTGATCTGCGGGCGAATTCTGTAGCGCTCGGTCCTTTGCTGAGCGCGCTCGCGGACATCGACAAGATTAGCGGCAACGGCAATCTCAACGTCAAATTTTTGGGCGTTGGCAATTCGCTTGATGCGATCATGCGCTCGCTCAACGGGGATATTGCAATGTCTGTGCCCAGCGGTGAAATCGCTGGGATCGATCTGGAAGGTCTCATTCGCCAAGGCAACGCCAACGCACGCAAAACGTCGTTTGAAAATCTACAAGCCAGCGGGGTTTTGACGAACGGCAACCTGCGCAATGATGATCTCAGCGCAAAAACGGGCCGCGTCGAAGCCCGCGGTGAGGGCAACATCAACCTTGGAGCGCAAACGATTGATTATTTGCTGACGCCTGTTGTGAACAATGTGGGTGAACAGGACCGCATCGAAATACCTGTGCGGATCAAAGGGCCTTGGTCGGACGTCTCTGTGCGACCTGATTTGAAAGCTGCGCTGAACCTAGAAAACGAGCGCAAGAAACTCGAAGAGCAAGCGCGCAAAGAGATAGAGCGCGAAAAACAAAAGCTGCGCGATCAGGCGGAAGCAGAAAAAGCCAAGCTTCGCGCAAAAGCACAGGCAGAAGCGAAAAAGCTCGAGGACCGTGCCAAAGCCAAGATCGAAGATGCAGCGCGCAAAGCAGCCAAGCGCGCCGCCGACAATCTAAAGCTGGATAAAGCCCAGCAACAAAAGCTTCAAGATGCCGCCAAAGGGGCGCTTGAACGCGAACTTGGCAATGGTCTGCGCAATCTACTCGGCGGCAACTGAAACAGGTTTTGCAGGAGGGTAAAGATCCGACATCGGCACGGATCGCCCACTGTCTTGCATCAGCCTTACATGATGACGACGTAGCTGACGCGGTTCGGTGACACCTACAGAGTGCGCGATGGTTTCGACTTCTTTCACGAGGCTTTTGGCATAACGCGCAACGCGTTTGTATTTATCCTCGACCACCAGCCCCTTTTGAAAGCGCTTGTCGTGTGTGGTGATCCCTGTGGGGCAAGTATTCTTGTTGCACTTCAGCGCTTGAATGCAGCCAAGCGAGAACATGAAACCGCGCGCAGACGTGATGAAATCAGCCCCCGCCGCGAGTGCCCAAGCCAGATCACCCGGGTTTACCAGCTTTCCACTCGCAATGATGCGTACACGATCCTGAAGGCCCGCTGCATTGCGCATATCCACAACAATCGGCAATGCCTCACGAATGGACATGCCAACCAAGTCGATTAGCGGCATCGGCGCAGCGCCCGTGCCCCCTTCGCCGCCATCAATTGTGATAAAGTCAGGCGCAGAGCTGGCACCGCGTTGATTGATTTCGTCAAACAAACTTTGAATGCCCGATTCAGTACCAACAACAGTTTTGATGCCCACAGGCTTGCCCGTCACCTCACGCATATGGCCAATCAGATCGAGCAGATCGCCCCAATCATCCACATCCAAATGACGGTTGGGCGAAAGACTGTCGGTCCCAACCGCAATCCCGCGGATCTCTGCAATTTCTTTCGTGACTTTCGCGGCTGGCAATATGCCACCCTTACCGGGCTTTGCGCCCTGCGCCAGCTTCACCTCAAACATGCGCACATTTTCGTGCGCCGCAGCCGCGCGCAGTTTTTCATCGCTCAAACCACCCTCAGCATCACGCACACCGTATTTCGCGGTGCCAATCTGAAAGACGACATCACAGCCCCCTTCCAGATGAAACGGACTTAGCCCGCCTTCACCCGTATTGAGCCAAACACCCGCTTCTTTAGCACCACGACTAAGCGCTTGCACCGCAGGCTTGGAGATCGCGCCGTAGCTCATACCCGAAATGTTGAAAAAGCTTTTCGCGGCGAAAGGCGTGCGTGTTTCAGCCCCTATGACCAGAGGCTCAGAACTGGCGAATTGATCATCCAACGGGGGAAATGCCGCGTTCGCAAAAATAGGCGTGCCAACGACGTTCAAATTACGTGTAGACCCGAAAGCAACGGTGTTTCCTTTGCCCTCGCCTGCGCGCTTTACCCATTCGCGCTGTGCACGGTTGAACGGCAGTTCTTCGCGAAAAATCGCAAAGAAATACTGCCGAAAAAAACTCACCCAGCGTAGAAAACAAATGGCGGAACCGCCCGATCACTGGATAATTACGCCGGATGGCATCCTCAGTCTGCAAACGGTCCAGCACAAAGACGACCAACGCGACCAAAACGACCAAGCCAACCACAAACGCAAATAAAATCGCCAGCGTATCCAGCACATTCATCGCAAAACCCATCACATATCTCCCAGTGATCACTTCCAGTGGCTTGGCGACCCAAGCCTTTGAGTGCGAGTGTGTGCAATTCACGCGCCACCCACAAGGGGGAGCACGTGAATGTGACGGGCGTAAAAATACGCAAAATCGAGCTGGATCAATGACATCGATCTAACGGAATATAACAAGAATGTGAGTGGTCCTACGCAAACGCGTTGGCTTAGAGCGCTACGAAATTCGTCAAGTCTGATCGGCAGAAATCCCCGCTGATCCAACCTCTGACACCCCCCGTATTCTGTTCAATACCAAGTTCGGTATTGGTTTAACCTCGATAGGAAACAACACATGCTACGTAGAACTTACCTCGCACTTACAGCCGCAGCTTTGATCTCTGGCCCAGCTTTCGCAGACGGTCATTCCAAGGACATCGTAGACACAGCCGTTGGCGCTGGCAGCTTTGGCACATTGGTCGCAGCCGTGCAGGCCGCAGGTCTTGTCGATACGCTCAAGGGCGATGGCCCCTTCACAGTCTTCGCACCGACAGATGACGCGTTCGCTGCATTGCCAGAGGGCACGGTCGAAAACCTGTTAAAGTCAGAGAACAAAGACCAGCTGACAGCGATCCTGACGTATCACGTCGTCGCGGGCAAAGTGATGTCCACTGATCTGAGCAACGGCATGATGGCAACGACTGTGCAAGGCACAGACGTCAAGATCATGACGGAAGGCGGCGTAACAGTCGGCGGCGCGAACGTAACAGCCGCAGATATCGAAGCGTCCAACGGCGTGATTCACGTCATCGACGCTGTGATCATGCCGAAAATGTAAGGCCTGAGAATCTCAACCTTAATGAATTCCCATCCGAGCGATCTGGTGGGAATTTTTTGTTTCAAGCGTGTTCTCGCACATATTGGCCAACCCCATCGGCTCGCTTTGGTCGATCGTGCCAGCTGCGGTTTGGTCGCGCGGAGGATTGCTTATGAAACCCCGCAAAACACGCAACCAATGGCCGAAAACTGCGCCCAATGTATCTCGGGGGTGCGCGCGTTGGCGATACAACCGATGCTCTCCCTGCGCACATATTTGAGTGCGCATAACCAAACGGAGACACTTTATGTTTACGAAAGCCGCACTCACACTCACGGCCCTCACCCTAGCAACCGCAAGCTTCGCAATGTCCGACGCTGACGCGAATGCTGACAAGATGCTCAGCATGGACGAGATGAAAGCCGCCTATCCTGAGATCAACGAAGATCAGTTCACCTTGGCGGACGCCAACGGCGACGGGATGTTGACAGAACAAGAACTTAAGGACGCGGTCGAGGCCGGCGTTCTCCCTGATCTCGGCGGCTAAGGCACACTCTAACCGCGAGTTCTTCCGTCCAGGTTAACCCACTCACGCAGACTTCTGGATCGGAAGAGGGGGTGCAGGTCTTTGACCGCCTGCACCCCTACATTCGTTTAAAGACCGAGTAATTTGGGCAGTTCTTTCATGTCACCAAAGAGCTCATCGCAAATCGGAGCGAGCCTTTCTCTGGGTGTTTCACCATAAAACCCATACGTGCGCATGCCAGCAGCGACGCCCGCTTTGGCACCGCTCGCGCTATCCTCAATCACGACACAACGCTCAGGCGCGATGCCCGCTTGTTTTGCAGCATGTAGATAAACATCGGGCGCAGGTTTCGCGTTTGGCACATCTTCGCGCGAATAGATGCGACCTTTGAAGCGCTCTTTGAGCCCTGTTCGGGTTAACGTGACCTCCATTTTTGTGTGCGGACCATTCGAACCAATCGCATAAGGTATGCTGGCTGCATCGAGCATATTTAGCACGGTGATGACGTCGGGAATGGGTTTCACCTCTTGCTCAAGAGCGTTGAAAATCTCGGGATAGATCAGATCGAGCCAATCGCTCGGTAAAGCAGCGCCGAGTTTGATTGCGTTATCCATCGCACCTTGCATGGTGCCGCCCACAAACAAACGCGCTATTTCGTCAGTTGCTAACTCTAACCCATAACGTTTGAAACTGGCTTGCATGACGCGATCCGTGATGGATTCACTATCCACGATCACACCATCGCAATCAAAAATTACCATGTCAGGGGGCATTTGCATAAAGACGGCCTCGCTCTTTTGGGTTGCGAGGCCGTTTTCCGTTTTTAGTGTTTATCTGTCAAAGCACGGTTTGTGTCAGGATGTAGCCCTGCTCTTAGCTCTGTGTTGTAGCCCTGCGTGGTGCAAGCACGCTGGGCCACCAGATCAGTGCACCACAACATCGTCGGGGCGGGGACGATTGGTACTTGCCACCTTATCGCCAATGATCAGCCCTTCGACACCTGCGCTGACTTCAATCGTCGAGCCGTCGCCCACATCACCCGCCAGCAACATCTCTGCCAATGGATTTTGCAAGGCACGTTGGATCACGCGCTTCAAAGGACGTGCACCGAACACAGGGTCATAGCCCTCATCCGCGAGCCACTTCTTCGCAGCGTCATCCAGATCAAGTGTGATCTTGCGCTGAGCAAGACGCTTGTCCAAACGTTTGAGCTGGATTTCGACAATGCCTGCCATGTCCTCACGTGCAAGGCGATCAAAGATAATCGTCTCATCCAAACGGTTGAGAAACTCCGGCCGGAAATGCGCACGCACAGCGTCGTTCACATCGCGCTTCGCATCGCTCGCATCTGCGCCCTCTGGAAGCTGGCTCAACGCCTGCGCCCCAAGGTTGGACGTGAGGATAATCAGCGTTTGCTTGAAATCCACAGTGCGGCCCTGACCATCTGTCAGCATACCATCGTCAAGCACCTGCAAGAGGACGTTGAACACATCGGGATGCGCTTTTTCAACCTCATCAAACAGGACGACTTGATACGGACGACGCCGGACTGCTTCGGTCAGCACGCCGCCCTCATCGTAGCCCACATAACCGGGAGGGGCACCGATGAGACGCGAAACAGAATGCTTCTCCATGAATTCAGACATATCAATTCGCACCATCGCGTTGTCGTCATCAAAGAGGAATTCTGCCACCGCCTTTGTCAGTTCTGTTTTACCCACACCCGTTGGCCCGAGGAAGAGGAAGGAACCCAAGGGCCGCCCTTCATCGTTTAGACCAGCGCGCGCGCGGCGCACCGCATCCGCAACAGATTTCACCGCCGTATGCTGACCAATCACACGACCATGCAGCGCATCTTCCATCCGCAAAAGCTTGTCGCGTTCGCCCTCGAGCATCTTGGACGTGGGAATACCCGTCCAACGCTCAACCACGCTCGCAATCTGTTCAGGACGCACGGCTTCTTCGACCATCACGCCGTTGGCTTCCTGATTTTCGGCATCGCCAAGCATCTTTTCAAGCTCGGGAATAACGCCGTATGACAGTTCACCCGCTTTGGCGAGATCACCTTCACGTTTTGCGATATCCAAATCAGCGCGTGCGCGATCAAGCAGCTCTTTCATCTCACGAGCCCCCGCAAGTTTGTCGCGCTCAGCCTGCCACTGCGCTGTCATCTCGGACGAGCGTTCTTGCAGATCACCCAAGTCACGCTCAAGCGTTTCAAGACGATCCTTAGAGGCGGTGTCATCCTCTAACTTCAGTGCTTCTGCTTCGATCTGCTTTTGCATGATCTCTCGGTCCAGCGCATCCAGCTCTTCTGGTTTGCTGTCCACTTCCATGCGCAAGCGGCTCCCAGCTTCATCCATCAAATCGATGGCTTTGTCGGGCAAGAAGCGATCCGTGATATAGCGATGCGAAAGGGTCGCCGCGGCCACAAGTGCGCTATCAGAGATACGCACGCCGTGGTGTAGTTCGTACTTCTCTTTAATACCGCGAAGGATCGAGATCGTGTCTTCGACCGTAGGCTCTTCAATCAAAACAGGCTGGAAACGCCGCGCCAATGCCGCGTCTTTTTCAACGTGCTTGCGGTACTCACTCAATGTGGTTGCGCCCACGCAGTGTAATTCCCCGCGCGCAAGGGCTGGTTTCAGCAAGTTGGACGCATCCATCGCGCCATCCCCTGCACCAGCGCCAACCAGTGTGTGCATTTCGTCGATGAACAAGATGATTTCGCCAGCGGCAGATGTGACCTCTGACAAGATCGCCTTGAGGCGTTCTTCGAACTCACCGCGATATTTCGCGCCCGCAATCAACGCCCCCATGTCGAGTGACATAAGACGTTTGTTGCGTAAGGATTCTGGCACGTCCCCATTGATGATCCGTAGCGCGAGCCCTTCAGCAATCGCCGTTTTACCAACGCCGGGTTCACCGATCAGAACCGGGTTATTCTTGGTACGACGCGATAAGACCTGCATTGTACGGCGGATTTCTTCGTCGCGGCCAATGATTGGATCAATCTTGCCCTGCTCGGCCAATGCAGTCAGGTCTGTCGCGTATTTCTTGAGCGCGTCATACCCTTCCTCGGCAGAGGCACTGTCAGCAGTGCGCCCTTTACGAATGTCATTGATCGCAGAATTTAGGGATTGCGCGGACACTGCGCCTGCTTCCAGAGCATCCCGCGCTTTGGATTTCACAAGCGCCAAGGCCTGCAAAATACGCTCGACAGGGATGAAGCTATCACCCGCCTTAGTGGCCAACTTTTCAGCTTCGGCCAGCACTTTGCCAGTTTGCCCATCAAGATAGACCTGACCCGCATCGCCGCTCACTTTAGCGATCTTACCGACAGAGGCTTCAACCGCCTCAACGACACGCTTGGGCGCGCCGCCTGCGCGGGTGATCAAGTTGGATGCTAAACCTTGGTCGTCATCCATCAATGCTTTTAGAATATGCTCAGGCGTCAGACGTTGGTGGTCTTCGCGTTGAGCGATTGTTTGCGCCGCTTGGATAAACCCGCGCGAACGCTCTGTGAACTTATTAAGGTCCATGTGTCGTACTCCTTTAAAAGCACCCAACTGAGATTTGCGCCTGCTTTGCAGCACGCATGGCATCGGGCCTCATTGATAATGTGGGGAGCAAGCAAGATCGTATCAAGACCTTCTTGCCACGTAATTAACGCGCATTTGGACACATTTCGCCCAGATTCGTTGGTTTAAGGTCTGAGCAGTAAACAATCTTAAAGCCTCCAAAGCAGGGGCATTTGCAGGAGAAGACCCATGATAATCGTAAAGCGTATCGATATTACACCGACCAAAGAATTCTCGCCGGAAACTGGTGGCGCTGGCAAAGTTGCCTTTGTGACAGACACAGGTGATGTGATCTTTGATTGCCAGATTAAGCCAGGCCGTGATGCTCTGAAGCGCAATCCTGTTGTTGCCTATATTTCCGAAGCTCTGCGCCAAGTGCAGTTGATGCCGGAATACCGTATTTCCAAGTCTTACATGAAGTTTGCGCCCGGCGTTTTGCCTGTTGAATTCGCACTGTAAGAGCCCGTTCTGCTTGACCTGCACGGCACTCCACGCGATAGGAGTGCCATTCAGCAGGAGAAGCAATTATGTCCGATGATCGTTTGATCGTAGCCCTCGACGTGCCTAATGCATTGGAGGGGCTGAAAATGGCCGAAACCCTTGGCGACGCTGTGTCGTTCTACAAGATCGGTTTGGGTATGCTTACGAGCGGCGGGTTGGCTCTGGCGAATGAGCTCAAAGCAGAGCATGGCAAGCGTATCTTCCTAGATATGAAGCTGTTCGACATCAGCGCAACGGTGGAATCCGCAGTGCGCGGCCTTGCGCAGTTCGACATCGATTTTCTGACGGTTCACGGCGACCCTCATGTTGTGCGCGCCGCGAAAGAAGGTGCGTCTGGCACAGATCTCAAAATCCTTGGTGTGACCATTCTCACGTCGCTTGATCGCAGCGACCTTGATGGGTGTCTCATCCGCGACGGTGCTATCCCTGATTTGGTGGTCGAACGCGCAGGCCTAGCCTTTGAAGCAGGCGCTGACGGTATTATCGCATCGCCACAAGAAGCAGCGGCCATTCGGGCTTTGCCCGAAGCAAAGGGTCGTTTGATAGTGACGCCCGGCGTACGCCCTGCTGGTGCGGCTTTGGGTGATCAAAAACGCGTGGCGACGCCCGCAAGCGCGATTGGCGATGGCGCAGACCATATTGTCGTAGGTCGCCCAATTCGGGATGCTGTTGATCGCAAGGCAGCCGCGCAAGCAATTATAAGCGAGTTGGCTGCGCTCTAAGTCCGACCCGTGGCCGTTCGTACTGCAGCACGAATGGCCACCAATGCTTCAATCGTTGATGTCTTTTTCCCAGATTTTCACCTGACCTCTGCGGACACCCAAAAGTTGCCGCAGCGCTATCCATGAGATCAAAGACACCACCGCAAAAACCAGAAATGCCATCGGCAAAGACAGACTTAATGCCCCGCCCCCAACCAGCAAGATCAGCCCCATCACAGCCGCGCCAATTGCGAAGCCAAGAAAGATAAAGCTGGGCGCAAAGACTTCGAGGATCGCCAAAGCGACAGCTGCGATCATCCAAAATACCCAAGACGTCCACATCACTTTGATACCCCTTTAAGCATCTTGAACGCATCGCCAAACGCATCCATCGCGCTGGACGGCACAACAACCGTTTGCGAGCCAGCACTACTTCCGAGCGCGGTCAACGCTTCGACCTGCTTCAAAGCCACCTGATATTGCGCCGCAGCCATGCCGTTGTCAGCAATCGCTGCTGCAACCACACCTGTCGCATAGGCTTCCGCATCCGCAGCAATCCGGCGCGCTTTGGCAATCTGCTCTGCTGCGTAAAGTTCCGCATCCGCACCAAGTTCAACCGCACGCTTTGCGCCTTCAGCCTCAGTCACCTGCGCACGACGCGCACGTTCTGCATTCAACTGCTGCAACATCGCATCGCGGGTTGCTTGATCGAGATTCACGTCCAAAAGTTCGGCACGTGTCACTTCGATCCCCCAATCATTCACCGCGCTCTCGACCAGCTTCTGGATCTGGCTGATAAGCTGCGTGCGGTTCGATTGCACCTCGTCCAGCTCCATCTTACCGATCTCAGAACGCACCATACCCGCAACAGTCGTCGCAATCGCAGCGTCCACATCGCGGATACGGTACACTGTCTTTTCAGGCTCAAGGATACGGTAGAACACGGACGTTTCCACCTGCACCAACACGTTATCCGCGGTAATCGCGTCCTGCGTCGCATTGGGAAGCTGACGTTCCAGAATGGAAATCTTATGCGCGACCTTATCAAGGAACGGCACAATCAGGTTGATCCCTGGCCCAAGCACAGAGCGTAGACGGCCGAACCGCTCAACCACAAACTTTTCTGACTGCGGAACAATGCGAACCCCAAGCAGAATACAAATGATAATGAAGACCGCGAGCAGAACGATAAACGTGTTCTCACTCAGAAAGTTCAACGCAATTTGATCAAGCGACATGAAAAACTCCTAACAATATCACTTGATATAGTCACGGATACGCGACAATTCAAAGGCAGAGCGTTTGAATTGAACGCAAATCGCGCTTAGTCTCACGCCCTACGACAAGAGGATTAAAACAGCGATATGCCCGCACTGTGCAGAGATTGTTTGAACGATTTTGAGCAAGGCAATCGTTGCCCTGCCTGTCGCTCTGCGCGCGTGATCCAGCATCCTGAGCTGATGACACTCTCTATCGCGCATATGGATTGCGACGCCTTTTACGCCAGCGTCGAGAAACGCGATGATCCATCGCTTGCGGATAAGCCTGTGATCATTGGTGGCGGGCGCCGCGGCGTTGTCTCAACCGCATGCTATGTGGCGCGGATAAAGGGTGTCCGTTCAGCGATGCCGATGTTTCAAGCGCTCAAGCTGTGCCCCGACGCCGTCGTCATCAAACCGCGCATGTCAGCCTATGTAGAAGCGTCCAAGGCGATCAAAGCGATGATGTTGGATCTGACGCCTGCGATCGAACCCCTCTCGCTCGACGAAGCCTTTATGGACCTGCGCGGAACCGAACGGCTGCATGGCGCGCCACCTGCCGTCATGCTCGCACGGCTCATCAAACGGATGCGCAGTGAAGTCGGGCTGACAGGCTCGATTGGTCTGTCGCACAACAAATTCCTCGCGAAAGTAGCGTCTGATCTGGATAAGCCACACGGCTATTCCGTGATTGGCGAAGCAGAAACTGCGGACTTTCTTGCAGGCAAACCTGTACGCATGATCTGGGGTGTTGGCCCTGCTGCGCAAGCCTCTTTAGAAAAAGTGGGGATTCGCACGTTCGACGATTTACTGCGCTGGGATAAGTCGGATCTGGTCGCACGGTTTGGTGGCACGGGCGAACGGCTTTATCATATCGCGCGAGGCGAAGATTTCAGACGCGTTTCAGCGCATGCACCGATGAAGAGCATCTCGAAAGAGACGACATTTCACGATGACACCTCCGATCTCGAAATCCTTGATGGGCATATCTGGCGATTATCCGAGCAAGTCGCAGACCGCGCCAAGGCGAAAGAGCTTGCTGGTCGCGTCGTCACACTGAAACTCAAACGCGCGAATTTCACGCAAATCACAAGACGCATTTCCCTGCGTGATCCGACGCAAATGACAGATCGTGTTTATCGCGAAGCGCGTGCGCTGTTTGATACGGTCGCGGACCAAGGACCGTTTCGATTGATTGGGACGGGGCTGTCGGATCTGTGCAAAGCGGATGGCGCAGATCTCAGCGGTGATCTACTCGATCCTGATGCCGTGAAACGCGGCAAAGCGGAACGCGCCACCGATTCTATTCGCGCGCGCTTTGGCTCTGATGCAATCATGAAAGGGCGCTCGCTGCGCTGATCACTCCGCCGCGACAGGTTGGCTCGTCCCTCTTCGCATCTCGCACACATCCGCGATCACTGCTGTCAGCGCCTGTTTTACATCATTGAAGTTAGCATTGGGCGTGAGCGTCTCTTCGTCCATATAGATCGAGCGATCAATTTCGATCTGAATTGCATGTTGCTGTCGTGACGGACGACCGTAAGTTTGTGTCACATAGGCACCAGCGAAAGGTGTGTTGCGCGCGACTTTGAAACCCGCGCTGGCAAACGCAGCTTCCACCAAATCCACCACATCGCTGTTTGCTGAGGCACCAAAGCGATCCCCCAACACAACGTTCGGACGATCTTTTGAGGCGCGCACAACAGTATCAAGCGCTTCGTGGGGCATGGAGTGGAAATCCATCAAAAGAGCGGTGCCAAAGCTCTCGTGCGCTTCACTGAGCAAGCTGGCGAGTTGGTCATGATAGGGAAACCAATAATCCGTTTTCCGCTTGCGCGCTTCGACGTGGCTAAGTTTCCCGCGATAAATCGCTCGACTGTTGGCAACCACACGCGGAATTACACCCAAACCAGAGGCGACACGCGGGTTATACCCGCTCTTGCGCACGCCATCGATAAGCGCCGGATCGAGCTCATCAACACTGCGATTAAGATCCACGAACGCACGCGGCACTGTCGCTGTTAGCAAAGGTGCGCCAAAGCGCGGTGCGTCTTCGATAAGCTGATCGACAAAAGCATCCTCACTAGAACGCATCGTCAACTCGCTGAGTGCAGAGCGGCGCATGAACGACCACGTGTAGTCACGACCGCTATGAGGCGAGGCACATACAACGCTAGAGGTCAGCGCGTCAGGTCGTGTGAGAGTAAAGCCGGATCGTGGCATGAATGCTCCTGTTCGTCACAGACGTTATAACCCATTTCATCCAACTACCAAAAGCCCTTGATCCTGCGAACGACTCCTTTTATAGCCCCAGTACTGACGCGGGATTCTGCGCTCCATTTTGTATTGGGCAAAGGTTTCGTAACGGTTTCATGGGCGATTAGCTCAGCGGTAGAGCACTTCGTTGACATCGAAGGGGTCACAAGTTCGATCCTTGTATCGCCCACCATGAATTTATCTGCCCAATTTCGGGCGTTAACCACCGAGGCGCAATCAGCGCCGCGTAAGAGGAGAAGACCTATGAAGGTTAAAAACTCGCTCCGCTCGCTGAAGTCGCGTCACCGCGACTGCCGTGTTGTGCGCCGTAAGGGCCGTGTTTATGTGATCAACAAAACACAGCCTCGCTTCAAGGCCCGTCAGGGTTAAGAGCTAAGAGCTTTCGAATTGATTGGGCCGTCTCTTTTGAGGCGGCCTTTTCTTTTTGGGTATTGCGTCACGATCACCTGTCACAACGCTTTTCTAAAACGATGCCATCAACAGTGAAAAAGCGGCGTCGGGTTAAGCTTGGGTGTTTGCCTGATAGACGCACAGCTAGTAGCAGCTTTTTCTTAGCAAATGATTACGCAAATCCCTCAGTATATGTTCAGATAGGTCTACAAAACTTCCTTTGGGTCAGTCATGCTCAGGGAAAGCTTCTTGAAAGGCGTTTAAAATGGACGGTCCAAGCGATCCGGTAAATCTATATGATGATGCAGTCATTCGCGATCCTTGGCCCCACTATGCGCGCTTGCGTGACTTGGGTCCGGTGGTCTGGATGGAGGCATTGGGGAACTATGCCTTCACACAGTATGACACTGTTCGAAACGGTTTACGCGACCATGAGACCCACATTTCTAGCCTTGGAGCCCCC
>Ga0206128_1003142_pt1 | contig 14059 bp, 19 predicted proteins | sample Helgoland_Spring_7_FD_148601 | JGI IMG/M metagenome (GOLD analysis project Ga0206128, IMG submission 148601) | Pelagic subsurface seawater microbial communities from Kabeltonne, Helgoland, North Sea - Helgoland_Spring_Bloom_20160426_1 | ecosystem: Environmental > Aquatic > Marine > Epipelagic ...
CTTTGAACGCAGTTAGTTCGTCTGGATGGGCAACTCCAGCATTCGATTTAGTGAATGAAGGTAATGTAGAAGGTGAACCACCACCCGCGCCAGTTTGGACATTTATGTACAATCCAATTGGTGGAGACGATCTTGGATTTCAGCCTGGTGGATCACAACCATCGGCACCGGATCGAACGTATATAACATTCAACGTTGTGTGGAAAGAACTTAATCAGTAATGGCATTTATTCATCACCAATATGGAACCAATTGGAATTGGGATCCTGTTCTCGGGTATCCCAACCAAAAGGTAGCATTTGACGGTGCTACCAGAACCATTTATGTTGCAGAAGGTGTCAGGGATTTAGATACAAATATTGACTTGTATTCTGCATGGAAAGAATGGGTGTTGGCCTCTACGGAAGCACCAAACCCTATCGTGTGGGAAAAAGCATTCACTGCTGTTGGTGGTGACCCGATTACTGCTAGTCAGGATCTAGGTACTACTTACTTCTTGGAGAACGGTTGGAGAATACAACCTGTTTCTAGTGGAGCGTCCTACACATTGACTATAACGGGTAACCTATATACTAGAGAAGCGGGCGAAACACCGTTTCGATTTGCGAACGGTGTTTCGGTGTCGTTGGTTAGATCCAACATTGTTGAATTGATTACGGTAGAAGCATTAGGTGTTTCACTTACACCAACCGATATTACTGCAATTGCGAATGCCTCAGCAGATCAAGTTTGGGATGAGGCGCTTGCAGAGCACAAAACTGCCGGTAGTACCGGTAGAAAACTTAATGATAATTTAAAGAAAACATCTTACATAGCGAGGATATAAAATGAGTGAAGTTGAAACAGAGTTAGATAGACAAATGAGTGAAGTTGAGATAGATGTGCCTGAATTAGACCCAAGCGCTCCTATTGTAGATTTAATACAAGCTATTAAGCAAAAAGAATATAATACCGCTGAAGATCTATTCAGAAACGCTATTGACGATAAAATTGGTGATCAATTAGATCAGGCTCGAGCTAGAATTGCTGGTCAATTGTATAGTGATGACGAAATTGAAGCGGCGACCGCCGAGGTTGATGCTGAAGATGAAGATGAATTAGATCAAGAATCCGACGAAGAAGTTTAAAAAATTAAGATCTTATAAATAATTGCTATGATTACATTTAAAACCTTAAGAGAAGCCACTAAGAAAAAAATGCCTCCTGGAGAGCATGTTTTTAGTAAGAAAGTGGGAAAGGTCAATCTAATGATTCACAAAGATAAAAAAGGTTTCACCGCGTATATCGACGGTGAAAAGTTAGACACTTATCGGACAAAGCTAGAAGCTGAGAAAATGAGTGTTCAATTTGCGAAGGAACTGTAAATGAAATTAATTGCAGAGTACATTGAGCAAGACATTGAATGCATCGTCGAAGCTAAAGGTGATGGCGAAAAATCATACACTATAGAAGGTGTTTTTGCTCAAGCAGAAGCAAAAAACCGTAACGGACGTATTTACCCTAAAGCGATCATGGAGAAAGCTGTAAGTAGATATGTTAAAGATCAGGTATCACAGAAACGGGCAGTAGGTGAGTTAAATCACCCTGAAGGTCCTACTGTGAATTTAGACAAAGTTTCACATCTCATCACTCAACTTGAATTCAAGGGGAATGATGTGATTGGAAAGGCATCTATTTTAGACACTCCTAATGGTAAGATTGTTAAAGGTCTTCTTGATGGCGGGGTCAAACTAGGTGTTTCAACTCGTGGTATGGGTAGTCTTGAAAACAGAAACGGCACGATGTACGTGAAGGATGATTTCATCCTTAACACGGTTGATATCGTACAAGATCCATCAGCACCCGCAGCTTTCGTTAATGGAATTATGGAAGGTGTTGAGTGGGTTTGGAATAATGGCGTTATCTGTCAACAAGAAATTGAAGGAATGGAGACTGAAATTAGAAGAGCTCCACGCGCTGATCTCTACGAGACTCAGGTTCGTGAGTTTAAAAATTTCCTCTCGTTGCTCAAATCAAAATAAAAAGGAGTAAACTTTATGTCCGATGACATGAACGTCGAACTTCCTGATGAGGACAACCAAATCGAGGAAGAGTTAGACACAAAGAACGCTGAGGCACAATCCGTAGCATCAGTTGACAAGGCAGACGATAGTGTAAAAAAAGCTAAACCTCGCAAGGGTGATAACACTAAGCAAGAGCCTAGAACTAAAGCAGGTATGCTTAACGCTATGTACGGCAAGTTGTCTGCTATGAAAAAAACAGACTTACACGCGCAGTACGGTAAAATGATGGGTGAAGATTTTGAGTTAGACGAAGAAGACACTATTGAGGAAACTCATTACGACTTCTCTGACGAACTTACTAATCTAGTTGAATCTGAAGCTACCTTGTCCGATGAGTTCAAGGCAAAAACAGCTATCATCTTTGAAACTGCCATTCGTTCCAAGATCTCTGAAGAAGTTGATCGATTGGAAAATGAATATCAAGAAAAACTCGACGAGGAGCTTGAGACTACTCAAACAGACCTCGTAGAGAAAGTTGATAACTACCTTAACTATGTTGTTGAAACTTGGATGAAGGAAAACGAACTTGCTATTGAGCAAGGTATTCGTACAGAAATCGCTGAAGGGTTTATGGGCAAACTTAAAGAATTGTTTGTTGAATCCTATATCGAAGTACCCGAATCTAAAATCGACCTAGTTGACGAACTCGCAAACGAAGTAGACGAGCTTGAAGAAAAGCTCAATAACACTACTGAGTCAATGCTTGAAATGACTGTACAATTAGAAGAATACCAGCGCGAAACGGTTATCCGTGAGCATGCTAGTGATCTTGCTAATACTGAAGTCGAAAAATTACGATCTCTTGTTAATTCACTAGATTTTGAAGATCAAGAGGATTTTTCTCGCAAAGTTAAAACTGTGAAAGAATCATACTTCAAGAAAGAAAAACTTTCTAGCGAAGTAGATATCGTAGAAAATATGACTAGTGAAGGCGACGAACTTCAAGAGGTTAGTTCTTCTATGGATCGTTACATTCAAGCTGTCAAAACTTTTAAATCTTAATACCACAAGGAAACACTAATGCAAACTTATGATCGATTAGTAGAAAAGTGGGCTCCTGTTCTGAACGAAGAATCTGCAGGATCTATCACTGACAATCATCGTCGGCAAGTAACTGCCGCTGTTTTGGAAAACCAAGAACGCGCATTTGCCGAACAATCACAACAACTTAATGAGTACGGTACTCAAGCTGGCAGCGGCGCTTTAACAGGCGGAACTGGCTCAGTTGATAACTGGAATCCAGTATTAATCGCACTTGTACGTCGCGCTATGCCCAACTTGATGGCATATGACGTATGTGGTGTCCAGCCTATGTCTGGTCCTACTGGCTTGATCTTTGCTATGAAGAGCAAATACAAGACGACGCGAGCGACTAACGGCGTTACCGATGGTGACGAAGCGTTATTCAGCGAAGCTAGAACCGGTTATTCTGGTGACTCGACTGCTAGCCAATCGATTGAGACTTCTGGTCTCCAAGGATTGACTGACGCTGCACCTTCTGATTCATCTATTGGTGACTCTGCTCTTAACCGTCCTGATTTCGGTACTGGTGTATCGACTGAACGAGCAGAACGATTGGGCCTCCCCAATGAGACTGCTATTCCTGAAATGGGTTTCACCATCGAGAAATCAACTGTTACTGCAGTTTCTCGCGCGTTGAAAGCAGAATACACCATCGAATTGGCACAAGACTTGAAAGCTATTCATGGTCTTGACGCTGAAACTGAGTTGGCTAACATTCTTTCTACGGAAATTCTTGCGGAAATTAACCGTGAAGTTATTCGTACGATCAATAGCCAAGCTAAGATCGGTGCTACTACTGAAAACACTTTATTAGACGGTGTGTTTAACCTTGCTACTGATGCAGATGGCCGTTGGTCAGCTGAGAAATTCAAGGGTCTTGTAATCCAGCTCGAGCGTGAAGCGAACCAAATCGCTAAAGACACTCGTCGTGGTAAAGGTAACGTAGTAATCTGTTCTTCAGACGTTGCTACTGCTCTTTCTGCTGCTGGTATGTTAGACTACTCTCCTGCTTTGGCTACTAGCCTGCAAGTAGACGACACGGGCAACACCTTCGCTGGTGTATTGAACGGTCGTACTCGAGTATACATCGATCCGTATGCAACTGCTGACTACGTTACGGTTGGTTATAAGGGTACCAATCCTTATGACGCTGGCGTATTCTACTGCCCATACGTTCCTCTGCAGATGTTCCGTGCTGTTGCTGAAGACACCTTCCAACCGAAGATTGGCTTCAAAACTCGTTACGGCATGGTTTCTAATCCTTTCGTTGGCACAAATGCTGCGAACGGGTTGGCTACATCTAAGTCGAACCAATACTACAGAATTTTCCGAGTTGACAATATCCTCGGTTAATATTTGTAAAAATAAGAGCGGTTTTAATCGCCTTTGTAGTAAAATGAATTGGGGGGCTTCGGCTCCCCTTTTTTTTACTCCTAAATACTTGTATGCCAAACTTAACAGACAATCTTAATTATCTTCAGCCCACTGGGTTTCGTGTTCTTATCGACAGAGAGAACTATCCTAACCTAGAATATTTTGCACAATCGGTTTCTCATCCATCAATGGAACTCAATCCTGTTGATGTTCCGTTTAAGAGACTGAACGTAGCGTTTGCTGGTGATAAAATACAACATAATCCTGTTTCCATTGTTTTTATGATGGACGAGGATATGACTGCATATATCGAAATGTACCGGTGGATGGAACGACTAGTTGCCACTCCACAAAGTAGCGCTAGTAGTAGATTTTCTAATAGTGGTGTTATACCGACTTCTAGTAATATTACGGTATCTGTTCTATCGTCTCATAATAATAACAATAAAACAATAACATATAAAAACTGTATTCCAATCTCTCTTGGCGATATCGAATTAACTGCAGTAAGCGATGGGCAATACATAACCTTTCCTGGTACGTTTCGGTTTGATTATTTTGAAGTGACATAGTAGAATAGACTACTAACACCTTGGAAACTTATATTATGAATTTAGAACAAGTCTTAGAAGACTGGAAGATCGATTGTCGTATAGACTCAACTGCAATTGACGAAACTGCTCGAGCCACGCCTGAACTCCACGCCAAATATCTTGGTATGTTATCGCAAGCCAAGCTTAAACTCAAACAACTCGAGTTTAAACAAAAAGATTTAATGAAGTTAAAATGGCTCTGGTATAACGGAAAGATGTCTCAGGAAGAAATCATAGACCTAGGGTGGGATCCAGACCCCTTTAATGGTCTAAAAATTCTCAAGGGTGATATGGAACATTATGTTGAAGCCGACCCAGAGCTGGTGGAAAGCGAAGCCAAAATCGAATACATTAAAACTTTAATAGATACATTGAAAGAGATTGTTCAAAACCTTAATTGGCGGCATCAAACTATTAAAAATATAATTGATTATAAAAAATTTGAAGCAGGGTTCTAGTGGAAACGATTGAGTTATCTCTTAAAGATCATAGTATGATTCGCGTAAACTGTTCTAGTGCGTGCGCGGCAGAACTTTCTGAGAAGTTCTCGTTTTTTGTTCCAGGTTATAAATTTATGCAACCCTACAAACGTAAGGTTTGGGACGGTAAAATTAGATTGTTTAATCGAATGAACGGAGAGATTAACGCCGGTCTCTTCGAAAAAATCAAAGTCTTCGCGGGTCAACACGGATATGGTATTCGATTAAAACGTTCTGAATATGGGTTGCCTAATGAGAAAAATGAGGTTAGCCACCTCAATATGCTTAAATGGATAGCCACAGTCGGGGCGCCATTTCTTCCTCGCGATTATCAGTACGACGCGATAACACACGCCATTGAACACAAAAGATGTTTGTTGCTATCTCCAACTGGTTCTGGCAAATCATTTATAATATACCTTATTCTTCGGTGGTATATGGCGGCGTCCTCTGAAAAAATTCTAATAGTTGTGCCGACAACAGGTCTTGTAGAACAAATGCACAAAGATTTTAAAGACTACGGTTTTGATAGTGAAAATAATTGTCATAAAATATATTCTGGAAAGGACAAAGAAACTGACAAACAAATAATTATCTCTACGTGGCAATCAATCAATAAACTTCCGAACGTTTGGTTTGAAAAATTTGGTTGTGTGTTTGGGGACGAATGCCATGGGTTTAAGGCAAAGTCTCTATCTTCTATAATGAACAAAGCGATTAATGCAGAGTATCGTTTTGGTACAACAGGGACATTAGACGGGACTCAGACAAACGAGATGGTCCTCGAGGGGCTTTTCGGGCCGGTCGAAAGAGTAACAACCACCAAAGAATTACAAGACGAGGAGACGTTAGCAAAACTTAACATCAAAGTATTACTACTCGACTATGAAGAGGAAACACGAAAATCTTTTGAAAATAAAACGTACCAAGAAGAAATTGATTTTATAGTTTCCCACGAAGGCCGTAATCGATTGATCAGTAATCTTGCTTGTGACCTAAAAGGCAACACTCTGGTTCTTTTTAACCTTGTAGATAAACACGGTAAAGTTCTCCAAGAGCTTATTAAAAATAAAATAGATAAGAACAGAAGGTTGTTTTATGTTAGCGGAGAAACTAAAACCAGTGATCGAGAAACTATACGAGGCATTGTCGAAAAGCAAACAAATAGCATTGTGTTGGCTTCTCTTGGTACTTTTTCCACTGGCATTAATATCCGGAATATTCATAATATCATATTTGCGTCTCCTTCGAAATCTCAAATCCGAGTACTTCAATCCATTGGTCGAGGATTGCGAATGAGCGATGATGGTAGAACTACTGTGTTGTATGATATTGCTGACGATTTGCATTACAAAACTCGCAAGAATTTTACATTACAACATAGCGCAGAAAGAATTAAAATCTACACTAAAGAACAGTTTCCTTTCAAAATTTTAAAAGTAGATATAAAATGAAAGAAATAAAACAATTTAAAATGACATCGGGTTCAGAAATAATTTGTGAAGTTGTTGAATGGGCAGAGGAAGAATTTAGAGAAATTGTTATTCGAAATTGCATGGAAATAATTAAAATACAAAACACTCATGAAATATTTTATGTTTTTAGACCTTGGATCCATTACCTAGAATCAAACGAAGATCTCTGTGTAATCAACTCGGATCACGTAGTTGCAACTGCTAATCCTAATCCCGCTCTTGTTGCTCAATATGATTGGGCGGTGTCTGATGCACATCAAGCAGCAGAAGAAAGAATGGAAGCGTATAAACTCGACAGACTAGCCAAGCTAGATAAAATAACGAAACGCGTAAAAAGCTTATTGGCAGGAGAAATTACAGAAGAGGATTCGGCTGCAGTCCCGAGCAACATAATACAATTCCCCATATTCTAGTTTCCCCGACGAACGATGTTCTTTATTTTACCAATAAATTATTAAAAATTCAACCCCCTTTACTTTTGGTTTAAAATGTAGTAGAGTAGTTCTCTTTGGAGTTATATTATGAGTGAAACAAAAATCAAAAAACAAGATCGCCCGCATTATGTGAATAACGCAGATTTTTCTGAGGCGGTAGTTCAATATGTTATTTCTGCGAGAGAAGCGAAAGAGAAAAAAATTAAAAAGCCAGTAATTCCCGATTACATCGCTCGATGTTTTCTTAAGATCTCAGAAGGTCTTTCTCACAAAGCGAACTTTGTTCGATACACCTATCGAGAAGAGATGGTGATGGACGCTGTCGAAAATTGTCTCAAAGCAATTGAGAACTATAATCTAGAGACAGCCACTAGGACAGGCAAACCAAACGCTTTTGCCTATTTCACACAAATCTCTTGGTACGCTTTCCTGCGCCGTATACAGAAAGAAAAGAAACAACAAGACATAAAGATGAAGTATCTTTCTGAGACTGGTTTCGAATTCCTTATACAAGAAGAGTTAAACCAAAACCCCGCAGCTAAAGCTACTCACGCCTTTGTTGAAGAGTTGAGATTTAGAATCGATGCGGTAAAATCTTATGATGAAACTATAAATGTTTATAGCAAAAAAGAGAGAAAGAAAAGAACGATCTCTGTTGATTCAGACCTTACGCCTTTTATGGATTAAACAATATGAAGATAGCGATTCTTAATGACACACACTGCGGCATTCGTAATAGTTCTGAAATTTTTATGGACTACCAGGAAAAATTTTATCGCGACATATTTTTTCCGTTTTTAGAGGAAAACGATATAGATAAAATATTACATCTGGGAGATTATTATGACAATCGTACGTCAATTAATTTTAAAGCACTTAACCACAATCGCCGCATATTTCTTGATCAACTTCGGGATCGTCGGATCCATATGGATATCATCCCAGGTAATCATGATGTTTACTACAAAAACACTAATAGGTTAAATGCCCTCAAAGAACTTCAGGGTCATTACATGGGCGAGATTCGAATTATCGAAGAGCCTACCGTAGTAGATTATGATGGATTTAATGTCGCGTTAGTGCCGTGGATCAATCCAGAGAATGAAGAAAAGGCGGTAAACTTCATTCAGAATTGTAAAGCGGATATCTGCGCCGCGCATCTAGAGCTGAATGGTTTTGAGATGCAGAAAGGTGTTCCCTGTTCTGACGGTATGAGTCCTTCGATATTCGATCGATTTGACGCGGTCCTTTCTGGACATTTCCATACAAAATCCCACAAAGAAAATATCCATTACCTTGGGTCTCAGATGCAATTCTTCTGGTCTGATTGTAATGATCGGAAATACTTCCATGTTCTAGACACAGAGACTCGCGAGATAGAGGCTGTTGAGAATCCTGTAACGATATTTGAAAAACTGCATTGGGATGATACAAACAATAATTATGCTCTCAAAGATGTCTCTTACTTAGACGAAAAGTTTGTGAAATTAATTGTGGTCAATAAAACTAAACCAGCAGAGTTTGAAAAGTTTGTTGACAGAATCAACAGTCGTAAGATACACGGACTGCAAATTGCAGAGAACTTTCAGGACTTTGGTGGCTCTCAGGTAGAGGATGAAAACATCTCACTTGAATCCACAGATCGTTTACTGTATAGTTACATAGATGCAGTGGATACAGATCTGAATAAAGATCGAATCAAGTCTGAAGTCCGCGAACTTATGGTTGAAGCGCAAAGTCTGGAGCACGTGTGATTAAATTTCATACCCTGAAGTATAAAAACTTCCTCAGCACTGGTGATAGTTGGACTGAGGTTGATTTCGAAAACAGCAAGACCACATTGGTAGTAGGACAGAACGGGGCGGGTAAGTCTACCATGCTAGACGCTCTCTCTTATGCTCTGTTTGGCAAAGCCCATCGAAACATAAACAAGCCACAACTGATCAACAGTATTAATCAAAAAGATATGCTGGTTGAGGTAAAGTTTAGTGTAGAGGGTTCACTATATACTATTATACGTGGTTTGAAAAGAACCAAGTTCGAGATCTGGCGGGACGATGTTCTTATCAATCAAGATTCTCATAGTAAAGACCACCAAAAAATTCTAGAACAAAATATTTTAAAACTTAACCACAAGTCGTTTCACCAAATCGTAGTTCTGGGGTCTTCTTCTTTTGTTCCTTTTATGCAATTACCCTCGCATATTCGTAGAGAAGTCATCGAAGATTTATTAGATATTAATGTCTTCTCTACGATGAACCAACTCCTTAAACAGAAAACTGCATTACTTAAAGATTCATTGTCATCAAACAGTCATGAGTTGCAGCTGGTTCAAACTAAAATTGACGCACAAAAGACACACCTATGTGAGATACAAAAAATCTCTGAATCTGCGAAACAAGAAAAGCTAGACAATATTGCCAACGAAAAAGCAGAGCTGGCTCTTCTAAATGTTTTAGTGACAAATTGGGAAGATAATGTTTTATCTGACCTTCAAACCCGTCAGACTGCATTGGACACTAAGATCAACGAGATGGGTAAGTATGTCTTTCAGTTTAACTCTAAGCAGAAAGCATCTAACAAAGAGATTAAATTCTATGAAGACAACGAAGACTGCCCCACCTGTCAGCAAGCCATCGAGTCCTCCTTCCGATTGGATAAGGTACAGAACGCCAAAGACAAGTGGGACGAACTCGAAGAAGCAAGACAACAGTGTGAACATCAAATAGGAAAGTTGACTAATGATAAACAAGATATTCAGTCCTCGATTGATGCGGAAATTGAAGAGCGGAATAAAATTAACACCATCAAAGAAAAAATCGCCTGGACCCAAAGAAGAATTGATGCTTTACAGAGTGAGTTATCCGAACTCGAAACAGGTGTACATAGCTTGCAAGAAGCACGAGATACTCTCTCAGGTGAAGAAAGTAGGAGACAGGCTCTAGTTGATTCCAAGCTTGAACTCGCCGAGCAGAAAGAGTATCATAATGTTATCACCGAACTGTTAAAAGACACGGGAATTAAGACTAAGATCATCAAACAGTACCTACCAGTAATTAATAAACTCACAAATCAGTATTTACAAATACTGGATTTTTATGTGCACTTTGATTTGGACGAGTCTTTCAAAGAAACAATTCGTTCTCGACACCGTGACGCGTTTTCTTATGACAGTTTCTCCGAGGGTGAAAAACAACGCATCGACTTAGCACTTCTGTTTACTTGGAGGCAGATTGCTAAGATGAAGAACAGTATCGCCACCAACCTACTGATTCTTGATGAGACTTTCGACAGTTCTCTCGATGCGGATGGAGTAGAGAATCTACTCAAGATTATCGACACTCTGGGTAATGATACTAACACATTTGTTATCTCGCACAAGGGCGAGGTCCTCCAGCAGAATTTTGAGCGAAAGATTGAGTTCGTTAAATATAAGAATTTTAGCAAGCTCGCAGGTTGAAATTCTATAATTAATCGGCTATTATATACTAAACCATTGAAGGATATATTATGAAACTTACTGAAAATACAATGAATGTTCTTAAGAATTTCTCGACAATTAATGAGAACATTGTTTTTGAACCTGGAACCGAGATTAAGACAATCTCTGAAGCGAAGAATATCATTGGCAAAGCCGTTCTTGATAACGAGTTCTCTACTGAATTTGGAATCTATCAGCTACCTGAATTCCTTAACACCCTTTCGTTGTATGAAGAACCAACCCTTGATTTTGAAAAGGATTATGTTTCTATAGGCGATAATGTTGGAGTTTCTAGAGCCAAGTTTTTCTTTTCAAGTCCAGAAGTCCTAACAAGACCCACCAAAGATATTGTCATGCCTTCTGCAGAGGTCAGTTTTGTGTTAACTTCTGAAACATTAGCTAAAGTAAAACGAGCTGCTTCGGTTCTGGGGCACACAGAGGTGAACGTTTCTGTGATCAATGACGTGCTTTGTTTGACTGTTTTAGATAGTACAAACGAAACTTCTAATACTTTTTCTGTTGATGTTGTAGGTGAGTATAGTAGTACTGACTTCAATTTTATTTGGAGCATAGATAATCTGCGGATTATTCCTGGCGACTATAAGGTTGAGTTGTCTTCTAAAAAAATCTCGCATTTCGCGAACCAGCAACACCCAATTGAATATTGGATTGCTTTAGAGAAAAATAGTAAATATGGAGATTAATAATGAACGAAAATCAAACTAAAATTGCTGATCTGGCTAACCGAACCACCCGTAGTACCGTTGCTGTTATTGATACAGTAGCTGCTCGCGGAGGATTTCGAGGAGAAGAATTGGCCACAATTGGCCAGTTGCGCGATCAGTGCATTCAATTAATTCAACTAGCTGAGCAAGAAGCGGACGATGCTGGTGAGGATTTTACTGAAGAATAACTTTCGACGCTCCTCCCCTTGAACTTTTATTTTATTATGATTTACTGGAGTGTATATGAAAGATTACCTTTGGGTCGAAAAATATCGACCCCAAAAAATAGAAGATTGCATATTAACAGATGAGCTCAAAAACACCTTCTTGGACATTGTTCGAGGAGGAGAGTTGCCCAATATGCTTTTTTCTGGCACTGCTGGTCTGGGTAAAACTACGGTTGCTAAAGCGCTTTGCAATTCGCTAGACCTTGACCACATAGTTGTCAATGGTTCTGAAGAGGGGAATATCGACACCCTTCGCGGTAAGATTAAACAATTTGCTTCAAGCGTTTCTCTTTCGGGCAGCGTCAAGGTTGTTGTTCTTGATGAAGCGGATTATCTGAATCCTCAATCGACACAACCAGCATTGCGCGGGTTCATCGAAGAGTTTTCAGATAACTGTCGATTCATTCTCACTTGTAATTTCAAGAACAGAATAATTGAACCCCTCCATTCTCGGTGTGGTGTTTACGAGTTTAATACTAGTAAATCCCAGATGGTAGATTTGTGCGGCCAGTTTTTGGCGCGCGCCACCGAGATCTTAAAATTGGAGGGTATTACTACTGACGGTAATACCAAGAAGTCTCTTGCTGAGCTTATTATGAAACACGCTCCTGATTGGAGAAGAGTTCTTAATGAGTGTCAGCGAGGCAGTATGAGCGGCGCCTTGCTTCTCAAAGAATCGGTAACTTCTTCTGAATCAAATTATGATTCACTATTTTCTAGCCTAAAGAACAAAGATTTTAAAAAGATGCGCGCTTGGGTTGTTAATAATATGGATGTGGATGTCGCTGCGATATTTCGCGCGATCTATGATAGAATGTATGATAAAGTGCAACCAAATTCTATTCCTCAGCTTGTATTAATTTTAGCAGATTATCAATATAAAAACGCCTTTGTCGCTGACCACGAGCTCAACGTTGTCGCTTGTATGACAGAGATAATGGCAGATGTAGAGATGATATGAACCCCTTCGCTTTTGTTAATGCAATAAACGTAGATAAGAAAGATGTAATGGTCGACGATCTAACTGAGAAGGCGTATTCGTCTTTTATGGTCAATCGTCAGCTTTCTTATTTTCAGGACACAGTTCTTGTTGCCAACGAGATGAATAGGTATCATCACTTAGATAAAAAACTTCAATTTCATTTTTTACTAAATATTGTTCGAAAGAGAAAGCGCTTTTCTAAATGGGCAAAAGCGGATTCTATAGATGACATGGAAATAGTGAAAGAGTATTATGGATACAGCAATGAAAAAGCTCGCCAAGCTCTATTTCTTTTGTCGAAAGAAGACTTAGAACAAATTAAGAGTAAGGTGGATAAAGGTGGAAGAAATTAATTGGGCCCCGTCGTCGATGCTAGAGATTACTCTAAATCAGCCAGATGACTTTTTAAAAGTAAGAGAGACACTTACTCGCATTGGCGTTGCATCAAGGAAAGAACAAAAATTATATCAATCTTGTCATATCCTCCACAAACAGGGAAGATACTTCATTGTGCATTTCAAAGAACTGTTTATGTTAGATGGTAAAAAATCTAATCTAGAAGAAAACGACATACAACGAAGAAATAGTATAGCAACTCTGCTTTCAGATTGGGGTTTGGTAGACATACAGAACAAAGCTGCTTTTTCTGAATGTGCGCCGCTAAGACAAATTAAAATCATTGCATTCAAAGATAAAGATCAATGGGAACTTTGTCCGAAATACAATATTGGAAATGTTGTCACAAAATCCTAAAGATGTACGTGTGTGTCTGTAACGCTATTACTGAAAAGATGCTGGAAGAAAATCATTTTCTCATAGCAAAAATAGGATCTAAATGCGGTAAGTGTCTTGTTGATGGCGTGGTTGACGATGGTAACCAAGTGAAATATCTCAAAAGTAATTCTGATCTAAACCTTGAATCTATAACCATAATAAAGTATATATAGTAGTGTCGATGCAGAATAGTCTGATCGATAGACAACAATCTTGCTTAAATTAATAAGGAGATAGCAATGGTTACTACAAGAAGTAAAGTGTTTTCGTTCCCCCACTCTCGTTTCATTGGTTTCGACCACGTCTGGGATGAGATAGAAAGATTAACTGCCGCTGGCGCAAACGAGAAGGGTTTTCCTCGTCACAATATTGTAAAATATTCTGACACAGAATACGCCATGGAATTTGCACTTGGTGGTTACAAAAAGA
>Ga0206128_1003145_pt1 | contig 14056 bp, 12 predicted proteins | sample Helgoland_Spring_7_FD_148601 | JGI IMG/M metagenome (GOLD analysis project Ga0206128, IMG submission 148601) | Pelagic subsurface seawater microbial communities from Kabeltonne, Helgoland, North Sea - Helgoland_Spring_Bloom_20160426_1 | ecosystem: Environmental > Aquatic > Marine > Epipelagic ...
GGGGGTTGTCAAATTAATATGGATCTCAAACATGCTATTAAATCGGCCGCAGAGCCATTTAATTTAGAGAAAGATCAGCAAATGAAGGTCTGTGAGCAAGTGCTTACTTACATTCTCGAAAGGTTCAGAGCATGGTACAAAGAAAAAGGTTACCCAGCAGAAATATTTCAATCCGTGGATGCCCTTAATCTTGCCAATCCACTGGATATTGATGCCCGCGTCGAGGCGGTTGCGGCTTTTTCGAAACTTCCCGAGAGTAACGATTTAGCAGCTGCTAATAAGCGAGTATCAAACATATTATCCAAAGAACAGCTACTCCTAACAAATACAGCGCTCAAGCCTGCATTATTTACTGAGCCTGCCGAGACTACCGAGACTATGCTTGCCTCGGCTATCGAATCACTCATCGACACAACCCAATCGTTAGTCTCAGAGCGAAAATATGAGCAGGCACTAACTGGTTTAGCATCCTTGCGAGATCCGGTAGATCATTTTTTTAACGACGTCATGGTGATGGTAGAAGACGACGAAATACGTAACAATCGTCTACAATTATTACAAGATTTGAGAAGCCTGTTCTTGAACATTGCTGATATTGCAAAGATTGCAGGAAGCAAATAGCCAGAAAAATGACTTTTAGTAATTATTTTAATCTTTCAATAAGGTCGGTTGGCTTTTATGCAGGCTTAATTGCTATCACTATGACACTAGGGTTGCTGAGTTTTTTTACTCTTATCTTACCCCTAAATGTTAGGCACCAGATCTTTACAGTTGGTAATGGGGCTATTTTAAAATGGCTATACATTACCTGCGGTATTGATACCAAAGTAACCGGTTTAGACAACATCCCACCTGGCCCATACGTTGCTATATGTAACCATCAAAGTGCTTGGGAATCTTTTTTTTTGCAACGCTTGCTCAATCCCACCAGTTTTGTCCTAAAAAAAGAACTACTTTGGCTACCATTCTTCGGTTGGAGTGTCGCTGTACTCCAGCCTATTGCAATTAATCGCTCAACACCACGAAAAGCCATTAAACGTATTCTTAGCGAAGGTCACAAACGCCTTAATGACAATATAAACGTGGTCATTTATCCTGAGGGTACTCGGCAGGCCGCTGGGGAACTTGGATCATTTAAGACAGGTGCCGCTGTGTTGGCAAAGCAAGCAGGAGTAGCGATATTACCGATTGCCCACAACTCTGGATCTCACTGGCCCGTAAACCGCTGGCTAAAAACACCAGGCACCATAAGGCTAGTGATTGGCGCACCCATAAACACGGCATCCGGCACCGAAAAAGAGCTGTCTAAAGTCGCTCAAAGCTGGGTTGCCGATGAACTATCAAAAATGACTAACCTATGACTCGCCTAAACGTCGAGATTAACGACCGACAAAGCATTAGTTTCGATAAATTTTCTACGCGGCTCTACCTGATCGCCCATTAGAGTAGTGAACATCTGATCAGCTGCTATTGCATCTTCAATAGTAACCACTAGCATCCGGCGACTCTCAGGATCCATAGTGGTCTCCCAAAGTTGTTCAGGGTTCATCTCACCGAGACCCTTATACCGCTGAGTGTTAATTCCGCGACGAGATTCTGCCATCAACCAATCGAGAGCCTGCTTAAAATCAGATACAGGTTTGCTGCGTTCACCGCGCTGAACATAAGCGCCATCTTCGATTAAACCCTGCAGAGCATTGCCTAAATCAACAATTGAACTGTACTCTGAAGAAATGAAAAAATCACGACTCAACGTATGGTAATGGGGGACGCCATGGGCGGTAATTTCAATTCTCGGCAGCCACACTTGACGCTCATTATCCTCAACAACGGAAACTTGGTAGCGATGAGTACCATTTTCGAAATTAGCCAATTTTTGACGAAGTTCGACGCACCAAGCCTCAACTTCACTGCTTTTTTTGAAATTAGCCAATTTTTGACGAAGTTCGACGCACCAAGCCTCAACTTCACTGCTTTTTTTGAGAAGTTTTTCATTTAATCCTGACGTATAAACCATGGATTCCAAGATCTCTTTAGGATAAACCAACGACATACGCTCGATTAACGCATCCACAAAACGGAACTGGCTGACCAAAGCTTCCAAAGCGGCTCCCTGTAATGCTGGCGCCTCCGGGTTAACATGCAGAGTTGCGCTTTCTAGGGCTTTTTGGGTTAAATAATCCAACAGGGCTGCATCATCCTTAACGTACTGTTCGTTCTTACCTTTACTCACTTTGTAGAGGGGCGGCTGAGCGATATATATGTGACCCGCTTCCACCAGCTCTCGCATCTGCCGAAAAAAGAAGGTCAATAAAAGGGTTCTGATGTGCGACCCATCCACATCCGCATCGGTCATAATCACAATAGTGTGATAACGCAGCTTTTCGAGGTTAAACTCTTCTGTGCCAATACCACAACCTAAAGCAGTGATAAGAGTCCCCACTTCGGCACTGGACAACATTTTGTCAAACCGAGCTTTTTCTACGTTTAAAATCTTACCTTTAAGAGGCAATATAGCTTGAGTTTTCCGCGCTCTACCCTGTTTTTTGCTGAGCCTCCCGCCGAATCACCCTCGACCAGGTATAACTCAGACAAAGCTGGATCTTTTTCTTGGCAATCAGCGAGTTTTCCCGGAAGACCGGCGATATCCAGAGCACCCTTGCGCCGCGTCATCTCCCGAGCTTTACGCGCGGCTTCTCGAGCCCGAGCGGCGTCAATCATCTTGTTGACGATGGCTTTCGCCTCCTGCGGATACTCCAACAAGAAATCATTAAATTTATCTCCCATCTCCTGTTCCACCGCTGTTTTCACCTCTGAACTGACCAATTTATCCTTCGTTTGAGACGAAAACTTTGGGTCAGGAACCTTCACTGAAATGATCGCGGTTAAACCTTCTCGGGCATCATCACCTGTCGTATTAACTTTTGATTTTGTATTGATGCCTTCTTTGTCTATGTAGGAGTTTAGCCCTCTTGTTAATGCAGAGCGGAAACCAGCTAAATGGGTCCCGCCATCCCTTTGCGGAATATTATTGGTATAGCAAAGAATATTTTCCTGAAATCCATCATTCCACTGCAGCGCCACCTCTACGCTGGTACCATCCTCCCTATCCTTTGAGGTGAAGTGCATAATACTGTTTACCGTAGTTTTGTTGGTATTTAGATAACTTACAAAGGCACTTAAACCACCATCATAGGCGTACACCTCTTCTTTCGCTGTTCGCTCGTCATGCAATACAATTCGTACGCCAGAGTTTAAAAAAGACAGTTCGCGTAATCGTTTGGCTAGTTGATCAAAATGAAATTTTATATTGGTAAAAGTATTCTCCGACGGCATGAAGAACACCTCAGTGCCTGACTCTTTCGTATCACCAATGACTGTGAGAGGTTCATTAGGAACGCCGTGAGAATATGTCTGCTCATGCACTTTACCATTGCGCCTGATCGTTAATCGCATCTGCTTTGACAGCGCGTTAACCACAGAAACGCCGACGCCATGCAAACCTCCACTGACCTTGTAACTATTATCATCAAATTTCCCGCCAGCGTGCAGCACCGTCATAATCACTTCCGCTGCGGAGACACCCTCATCGTGCATTTCGGTGGGAATACCGCGGCCGTTATCAGAAACAGTTATAGACTCGTTGGGATGAATGATGATACGGATCTCTGAGCAATGCCCAGCTAAAGCCTCATCAATAGAGTTATCAACAACCTCGAAAACCATATGATGCAAACCAGTGCCATCATCGGTGTCACCAATGTACATACCCGGTCTTTTACGAACGGCATCAAGCCCTTTTAGAACTTTAATACTCGAGGAATCATAATTTTGTTCTTCAGCCATGACTTTCTGTTACCCTGTGATTCAATCTGATTTGACTACACCCTGTTCCACGTGGAACTTGGTGTGCTCGCAATTATTAACTAAACTTGTAAAATCACCCTTATCAACACCAGTAACGAAAAACTGACATTTCAAATCAATCAGGCAATCTATCACTTGGTGACGATGATGGTAATCTAACTCCGCCGGCAAATCATCTAACAAAAACACACACGACTCAGAGGTTTTTGCCTGGTAATGAGTTGCCTGAGCTAACTTTAATGCATAAACCAACAACTTAATCTGCCCTCGCGACAGCGTATCTGCAGCAGGCTGGCCATTCACCCTAACTTTGACATCCGCCTTATGCGCGCCCTGAGATGTGGTGCCTAGAGAAACATCCCTCTGTCTTTGAGCTTCCATAATCTCAGCCAAACTCACATCATCCTTCCATCCGCGATAGAACTCGATCTCAAGCTCGCCCAAACCATCAAAGGCACCAGCCACAGTTTGCACATAGCTTGCCAAGTCGATTATATAACGCTTCCGATAGGAGCTAACTTGCTCACTCAAAGGAACCAGCTCGGCCGTCCAAACCCAACAAGTCAACAAGTCTTCGTCTATTCTACCATGCCGTAACAATTGATTCCGCTGTTTTAATGTTTTTTGGAACCGCCGCCACAGTTTTGTATACGCGTGTTCCACGTGGAACACACCCCAATCCACAAACTGCCGCCGCAGAAGAGGACCACCCTCAAGCAAGTTAAAACTGTGCGCATCAATTAACTGAATCGGTATTAACGCCGCAAGCTGAGTAGCCGTTTGGAGAGACGAACCATCAAGCCGCGCGGTAAACACTGGCCCGTACGAGATCGCATAACGCCAAGCTTATTGCTACGCGAGGCCTTACCACTTTCGATACTAGCTGAAACAACCAAATTCTCTGCAGAATGATTGACCACCAATCGCAGATCGCGATGGCGAAATGAACGCCCCCTACCCAACAAGTGTATAGCCTCTAACAGACTCGTCTTGCCACTACCATTTTGACCATAAATAATATTTGCCAAACTATGACAATCCAACGTGGCATTTCTTAGATTACGAACTTCATGAACGTCAATTCGTGAGATGTGCATTAGTGAAACAGTAAATTAAATGCATCTGATGTTTTATAATCGCATAGGCATGACAACATAGACCGCAGACCCGTCGGTCGCGTCTTCCACAAGGGCACTACTGTTGGCATTGGAAAGCGTGATGCGCACCTTTGACCCACCAATCACATTGAGCACATCGAGCAGATAACTTACATTAAAACCAATTTCCAATGGTTCCCCTGAATAGCTTACCGAAACCTCTTCTTCAGCTTGCTCTTGCTCTGGATTGTTGGCTACCATTTTGATACAACCTTCGGAAATCATCACCCTTACACCGCGATACTTCTCGTTGGATAAAATGGCTGCACGACTGAATGCCTGTTTAAGCTCCGATCGATCACCAACAACAACCTTATCCCCCCCCTTAGGGAGTACTCGGTCATAATCAGGGTACGCACCATCAACTAACTTGGAGGTAAAACAGTAATCATTACCGGTGACACGAATATGATTTGACCCCATAGTGACTTTGACGTCTGAGTCTTCAAGCAGCCTCGATAGCTCTATGATGCCCTTGCGCGGCAGAATAGAAGTGATGGCGTTGTCAACGGAAACATCGCAACTACCATCACAAAGCGCCATACGATGGCCGTCAGTGGCTACAGCACGAAGCTGATTGTTCTTCAGCTCCCACAACATTCCATTTAGATAATACCGAACATCTTGTTGAGCCATCGCAAAAGACGTAGACTCAATCAGCGCCTTCAACGTTGTGCCCGCAACCATAAATTCAACTGCTTTTTCACCTTCATCAACTGAAGGAAATTCGTTCGCCGGAAGTGTCGCTAAAGTAAACTTACTACGACCACTATTTATGGTCGCCTTACCATCGCCGCTGGAAAATTTTATTTCTGCCTCTTCGGGCAAAGAACGACAAATATCAACTAATTTCCGCGCTGACACAGTCACGTCGCCACCTTCACCGACCGCGCCCCTTCCGCGCTGACACAGTCACGTCGCCACCTTCACCGACCGCGCTAATATCGGTGACTCCTACGATTTCTACTTCCAAATCAGTGCCTGTAATCGACAGCTTAGAGCCATCTAAACTTAATAATACATTGGACAAAATAGGAAGCGTTTGTCGTCTTTCAACAACTCCTACAACTAACTGCAAGGGCTTTAAAAATAATTCTCGTGGTAGGCTAAATTTCATAGTGTTTGCTATCTCCAACAATTGGGTCAGATTATATCAAAACTCAGGTGGACAAAATACGGTAGAGTTGCTTTAGGTCTCTTTGAACCTCTCGATCCACAGATTCTAGTTCTTTTACCTTGCGGCAAGCATGAAGTACAGTAGTGTGGTCCCTACCACCAAATGACTCACCAATCTCTGGAAGACTATAGCTGGTCAGATCCTTGGCAATTGACATCGCTAGCTGTCTTGGCCGGGCTACTGATCGACTCCGACGTTTAGATAACATATCAGACATTTTCAGTTTGTAGTAGTCTGCCACTACCCTTTGAATGTTATCAATCGTAACCAGCTTGTCTTGAAGCGCCAACAAATCTTTCAGTGACTCTCTAATCAAGTCGATATCTATCGTGCGCCCTGTAAACTGTGCATGGGCCATTACACGCTTTAACGCCCCTTCGAGCTCCCGGACATTAGACCGAATACGCTGGGCAATGAAGAACGCAGCATCTTTGGACAAATCCATGCCCGACTGTTCCGCTTTGTTAATCAAAATTGCGGCTCTAGTTTCAAGTTCTGGCGGCTCAACCGCAACGGTAAGGCCCCAACCAAATCTGGATTTTAAACGCTCCTCTACTCCATCGATCTCCTTGGGATAGCGATCACAGGTAAGTATCATCTGCTGACCACCTTCAAGCAACGCATTGTAAGTATGAAAAAACTCTTCTTGCGACCGCTCTTTCCCAGAAAAAAACTGAATATCATCAATCAGCAAAGCATCAACTGAACGATAAAACTGCTTAAACTCGTCAATTGCTTTGAGTTGCAGGGCTTTGACCATATCTGCAACAAATCGCTCTGAGTGTAAATAAACTATTTTCGCTTCCGGATTTTTTTGCCGCATTGCATGGCCAACTGCATGCATCAAGTGCGTTTTACCCAAGCCGACGCCACCATAAATGAACAATGGATTGTAGGATCCCCCTGGGTTTTCAGCAACCTGATGTGCCGCCGCAAAGCCAAGCTGATTTGACTTACCTTCTACAAAATTTTCAAACGTAAAATTAGCATTTAAGTTGGTTTTCAAGCTGGTTTCTGCAGCTGATTTAATTGGCTCACGATGTGAATCCGATGACCCCAACGATACGACTCTCCCAGACTCAGAACCTTGCTTCGAACTCCTACCATCCTCATCTGCAGGTTTTTTATTAAAACGCTGATTAACACTGTCTGATTGTCGTAATTGATATTCAGAGACCTCAGACCTCACCACAGTTATGTCAACAACAACTTGGCTGCCTCCAAGTTGACCCATGAGCTCTTCAATTCGAGAAAGAAACTTATTTTTAACCCAATCTTCAATAATACCATCCTCATCTGCAGGTTTTTTATTAAAACGCTGATTAACACTGTCTGATTGTCGTAATTGATATTCGGAGACCTCAGACCTCACCACAGTTATGTCAACAACAACTTGGCTGCCTCCAAGTTGACCCATGAGCTCTTCAATTCGAGAAAGAAACTTATTTTTAACCCAATCTTCAATAAATCTATTCGGCGCCAACAGCTGGACACGACCATCGAAACCTGGCTGAACCACCAATGGGCGTATCCAGGTGTTAAACTGCTGTTCAGGCAATTCTGTTTGTAATTGAGACTGACACTGAGGCCAAACCATAGACGCTAGATCACTGTGCACAAGATCGCCCCAAACGACTACAATTAAACGAACTTAATCCTTTTTTAATAAAAAAAAGATTGCGCGAAACCACACCGCTATCACAGTCCATCGGAACCTCACCAGAAGAAGATTAACACTTGCGCTCAGTAATATAAGCTTTATTATTTTTTAAACCAGTTTATAGGACAACCATACAATTATCCACAAATAAAAATACTAGTATACTTTTTACTTGCGCTCAGTAATATAAGCTTTATTATTTTTTAAACCAGTTTATAGGACAACCATACAATTATCCACAAATAAAAATACTAGTATACTTTTTAGTTTGTAAAAAAACTTATAAAAATCAATTATTTATAAAAAAACAAGAATTTATTTACTAACACAAAATAAAAATAATTAGACTACAAATTAATCAAAATTTGTGTATAAGTTGTATATAACCAGTGAAAATACAGTGATTTCAACAAAAAAATAACTATTTTTTATTACTTATCAAAAGAACAATATTGATGCGTGACTAATTCACTTTAGACAGTCACTTTCCAATACAAAAAGAAGAGAAGATGCGTCCAAGCAAATCATCTGAGCTGAACTCGCCAGTTATTTCAGACAGTGACGCCTGTGCCTGCCTAAGGTCTTCTGCTAATAGTTCTCCTGCTCTCCAGATTGACGCAACTGCTGGTTTCCCGAATTAACCAGCTCTAACGCCTTTTCAAGTGCTACGAGGTGGCGCCGTCTCGCCGAAAATACACCCTCGCTCTGGTCAGTCAACCCTGATTCCCGACGTAAATAATCGAAAAAAGCATTAAAACCCGTTTGTTGTGTTGCTGAAACAGCGAAAGTGGGCATTTCTTCACAGACTAAGCCGGGTTCTACACCAGATAAGTCCACTTTATTTTGTAATACTATAAGTTTTCGATTTTGCAGTTTTTTTGAATCAAAGAGTTCCGGCCATTCGGCAGCGAAATCAATAATCACATCATCACAACTGTCAACAATGATCACCACATAATCTGCACCATCTATCTCTTTCCATGCACGGCGAACGCCTTCCGCTTCTATCTCATCCTCTGTAAATCGTAAACCGGCTGTATCAACGAAATTTAATGCTAGACCTTTGTAGGTAATGGTTTCCCTCAGCACATCCCTTGTGGTACCAGCAACCGGTGTCACTATAGCAATATCTCTGCCGGCGAAGGCATTCAGTAGGCTGGATTTGCCAGCATTAGGCTTACCTGCTAACACTAATTTCAAACCATCTTTTAAGCGCGCACCTCGTTCGGCCTTGACAAGAACCGATCGTAAATCTTTAACTAATTTATCAAGCTTACTAAATAAAGCCTGATCATTTAAAAAATCAATTTCTTCCTCTGGAAAATCTATTGCCGCTTCGACATAAATACGCAACTGAATTAAAGTCTCAACCAAAGCGCTAACTAATTTCGAAAACTCACCTTGCATAGATAAAACAGCAGATCTCGCGGCTTCAATCGAACCGGCATTGATCAAGTCAGCCACCGCTTCTGCTTGAGTAAGATCCATTTTATCATTTAGAAAAGCACGCTCACTAAACTCGCCTGGACGCGCCAATCTTGCACCTAACTGCAAACAGCGGCCTACAAGAGCATCTAAAATGATAGTACCTCCATGACCTTGAAGCTCCAACACAGATTCACCCGTGAAGGAATTTGGCGCTGGGTAATAAATAGCCACACCCTGGTCAATAGGGTTACCTGAATGATCTAAAAAGGCACTGTAGACAGCTTTTCGTGAACCAATTTTTTGGCCGAGAATGGCTTCCATGTACCCGTCGAGATTATCACCGGACAAACGGACTATTCCCACACCACCGCGACCTGAAGCAGTGGCAATGGCGACTATGACATCATTACTATTTTCCATCATAATGCTTGTCTATTGAGACAATTCCCCGGAGACGCTTAGCTTTTGCCGTTGGCAATTTGACGGTTTACAAACCATTGCTGAGCCATCGATAGGAGATTATTGACCGTCCAATAAAGCACCAAACCCGACGGGAAACCCATAAACAAGAACGTGAAGGCAATAGGCATAATTTGCATAACCTTGGCTTGCATGGGGTCCGTAGGCATTGGTTGAAGCTTTTGCATCAACAACATGCTTGCGCCCATAATAATCGGCAAAACAAAATACGGATCTTTCGCAGACAAATCTTGAATCCAGAAAAACCACGGAGCATGTCTAATTTCCACTGACTCCATAAGAACCCAATAAAGCGCTATAAATACCGGCATTTGCAAAAGCATTGGAAAACAACCACCTGCCGGATTCACTTTCTCTTTCTTGTAGAGATTCATCAATTCCTGTGACATTTTTTGGCGATCATCACCATGTAATTCCTTTAATCGCGTCAATTCCGGCTGTAGGCTTCGCATTTTTGCCATGGACTTCAGACTCGCCGCCGATAATGGGTACAACAAAAGCTTTATTGCAATGGTGAGAACGATAATGGTCCAACCCCAATTTCCAATGAAACCATGAATAAACTTCATGGCTTTAAAAATAGGTTCCGCCAAAACCCAGAGGAAACCATAATCCACCGTTCTGTCTAAATATTCTGCTAAATTAGCAAGAGTCTCTTGGTCTTTTGGACCCACATAAAAACTAGCTTTATAACTCTCGGTCTGTCCTGGTCGCACCAGAATTGGAGACCCAGTAAACGACATTAGATAGATATCTTGGTTGGACAATTTCCGCAAAGTAAAGCGGTTTATATCTTCTTTTGGGGGAATCCACGCACTAATAAAGTAATGCTGAACCATAGCAACCCAACCGCCTTCAATGGTTGTTTTAACTGTTTTGTCGTCAATATCACTGAAATCAAACTTGGCATAATTTTTTTCAGATTGCCGCAACGCAGCTCCAAGATATGGTTGCATACTAAATCCAGATACATCAGTTACTGGGGGCTTTGAATCCCGCTTTATCTGACCATAAAAAGTACCATTCCAAACATCAGCTGACGCGTTATCAATAAAGTACTGTACCTCGATAGCATAACTTTCCCGATTCAGGGTGAAGCTTTTCACGATACTGATATCATCCACCTCGGTTGACAGCCTAACAGTCAGTTGGTCGGCATCAGCTGCCATTTGGTGAAAAAGACCATCAACTAAAAATTGAGGCCTTCCCTCTGCTGTGTCTGTTCCATTGGGGCCAATAATTCCGCTTCGAGCGATGTAGGTATTATCCTGACTATTTTCGAGCATGATGAAGGGATTGCCGCCTTTTTCTTCCTTGCGATCAAAGTGTTTTAACAACTTCGCACCGACGATGTCGCCTCCCATCGTGTTAATGGCAAGCTCAATAACATCATTCTTTATTGTAATTAGGTTACCATCACGGGGTGCGACCACCGAGGGCGCTTCTTCCGTCAATTGCAGTTGAGGAAGATCATCAACTGGAAAAGTATCCCTGGGTAGTGAACTGACCTCCGACAAAACCGGTTCCTCAACCGCCATTTTCCTAGCAGTATCTACTATTTGATATTGTTCTTGAGATTGATTCCACTGAATCATTAGCATCCAAGCAACAATGCACATACCAGCTATCAAGGCGGTTCTTTGCCAGTCCATATTATTCACATCTCTGTTGATTTTTATTTACACACTGTTTTTCACATACATAACCCAACTCAGGCACAGGATCATACCCCCCCTCATGAAAAGGATGACATTTTGAAATGCGACGTAACGACAACCAAACCCCTTTGAAGAAGCCAAAGCGTTCAATAGCTTGATGCGCATAGCACGAACATGTGGGGTGAAACCGGCAATTATTTCCCAGCAGTGGACTGATTAGAAGTTGGTAACCTCGAATACACAAAAGAGACAATCTACGCATGCTTTTCCTGTAGAGCTAAAAAACGACGTTGTAGTCTGCCCCAAGATTGTTGCAACAACAAGGCTATCTCTGGGGGATTTAAATGATCAGCACCACGGCGCGCTAAAAAAACCACATCAATGGGGGGCGAAAATTGTTCTTGCCTAAATGTTTCTCTTACAACTCGCTTCAAAGCGTTTCTTTTGGCTGCGCAAGGAACGTTCTTTTTTCCCACAACAAGCCCCAAACGAGAATTCCGTTGCACATTAAATTTAGCTAGGATCAAGAGATTTGGGTGAGAGATTTTACAAGTATTGGCGTCAAAAACTTCTTGGAAGTCAGATTGCCTGAGTAAAAATTTATGCAGACAAACGCTTACGCCCTTTAGCCCGGCGACGATTGATCACGGCCCGCCCACCAGCAGTGGCCATTCTGGCGCGAAACCCGTGAGTTCGCTTGCGTTTCAAGTTGCTTGGTTGAAAAGTTCTTTTCATGTTAATTCATCCAAAATTTCGTGTTGTTTTAACAGGGAGGCGGAGTCTAAAGAAAATACCTTTTCACTTCAATCATTTTATTAGTTTTAAACAAAAATTAACGGCTTTTTTCTAAATAACATTTACCCGTAATTCAATACACAATGGTTAACAATTTTTACAAGAGTTATTAACGGTAAACGATTATCTGCTAAAAATCTGTGATTAATGTCTTAGTTAAAGCACAATCTAGTCACATTTATATTGATCTTTTCCCCTAATATAACCGTTATCGCCTTATACAAAACGTTGTCAACAGCATGATACTAGCTCTGTCCTACTGCAACACATATAGTTATACAGATAAATTTATTACCTAACTATTTAAGATTTAAATCAAAATTTAAATTATCCACACTACTGACACACCCTAACAATAACAACAATAAACTAACTATATATATAAGAAATATACTTTATACCTTTATTAGGACAGCAAAAACCAAAGCAGATATTTTTCCCTGTCCGACGTATAATGGCGCTTCCACTACCTATGAGCAACAAAACACAGATGAAATACCCTGAACAATTTGACGTAATTGTTATCGGAGGCGGCCATGCTGGCACAGAAGCCTGTTTGGCAGCTGCAAGGATGGGTCGAAGCACTCTTTTATTGTCACATAACATCGAAACCTTAGGACAAATGTCCTGTAATCCAGCTATTGGTGGTATTGGTAAAACTCACCTGGTGAAAGAAGTCGATGCTCTGGGTGGTGCAATGGCACTGGCAACAGATTGCAGTGGTATTCAATTCAGAGTGTTAAATGCAAAAAAAGGACCAGCAGTTCGAGCCACCCGTGCACAAGCTGATCGGGCGCTGTATAAAGCAGCAATACGCGCGATGCTAGAAAATCAAGCTAACTTGACTATTTTTCAACAAGCAGTCGATGACATTATTATTGAAAATGGACGAGCTGTTGGCGTCGCCACGCAGATGGGACTCTCTTTTTATGCAAAAACAGTGGTCGTCACTGCTGGGACCTTCCTAGCTGGACGAGTTCATATCGGTTTAGAAAACCACTCTGCTGGACGAGCCGGTGATCCGCCCTCCGAAAAATTAGCAGAGAGACTTCGAGACCTTCCTTTTAGAGTAGAACGCTTAAAGACTGGCACACCCCCTCGGATAGACGCCAGGAGTGTTAATTTTTCCGTCCTTCAAGAGCAGTGGGGGGATAAGCCAGAACCGGTTATGTCTTATATTGGAAGTGTCGATCATCATCCAGAGCAAACCTGTTGTTGGATCACTGATACAAACGAAAAAACCCATGACATTATTCGCAATGGCATGGATAGATCACCAATGTACACCGGAGTTATCGACGGTGTTGGACCGCGTTATTGTCCATCCATTGAAGATAAGATAGTTCGTTTTGCTGATAAAGATCATCATCAAATTTTTGTTGAACCAGAAGGGTTAACTACCAATGAGCTCTACCCCAACGGTATTTCCACTAGCTTACCATTTGATATTCAGCTCCAACTTGTTCGTTCTATTAAAGGTTTTGAAAATGCACATATCACTCGTCCTGGATACGCCATAGAGTACGATTATTTTAATCCCCAAGATTTGCACTATTCCCTTGAAACCAGGTCGGTTGAGGGCCTTTTCTTCGCTGGTCAAATTAACGGTACTACAGGTTATGAAGAAGCTGCTGCTCAAGGTTTATTGGCTGGTACAAATGCAGCCTTAAAGGCGGCAGAAAAAGAGACTTGGTGCCCTACTCGGGATCTTGCTTATATGGGTGTTTTGGTTGATGACCTGATAACCATGGGGACCAACGAGCCCTACCGGATGTTTACGAGTCGCGCTGAATACAGGCTGCTATTGCGGGAAGATAATGCGGACAGTCGATTA
>Ga0206128_1003150_pt1 | contig 14045 bp, 17 predicted proteins | sample Helgoland_Spring_7_FD_148601 | JGI IMG/M metagenome (GOLD analysis project Ga0206128, IMG submission 148601) | Pelagic subsurface seawater microbial communities from Kabeltonne, Helgoland, North Sea - Helgoland_Spring_Bloom_20160426_1 | ecosystem: Environmental > Aquatic > Marine > Epipelagic ...
TTTTATCACTTGTTTATATGACAAAAGATGAATCAGAGGTTGGTAGATACAATCTAGAGACGAGTTCATGGGATGTACTAAAAGGTGCTGATGCTTTGGCATTACGTAAAGCGATACGTATTTCTAAAGGTGAAGCAGCCCCGGATGTTGTCTTTGCACCCGTCACAGTTAGCAATTAGATTTGAGGGATAAAAAAGTGAGTAACAAAATGAAATTCTTTAATAAGACGACGGCCACAATAGTGAGTGCCGCTCTACTGCTTTCAGCTACCGCTGCGAGTGCTACCAGATAAACTCTATCAGTGATTTGCTGAACCAAGTGCGTTCAGACTCATCCAAAACTGCGGCAGAGAACCGTGATCGTGAAGCCAAATTCAGACAGAAACGCAATCAGCAATCTGCTCTTTTGAGGGAAGCCCGCGGAGAGCTAGGGGCGCTTGAGCGTAAAGCTAAAAGTGTTCAATCTACTTTTGACGCTAACGGTAGAAGAATTGCACGGCTTGAGGGCGAACTTAGGGCGGCGCAAGGTGATTTTGGAGAGGTTTTCGGACTTGCAAGATCAAAAGCTGGTGAGTTTAAAGCTATTTTGGATAGTTCTCTTATAACTGCTCAGTACCCAACGCGAACTGAAGTTCTTGGTACTGTGTCAGAATCTAAAGCTCTTCCAGATTCAGACCAATTAAATGCAATATGGCAGTCTATGCTTCAGGAAATTAAGGCGCAAAGACAGGTAGCCACTTTCTCAGCGCCTGTTGCCAATGTTGATGATGGTGCAATGCAGTCAGTAACCCGCGTCGGGCCGTTTTCTATATTTACAGCTGAAAATGCTGACTTCTTACAATATACTCCTCCTTCAGGAAGTGAAGAGAACACTCTTCTTGCAAAATTACCTCGTCAACCGGGAGGGGCAATTTCTTCTGCTGCTTCTGATGTAACCAAAACGGAATCTGGTGTTGTCTATGCTCCGATTGACCCAACACGTGGGGAGCTTTTAAAGTCATTTGAACGTGTGCCGGATACTGGTGAGCGAATTGCACAGGGCGGAACTATTGGTAAGATTATACTCTTATTGTTAACCATAGGTGTTCTTTTTGGTGTCCTTAATATAGTGCGTCTTTCATTGGCTAAGATGGCCGTTGGTGGACAAAAGCGTAATGCTCAGCCTGATGAAAAGAATGCACTAGGCCGTATTATGATGGCTTATGAAGGTGCAAAAAATAAAGATGCTGATACAGTTGAGAGCTAAAACTTGATGAGGCTATTCTTCGTGAGTCGCCTAAGTTTGAATTTGGATTGAATTTCTTGAAACTTGCGGCAGGTATAGCTCCTCTATTGGGGTTACTCGGTACAGTTACAGGTATGATCAAGACTTTCCAAGCGATGATGATCTACGGTACAGGTGATCCCCAGCTTATGGCTGGTGGTATTTCTGAAGCTTTGGTGACAACGATGCTCGGACTCATAGCTGCAATTCCTCTCCTTATATTGCATAGTTTCTGTTCTTCTATAGCTCGGTCCATCCAGGGAACGCTTGAAGAGCAGTCGGCTGGTATAGTTGCGCGTCATGTTGAAAGTCGTGGTGCTTAAACTACTAGTGATAAGGCTATGGAAAGGTTAATTAGATGAATCCCATCAATGTTTATAACGGGCTTCAAGAGTTCTTGGGTGTAGGAGGAGTGGTACTTTTTGTAATAATGGTAGTAACTTTTGCTCTTTGGACATTTATTCTTGAGCGTTTTGCTTATTACTTTTTTGCTCACAAACCCTCTATGTCTGAGTTAAAATTAGAGTGGAATGCTCGGTCAGATAAAACATCTTGGAAGGCTCATGCTGTTCGAGATGAAATGGTTTCACAGATCAAGGAAAAAACAGACACTAATGTTGGTATTATTAAAACATTGGTTGCATTACTTCCATTGCTTGGCTTACTTGGGACTGTTACAGGTATGATCGAAGTTTTTGATGTTATGGCTCTCTCTGGCTCATCTAATGCCCGCCTTATGGCCGGTGGAGTGTTTAAAGCGACAATTCCAACAATGGCTGGTATGACAGCTGCTCTGTCGGGGTTGTATTTCTCCACCGTATTACCGCGTTGGAGTGCTCGTGAAACTGCTCGTTTCTCTGACGAATTACAGGTAGGATAGTATTATGCGAAGAGGACGACGCAAATCCGGAGGTGAAGAAGCAGAAGTAGATATGACACCAATGCTTGACATCGTGTTTATCATGTTGATTTTTTTCATTGTTACAGCAACTTTTCTTGATGAAAGGGGTGTAGACCTCACTCAGCCGCCACCTCCACCTGACAATGATATACCAACAAAGTCTACTCCTGCAATTACTGTATATGTCGATGGTAGGGATCAATGCTCAGTAGATGGGCAGGGTACAACCTGCGATAGAGTATCATTGCGTGTTGAACGGTTGCTTGCAGATAAGCCAGGAGCCAGTGTTATACTTAGGCTTGATGAGGGCGCGAGACATGAGTTGATGGTTGGTTTAAAAGATGAATTGGATACAAAAGGCTTGGCTTCAAAAATAGAAATTCTGAGAACAACTGGTTCTTAAGGAACCTATTTTGATGTACGCTCTCTGTTTCAACGATATAAGGTAGTAAAATGGCAAGACGAAGTCGCATTCAAATGGATGATGAAGATACAGAACTGAACATGACACCGATGCTGGATGTCGTGTTTATTTTGTTGATATTTTTTATCGTTACTTCAGTTTTTGTAAAAACCCCTGGGATTGAGCCTTCGAAACCTGAAGCTGTTACATCACAAGAGTGGAAGCCTTCTATTTTGATTGCTGTGAACTCTGCTAACGAAGTATGGATTGATAAACGCCCCTACGACGTTGACGAAATTAGGCCTATTATTATGTCAATGCAGGCCGAAAATCCAAAAGCAGAGGCTATAATTAACGCGGATAAAGATTCTGAGGTTGGTGTGGTAATGTCTGTCCAAGAAATGATGCAAGATTTAGGGATTGTCACACGTGTCGGAACAAGTCAGTAGGAACTTAAGATGAAGAATGTAATTAGGGATGGATACTTGGATTTCCTGTTGCTGCATTAGTTACAGTAGGATTGTTTGTATTAATGATGACCCTTATTGCCGAGGAGTTTAAACCTCAAGAGAAGTTAGCCACTGCCTCATTTGATATCAATCCCACAGTTGAGGACATAAAAGTCATAAAAAGGGATACTAAAGTTAAGCAAGTCAAAAAAGTTGTTACGCCACCACCGCCACCAACTATTGAAAGGCAGCAAGCTGCTAAACCTCAAGAACGTATAGCATCATTGGAGGGAGCTATTCCAGATTTTGAGGCCCCCAAAATTGATAGGAAAAATTTTAAAATTGCAGTATCTGATCGTGATGCCCAACCCTTAGTTAGAATACCTCCTATTATGCCCCCTCGCGCAGAAAAATCAGGGCATTGTAGAGTCAAATTTGATGTCAGTCCTGAGGGTGCTCCATTCAACGTAATGACGACTTTTTGTACTCAAAGGCTTTTTGAGCGTGCGACAATTAAGTCTGTTCAAAGATGGAAGTATAATCCTAAGATAGTTGACGGACGTGCTGTTGCGCGAAATGGTGTTGAGAATAAAGTGACTTATCGTCTTACGGACGAGAGAGGCCGCATTATTCCTGAATAGTAATACAGATTTGCTCCCCTATGGAAGAGCAATTAAAAATTGGAGAAATTGATGATGACTCTTTATCGAAAAAAGTCTTCACTTAAAAAACTTATAGCAGCGACTGCTTTAGCCTTCGTTTCAGCAACTGCACTTCCTCTTGTGAGTACGTCTGGATTTGCGGTTGCACAAGAAGCTACAGAGGGAAGGCAATTTTCTGCTAAAGCGGGAGAGGCCGTAAACGCAGCTCTTCAATTGATTAATAACGACCAGCATAAAGAGGCTCTAGTTGCTTTGAATGCTGTGCTAGTTTTTCCAACACTTAATCCATATGAGCGTTCAACTATTTACCAAATGCAAGGCGCTAGCCATTACGAATTGAACGACTATGCTGCTACAATAACTTCTTTTAGAAATGCTATTAAAGCCGGAGGGTTATTACCCAATGAAATAAATAGTTTGCAAGTAAATATTGCCCAATTGATGATAGCAAGCGGTCAGTATGCAGAAGGGGCGCAGGCTCTCGAGAGATTTATAAATAGAACAGGGCAAGTTAAGCCAGCATATATTGAAATGCTAACTCAAGCTTGGGTTCAATCAGAAAATTATAAGAAAGCCTTACCTTGGGCTGAAAAATGGTTCAAAGCAGCCCGCCCAAAAGAGCGTAAACACTTTGATTTAATGAACTTTTTATATAACAATTTAGGAATGCAGGCTCGCCAAGCCGATATTGTCAAGCAGATGATAGGTAGATGGCCAGAAGATAAAAACCTTTGGGATGCGTGGGCTTCCATGCTAGCCAATGGAGGCCGAGAGCAAGAAGCCTTTGAGGTTACTAAAATGCTATATCTTGGTGGCGCTTTAAATACTGAGCAAGACTTAATGAAAGTTGTGCAGTATTATTCTTTCTATGATATGCCATTTCAGGCTGCTGAAATTCTTGAAAAAGAAATGAATGCAAAAAGAATATCTAGATCTTCAGAAAAAATGGTCCAGTTATCTTCTTTGTTCCGTCAAGCGCGTGAGTACAAGCGGGCTATACCTATTTTAGAAGAGTACAAGCGGGCTATACCTATTTTAGAAAGCGCCGCCGCAAGTTCTGGAAAAGCTAAATTATATGCTGATCTGGGCGAAGCACTTTATAATGAAGGTCAGTGCTTAAAAGCTGAAACAGCTTTCAAAAGTGCTATAAATAAAGGTTATGATGCTGGAAAATCATGGATGTTAATTGCTACATGTCGTTATGAAGATACGCAAAAACAAGCTAGAATTAATTGTAAAATGTCGGAAGCTGAAAAACGCTCAGCACCAATTACAAAGTCACGTGAAAGCGCTATACAGGCTTTTGAACAAGTCCCACGCTCATCACGCGAAGGTAGAAATGCTAAAAAATGGATCTCATTCATCAAAGCAGAACGCCAAGCTGTTGAAAACCGCTGTATTTTTGAAGCTAATGTGGTCAAAGAGCTTTGTTTTGCCATCATAAAAGGTGCATATGACAATGAGGTATTTGTTGGAAGATTTGATCTGGATGATCCAAAGTGTGAGGCCTTCAAAGAAGAGTATGATTCTAAGTACCGCGTAAAAATAGTTGAAAGGTAGTCGTAAGATATTACTTTCTAACTTTGCAATATTAGTAAAACTAAGTTACTTATTACCTTTATAGTTCTATGAAATAGAAATTATAAAGGCATATTCTAGGGAAACCTCTTTTAGCGAATCGTATCTACCGGGTTGCCCTTGATGTCCCGAGTCCATGTTTATTTTTAACAAAATGGGTGAATTACCTTTCTGGTTTTCCCGGAGTATAGCTGCCCACTTCGCAGGCTCCCAGTAAGTAACTCTAGGATCTGTTAATCCTCCCGTAATCCCCAAAATAGGAGGATAATCATTTTCATTTACGTTTTCGTAAGGGGAATAGGCTGCAATGCAATCATAGTCATGGGAATTAATTAATGGATTACCCCATTCGGGCCATTCTGGCGGAGTTAAAGGGAGCTGACTATCTGACATTGTATTTAACACATCTACAAAGGGAACGGCAGCTACAGCTCCTGCAAATAACTTAGGGGCTTGGTTGATAGCAGCCCCTACAAGAAGACCTCCTGCGGATCCCCCATAAGCGCAAATTTTTCCTGGAGAAGTATATTTTTTTTCACAAAGTCCTACGCCAACGTCTATGTAGTCATTAAATGTATTTTCTTTCTTTTGAAGCTTTCCATCAAGGTACCATTTATAACCTTTAGCCATTCCCCCCCTAATGTGCGCAATTGCATATGTAATGCCGCGATCAACTAAAGGTAGTATAGAAGTTCTAAAGCTTGCCGGTATGGTGATACCGTATGACCCATAACCATAAAGTAAAAGTGGTGATTTTCCATCTTGGATAAAGCGTGAATGGTAGAGAAGGGTGACTGGAATATCAGAACCGTCTCTAGCTTTAATATAAATTCTTTCACATTTGTAATCAGTTGCTGAGTGGCCACTTGGAACATTTTGTGTTTGTAAAAGAACCCTTTTATGGGTGTGCATATCGTAGTCATATATTTGTTTTGGAGTTGTGGGCGAGGAATATGAAAAGCGAAGACTTCGAGTTTTGTATTCGTGACCTGTCATTAGACTTATACTGTATGCCTCTTCATCGAAACTAATTACTTTTTCTGAGTTATCGATTAAATTCCTGATTATGATTTTAGGGAGAGCATTTTCTCTAACCAGTCTAACTAAGTAATTTGAAAAAGTTCTTAGCCCCAGAATTAGTGTTCCAGGGTGGTGGGGTATAACTAAATTCCAATGTTTACAGCCTGGTTTGTTGATACTCGTATGCATTACTGCAAAATCTGTGGAGTTGTTATAATTTGTGAGTATATATAAATCTTCATTATGATCATGAATACTATATTCGTGACCTGAAGTTCGTTTATTTATACACATTGGTCTATCGTATGGCTTATCTGACGGGATTATCCAGACTTCATTAGTAGTGTGGTTATGAATATTAATTTCTATATAATTACCACTATCTGTTTCTCCGACTGATACAAAAAAACTTGGGTCTTTTTCTAAATAAATTAATTTTGGTTCATCTAATTGATCATGAATATTTTTCGCGTAGACGGCACACGGTCGCTGATTAACATCTCGCTCAACCCAAAATAAAATATTATTATCTTTTGCCCATTGAATTTCTCCATTACTTTTAATTATTTTTGTAGTGTGAGCTTGTCCATGCATAGGTTTGATAAATATTTCGTAGTTTTCTGCTCCTGACCCATCGACTGAATATGCTAACCATTCATGATTTTTACTATGAGCTACATCACCAATGTCAAAATAAGATGGGTACAGTTTTGAAAGTTCTTCTGCATCAAGTATAACTTGAGGATCCTCTGATATTTCCCTTGTTGTTTGATCTATGGGAAAGCGCTGATAGATGCCATGCTCATCATTATCTTTGTATTTGTGATTATATGCATAATTATAATCTGGGGATGGCACTGTTGATGTATTTGGCTCTAAACGACCCTTCATTTCCTGAAATATTTTTTCGCGTAGAGGTTCTAAGTCCTCAAGTACCTGTTTAGTATATAGGTTTTCTTTATTCAGGTGCTCGTTTATTTCAGGGTTTAGTTTTGACGAATCTGTCATTACACTTTGCCAGTTATCGTCTTTAAGCCAGCTATAATTATCATACCTAGTTTTATCTAGCTGTTTTATAGTTTTTAGGACTTTCTTTGTAACTGGCGGAGTTATATTTGTTCTTAGTTTCTTTATCATTAGGGTGATGTAAACGGATGCAGAAAGACAGGCAAGTATTGGTTTGCAATAAAGGTTTAAAAACGAGATAAAATAATCAAATGATTTATAATGAAGTTAATTCACAAATTTTTTGAGTATTTTATTTCTTTTTAAGCTATTTTACTTTCCCTTATGAAATCACATGTTTATGAAGTAAAAGTATTATTCATTTTAATGGAGCGTTTTAAATGCGTCACGCATTTCTTTTGTCACTTGTTATGGGGACGACTTGGCTAGTGCTTTCAGGTTATTTTATCGGCATGATTTTAACTTTTGGCTTGATCTCAATAGTTTTTGTAGTGTGGATGACAAAAAGATTAGCCATTCTCGATGACGAAACCGTTCCATATTTAAATATAGTAAAGACATGCAAATATTACTTTTGGTTATTTATAGAAATAGTGAAGGCCAACATCCAAGTAGTAAAAGCTGTGATAAGCCCTAATTCTGAAATTAGCCCGACATTAATAAAGATACCTCTACGTAGTAACATTGATATAGCCCAAACAATGTTTGCGAACTCTATTACACTTACTCCAGGAACCGTTAGCGTAGATGTTAAAGAAGACCATATTTTGGTTCATGCTTTATTGAAGGAAATGAGTAATCCAGAAGATTTTTATGAAATGCACACTCGTTCAGCTGAAGCATTAAGTATTGGTTTGAAAGACAATTAGATGCTTATGTTTTTAGAATACTTTAATTTAGGCGCTGCATTTTTTATTATTGCGTGCATGGTTCTAATGTTAGGTCGTTTATTAGGTGGTCCAACATTATATGATAGATTATTAGCGGTCAATTCCTTCGGTACTAAGACAATAATATTTCTTTGTATTTTTTGTTTTATTATCAATAGGCCAGATGGTTTAGATATTGCCTTATTATACGCTTTGATGAATTTCATAGCGACAATTGCAGTTCTAAAGTTTTTTAATTACCGGTGCCTTGGTGTTCCTTTAATAAAAGAACAGATGGAGGTAGAAGAATGATAATTTCTACTCTTTTAACAGTTATTATAGATAGCAACATCGGGTGGGCAGGGCTACTTCAAGTCAGCCTATCGTGCATTACAATAGCTTTAGGGCTATTTTTTGTATTGGCAGGATCTATTGGTGTTCTAAGGTTTCCAGATTTTTATACCCGATTGCATGCTGCGGGAATGACTGATACTTTAGGGGCATACCCGATTGCATGCTGCGGGAATGACTGATACTTTAGGGGCGGAATTAATATTAATTGGATTAATTATTCAATCAGGTTTTACTCAGACTAGTCTTAAGCTTTTGATGATCGGGTTCTTCCTATTATTGACCAGTCCTACAGCCACTCATGCAATAGCTCATTCAGCTTATACAGCTAACCTGAAGCCTAAGTTAGGAAAGCATAGCTTTTCTAAAACTCGCGGAGGGAGATCATGATGCTAGCATCTTATGCTACAGCTCCAACCATCATTCTTGATTTAGCTTTAATGGCAATTCTGATAATAGTTGCTTTTTCAATAGTTAGGATGCGTAGTTTATTCGCTATAGTTATGCTTCAGGGAGTTTATTCTTTAGTATCAGCCGCTTGGTTTGTATCTTTAGATGCAGTGGACGTTGCATTTACTGAAGCTGCTGTAGGCGCTGGTGTTTCTACTGTATTGATGTTGGCTGCGATGCTGTTGGCTAATAGAAAGTCAGACCCTGTCCCTATATCTAAACAAATTGCGCCTCTATTGGTTGTAATATTTGCAGGGTTGGCGATGTTTTATGCAATTGGAGACATGCCAGCTTATGGTGATGTGAATTCACCTGCTAACACAGGTGTTGGAATGGACTATATTGAGCGTACTACAAAAGAAATACATATCCCTAATGTTGTTACCGCAGTTTTAGCAAGTTATCGAGGATATGATACATTTGGTGAGGCAGTAGTTATTTTTTCAGCAGGATTGGGCGTACTCTTATTACTCGGTCTTAACGGTAATGCAGGAGGTCTTAACGGTAATGCAGGTCGGTGGACGGCAAGTCCCAGTGGACAGAACATTTACCCGCCTATGGCCCCATCTGCTAATTCGCGGTTGAGCGTTTCAAGCGATAATAGTAAATCAGTAACAAGTTCTGCGGTTAAGGAACCTTCTTCTAGCACTACGAGAAAGAGCAAACGGAAGCGCTTTAAAGATAAAGGTAATAACTGATGCACGACCCGCATGTAATTTTAAAAGTTATTAGTAAGTTCTTGGTGCCATTTATTGCCTTGTTTGCTTTTTATGTTCAATTCCATGGTGATTTCGGTCCTGGCGGAGGCTTTCAGGCTGGTGTTATACTTGCTGCTGCTGTCATTTTGTATGCTCTTATATTTGGTCTTGATGCTGCAAAGAAAGCGTTTCCCCCTAGTTGGGTGAGGGTAGGTATGTCTTTAGGTGTCTTGCTTTATGGGGGCACTGGAGTTCTTACTTGGATTTTAGGGGGTGACTTTTTATCTTATGGAGTGCTTGCCCATGATCCAGCTCATGGACAACATTATGGCATAATAGCAGTAGAGCTGGGTATTCTATGCTCTGTGACTAACGTGATGATTGCAATTTTTTATGCATTTGGTTCGCGGCAACCTGAAGTAGATGAGGATAACTGGTAATGCTTTCTCTTCTATTAGATCAATACAATTATGCAGTTGTAATTATTTTGATGATGACCGGCCTATATGTCGTTTTTGCGAGCCGAAATTTAATAAAAAAACTTGTTGGTTTATCCATTTTCCAAACTTCCGTTTTTTTGCTTTATATAACGATTGGTAAAGTATCAGGAGGGCAACCTCCTATTGTAGAAAGCCATGGTTCTGATCATGCTAATTCAGAAACTTTGCTTTTTGCGTCAATTGGCGAGGTGGATTCAGTCGCGCAGTCGAGTTCTGAGGTCTTATATTCTAATCCTTTACCGCATGTTTTGATTCTAACGGCAATTGTTGTCGGTGTGGCTACATTAGCAATAGGTTTGTCATTAGTAGTTCGTGTACGAGAGGTTTATGGGACTATTGAAGAGGATAAAATAGAAGAATATGACCGAATTTATTATAAAGAAATACTGGAAAGACAATGAGTTTTATGTCCTTATTTCCTCAGTGGATTTTTGAACAAGGTCCTGCCTTTCTAATTGTTCTTCCTCTATTAATGGGTGCAATTATAGCGATATTACCCAATAGAAGTATGGCATGGTGGTTTACGTTTTTTGTTACTTTAATTTGCACCTACACTGCATTTGGCCTTTTTCAGCATATTTATTTTGATAGCTTTTTGCTTTACACTATGGGTGGCTGGGCCCCCCCTCACGGAATATCTTTGATCGTTGATGGTTTAAGCGCTCCTATTCTACTTCTAATATCTGTAATGGCAATGCTTACAGTTATTTATGCTTTACCTGCTTCAATTTCAGAAATTGAACCTAAGAAAAGAGGACCTTTTTACGCTGCTTTTTTAATATGCTTTGCAGGTTTAATGGGAATGGTAATCACCGGCGATGCCTTCAATGTTTTCGTTTTTCTTGAGGTAAGCTCTATAAGTACTTATGCGCTTGTAGCGATGGGCGCTGCCCGTGATAGACGTTCTTTAGCGGCAGCTTATAATTACCTTATAATGGGTTCGATTGGTGCTACATTTTTTGTGATAGGATTGGGGTTTCTATTCATGGAAACGGGAACCTTAAACATGGCTGAAATGTCCGCTATTTTATCTGACCTTGATGGCGGCACCCGTGTATCGAAGGTTGGATATGGGTTTATAGTAGTTGGTTTGGGACTTAAGATTGCCATGTTCCCGCTTCACACTTGGTTACCACGTGCTTATGCGTATGCTCCAACAAAAATTACAATTTTTTTAGCTTCGACAGCTACTAAAGCCGCAATTTATTTATTGCTTAGATTTACATTTACAGTTTTTGACCCAAGTTTTGATTATATTTCTATAATGCTCAAGTATCTTATTGTTGGTGCTGCTGTTGTGGGAATGGTCTTTGCATCGTTTCAGGCTATATTTCAAAGCGATGTTCGTAGAGTACTAGCCTATTCATCAGTAGCCCAAGTCGGTTATATTTTACTCGGGATTGGCATTGCCACATCCTCCGGCCTGGCAGCGGGTTACTTACACCTACTTAATCATGCAATTATCAAGGGTTGCTTATTTATATCAGTTGGAGCTTTCTGGTATCGTTTTGGGATTACTCGAGTTGATGATTTTTCTGGCTTATTTAAAACAATGCCTTTGACTATGGGAGCATTTACATTGGGAGGTCTGTCATTAATAGGCGTTCCATTTACCGCTGGGTTTGTTTCCAAAGTTAAATTAATTCTAGCTGCTGCTGAACAAGAAATGTGGTGGGCAGTATTGGTAATTGTGTTCAGTTCTGTTTTAGCTATTGTTTATATAGGTAGAATAATTATGGCAGCGTATTTTGGGAGTCCACCCAAGATTAATGGTAGTACATTTACTAAAAATGAAGCGCCCTTTATGATGCTTTTTCCAATGTGGGTTCTAGGGTTAATGTCGATTGCTATTGGTTTAAATGCATTTGGAATAGGAGATACTTTCGTTTCTGCCTCAGAGATTGCGGCATCAGTATTGCTCGGAGGTAGAGGTTAGCATGGAATTAACTAATGAGTTAGCGTTGCTTTTACTTTTGTTGATTCCCCTAATTGCGGGTGGCTTGATACCTTTATTTTCTAATCGCCCAAACATTAGGGAGGCAATTACATTTTTATCGGGTATATTGCTTTTATTAAATGTATTTTTTTTATTGAGTGCTATTAACTCTGGCGCGAAACCAGAATTACATTTATTTACATTTGCTGGAAATTTTGATGTTAGGCTAGAATTAGAGCCACTGGGTGCGATCTTTGCGGCAATTGCAAGTTCTTTATGGATTGTAAACTCAGTATTTACTTTAGGTTACATGCGGGGAAACAAAGAAAAAAACCAAACACGGTTTTTTGGATTAGTAGCAATCGCTATTTTTGGTGCTATGGGAATAGCAGCCTCGGCCAACTTAATTACATTATTTATATTTTATGAAGTATTAACTATATCGACATTCCCGTTGGTGACTCATAAGGGTGATCTGAAAGCAAAGCGAGGCGGTACAATATATGCTTTAGTTTTGATGGGAACATCCTTGATGTTTTTACTTCCTGCAATACTTGGTACGCATATAGTGGCAGGACATTCGGACTTTGTTGTCGGTGGAATTTTTCCATCAGGAACTAGCAATTTTACCACATCTATTTTACTTCTATTATTTGTATTTGGTATTGGTAAGGCGGCTTTAATGCCGATGCACTTTTGGTTACCTAATGCAATGGTAGCGCCTACACCAGTTTCAGCGCTTTTACATGCTGTAGCAGTTGTAAAAGCTGGTGTTTTTTCAGTTTTAAAGATAACTATATTTATTTTTGGCGAGGCTGTAATGGCTGACATGAATATTAGCACTTGCTTATCTTGGGTGGCGGCCATAACGATTGTTCTTGCCTCAATTATTGCCTTAAGAAAGGATAATTTGAAAGCTAGGTTAGCTTATTCTACAGTTTCTCAACTCGCATATATTACATTTGCTGCGATGTTAGCCACACCAGCTGCATTTATAGGTGGAGCATTACAAATTGTGATGCATGCTTGGGGGAAAATTACTTTATTTATGTGTGCTGGAGCAATTTATACCATAGCACATAGAACAGAAATATCTAAACTGGATGGTCTAGGTAGAACTATGCCTTGGGTGTTTGGTGCATTTTTAGTTGCTTCTATTTCAATTATAGGCATACCGCCTATGGGAGGATCTTGGCCAAAATACTTTTTGATTGTAGGTGCTCTCGAGAGCGGAAAAGGTATTCTTACTGCTGCTCTTGTACTTTCATCTATCCTAAACATTGTTTACTTAATCCCAATTTCTATTAGGGCTTTTTTGAAAACCCCCAAAGATATTTTAATCGATAATAGTTTAATAGAGGTACGAAAGAAAAATATATGGGTAATAATACCCCCAGTGATTTCAGCTGCAGGAGCTTTCATTTTATTCTTTTATGTAGGAAGCATTGTTGACTTTTTGCAGCCTGTAATTTCAGTAGGTGAATAGTTATGAGTTCAATTAGAAAACCAGGTCAGCCAGGAAAAGCAATGGGTAAACAAGAAGGTATTCATCCTTTTGCCATTCCATTTCTTTGGCTAGGAAATAAGAAAGTAATAGATAGATTTATATGGATTCCTTTTTTCGGTTTAATATTAACTATTTTAATTGGTCTTTTATATCCTCAAAAACACCCTGCTCCCTGGGATGTTGTACCTGGCTCTTGGGCTTTGATAGGGTTTGTTTCTTATAGTTTAATAGTTCTTTGTGCTAAACCTCTTACTTTTCTTCTTTTCTATGGAGAGGGGGGGCTATTGGATCCCGAGTTTTCAGTAGAAAATGTGGAAGATGAAAATGATTGATTTTCTTCAAATTAACCCCGGAGTTTGGCTTATACTATCAGGTATAATCTGTGCACTAATACCTAATAGCTTTTTAACTCAGCTAACTCGTAAGTGCTTAGTGACTGGAGCACCAATATTTACTGCTTTTATGATAACTCAAATTTTTACTTCTGATATT
>Ga0206128_1003151_pt1 | contig 14043 bp, 24 predicted proteins | sample Helgoland_Spring_7_FD_148601 | JGI IMG/M metagenome (GOLD analysis project Ga0206128, IMG submission 148601) | Pelagic subsurface seawater microbial communities from Kabeltonne, Helgoland, North Sea - Helgoland_Spring_Bloom_20160426_1 | ecosystem: Environmental > Aquatic > Marine > Epipelagic ...
ATTACAGTTTTAAATACACCTGGAACGATAGATAATTCTTATAGAAAAGAAATAGGGGTCATTCTATATAACGCAGGTCATGAGCCTTACACAATAACTAAAGGGGATAAAATATCGCAGATGCTTATCCGACCATTATATCCTAGCAAAATGGAAATAGTGAAAAGTATTGAAGACACTCAGAGGGGTGGTTATGGCTCAACAGGTAAATAAATAATTATGAGAAAAACAAAGATAATAATAATAGTTATAGCAATAAGTTTAAGCGGTTGTATGCAAGATGAGTCAGGAGTAGAAATACCAGGAGGCTATTGGTGTAAAAGATTTAACAAAATATATGATTTCGGTTTTATAAGGAATAGCGGTAATTTATGTTTTAATAAATCTTATTTATATAAGATTAGTTGTGATACAGAAGCAAGAGCAGAGTTTATTATAGATTGTGCTAGAGCTGCGAATCCAATGAGTGACAGAGCAGAGTTTATTATAGATTGTGCTAGAGCTGCGAATCCAATGAGTGACGAAGAAGGGGAGGATTTAGTGAAAGAATGTGGGAGGCAGTCAGAAATGTTTTGTGTAAACAAATATTTTACAGAATTAAATAAATAATTATGAAAATTAATATAAAACCTTTATCAATCAATAAAGCTTGGCAAGGCAAAAGGTATAGATCTAAAGATTATAAAAATTATCAAGAAGCTATGGAATTATTATTAAAAAATAAAAATATAGAATTGCCAAAACCACCACTTTACATAAAATATATTTTTGCTTTTAGTAATTCTACAAGTGATATAGATAATCCTATAAAGCCATTTCAAGACATACTTTGCAAAAGATATAATTTTGATGATAGGGAGATTTATAAAATAGAGGTAGAAATTGTTAAAAAAGGGAATGAATATATTGAGTTTGAAATTAAAGAAATAATAAAATGAAAATATTAAGTTTATTCGACGGAATTTCAGGTTGCCGTCAAGCATTAAAAGAATTAAATATTGACTGCCAGTATTACGCAAGTGAGATTGATAAATATGCTATACAAGTTGCTAAGGCTGATCATTCTGATATTGTGCATATTGGAGATGTAAAACAGGTTGGTAAATATAATAATATTGACTTGCTTATAGGTGGTTCACCTTGCCAAAAACCTTGCCAAGACTTGTCTATTGCTAAAAAAGATCGTAAAGGATTGGAGGGTGATAGATCAAGTTTATTTTATGAATATCTAAGGATATTAAATGAAGTGAAGCCTAAATATTTTATACTAGAAAATGTTTATTCAATGGGTAAAAAAAATGCTAAAATAATAAGTAAAGAATTATTTGATATAGAGCCTATAATGATTAATAGTGCTTTATTAACTGCTCAAAACAGGAAAAGATTATATTGGGTTGGTAAGTTGGTTGATGGCAAGTATGAACAAGTGAAGATAGAACAACCAGAAGATCAAGAAATATACTTAAAAGATATTATTGAGGAAGGAGTAACTGACCGTGAAAAATCGTATTGTGTTGACAAAGTAAATTATGAAGTAATAAAAAAATCTTATCAAAAAAGAGTTAATAAAATATCAAATGAATTTAATAAATATTTAAAAAAATCTAAAGAAAACCTTACTTATAAAGATATAGCTATAAAACTTGATTTACCGCTATCACAAGTTGAACATTATTTTAGAACAGATAAATCAAGAGCTGTTCCTAGTGTAGAAAATTATAAAAAAATAAAAGAATTACTTAATCTCAATGATAAATGGGATAATCTGGTTATGGATTTTGAAACAAAGCAATCCACTTATGAGCAAAATTTAAGGCTATACAATATAAATGGCAAAAGTCCCACTTTAACTTTAAATTGCAATGTTCCTATAAAACTAGGACACTTTAACAAAGGGGGGCAAGGAGACAGAATATATTCACTTGATGGTAAAAGTGTTTGCCTCTCTGCTAATGGTGGAGGTAGAGGTGCTAAAACTGGTTTATATGCAATATCTCAAAGAGGTAGATATATTGTAGTAAGAAAACTAACCCCTACCGAATGTTGCAGACTTCAAGGCTTCCCTGATGATTATGTTTCTATGGTTAGCAATACGCAAGGATATAAAGGGCTAGGCAATAGTTTTACTGTGCCAGTAATTAAACACTTAATTCAATCAATAATAAAATGAAAATACTTTTAATGCTTTTAATATTATCAAATTGCGTAATAATTCGTGAACCTTACGAAATACAGGAAAATAAAAAAAAGTTAAATAATTATATACAAGATGTAGAATATTATCCTAAACTTTTTAGGGTCTATAATGTTCCTTCATATAATGTTTACTACAAATAAAAATATTAATAATAAAATGATATGTTAGAAAAATTACCAGAAAACACACAAAAAAGTATTGAACAGTTTATAGAAAAGTACTCTGTCAATCCTGACCAAGAACAGAGTTTAAAAATAAAAGAGGCAATTAAAAACTTCAATAAAAGATCAAAGTTATTAAAAGATGATCTTAATGTAATAGAATTAAAACTAAGCATTGCTAATATTTGCAGTTTACCTGAAAAAATAAATTATGAAAACAGCAAAAGAAAAGAATCAAGAAATAAATAATATTCAAATAGAAAAGGATAAAATGGGAGCTAATGATAAGTTGTATAATGATAGTATGTCAAAAGATTCTGGAAAAGATGCTACAGTGCCAAACACCATAATATCAAGATTTAAAATTAAAGGTATAATGCCTCTTGTAGAAACTCAGAAAGCTAGATATTACTATTAATCAATAAGCTCAAAATGAAATATGATTTACTAGGAAATATAATAATTCCAAAAGATATAAAAAACTTTAGACTCCCTTATATGGGATCAAAAAATAAAATAGCTGTTGATCTATTGAGGGAGATGTTAAAAGTAAAACCAAAGGCAAAATATTTCTATGATCTTTGCGGAGTATAGATATATTTTTATTGACTAATTTGTTTCTTAAATATATTATAGTTATAAGTTATTAATCTTATAATTTATTTAAAAATGAAATTTTGTAAAAATTGCAAAAGAGATATATCTCTTTATGGTGCTTTAAATAGATATAAAACTAAAAAAGGCATTGTTGAAAAAAGGTATGCTGTAAAAGGTTTGTGTGGAATGTGTGTTAAAAGAGAATTAAATAACAACTCTTTTAAATGGGTAAGAGATGATAAAACAAAAAGCCCATTATACAGCAAATGGTCAGGAATGAAAAAAAGATGTTATAGAAAATCCTGTAAAGACTACAAAAACTATGGTGCAAAAGGAGTAATTATTTGTGAAGAATGGTTAAATAAAGAGAATGGTTTTTTTAATTTTGAAAAATGGTGCTTAGATAATGGATATAAAGACACCTTAACTATTGACAGAATAAACCCGAAAGGAAATTATGAACCTAAAAATTGTCGATTTGTAACAAGAGCAGAGCAAAATAGAAATCAAAGACCAAAAAGTAATATTGGTTTAGATTATATTTTTGATATAACTGGTTACATACCTAAACCAACTAGTAATTACAGGATATTTATAGGAAATAGAAAATCAAGATATACAAAAACACTAGATAACGCATTAAAAATAAGAAAAGAAGTTTACGGATATTAATAAATATACTTGTTTTATGAGTGAGTATAATGCACCGCATAAAGTATTATTTGAAATAGATAAATTAAGCTTGATGGATAACTCAAAAGAAAAAAAGAAAGTGGTAAAAGAAAAATTATATATTAATCAATAATTTAGTCTTCAAGCTCAAAATGTGGTAAATCATTAAATGTTTGATCTTTCATAATATTATCTGAATCCCAATCCCCACCCCAACGGATCTTTATATTCATTTGACTTGCAATCCCCTTAACATAACCAGCAAATAAAATATATCTTTTGTGATTGCTCCAATCTATAGGATAGGGGCAAACATCTACAGCCTGACTAGGTTGTAAATTATGCTTACTTTCGCCTCCACGAAGCTTTGTTAAACCTTTTTTAAAATAATACTCTTGCTCGCTGTCTGATCTATATCCACCAATAATAGAGCAGTCAAATTGTTTGATGACTTCATTAAATAACTTTTGTAATCTCTTATCGCAAGTTTTTAAATTAGCCAAAGATTGCTTAGAAAATTGATATTTAGGCTTTTTGTTCCAGAACATATTAGTTTAAGTTTTCTATTGTGTCTACTGTTATTTTTAAATTGTAATATTTAATTGTATCCTCAATTCTTTTTATGTATTTAAAATCTTTTTTAGATTCGATAATTAATGAGCAAATACCGTGCTTGCCTGTAATTCTGCTGTAGTATAATGCTTGAGATAGGCATTCATGATGTTTTTTAGCAAAATCATATTCTATTACTGAATATTTTGTTTCACAATCCACTCTGCCACCATCAACTAGAGTTTCTATACTTCCTCCAATCCTGCCACAATCAACTGTCTGATAGTCTCTTTCTTTTAATTTAGTCTTGGCCTGTGATAAGTTTGTAAAAAGGAAAAAACTTGTAAATATTAAAATAATAGAAATAGATTTTTTAATTATTTGCATTTTTATTTATTAATTTTTTCTATCCAACCCATTTTATCAAATAAGAATATCATTATATTTACAAAAGATGCGATTAATAATACTTGACTTATCAATCCTCCAAAAATATTAGCAATAAATCCAAAAAGCAATGTATTAAAAAATAAGACAATTGCAGGGCTTTCTAACAAGATCCTGATTCTGCTATCGTTTTCAAAAACCTTTCGCCAGAAAAAAGTTAATTCTGTTAAGGTATTGATATAAAAAGTATAACACAAATTAATCGTTTTTTTAAGAAAAGATTTAGCTTTACTTTTTTTTATTACTATTAAGTTATCGTCTGTCATATTAAATAATTAATTCATCGTCCATTAGAAATATCTATTATATACTATACCAACAGCATTTTTAATATTAAACTCATTATTACGATCAAACCAATACAATCCATAATAATTATTATCTTTAAATAATCCAAAACCAAGACCAGCTAAAACTGCTGATTTTTTAGTTATGACTCCTTGGTAGCTATCATATATATTAGTGTTAGATATTATTATAGTTGGTGATATATTGCCAACTGGGGAGTTGAAAGCGTAACCTGTAGAGCAGCTATCGTTTAAAGTTTTTCTTTCTATTTTTCCACCAGAGAATCTTATTTTTACTGGCTGTTGAAATACCCTATTAGTTGCACAACTTATAAAAGCCTTTTCTTTAAATGTAGTTATCCCTAAATGAGCAGATTTTAATTGATCCTTTAATCTTCCAAGATGTTCATTCTTGTTTATCTGATTGCCTTCGCTATTGTAATATGTAATTGATTTACCAATAAAAGGTTTATATTTTATTTCGCTTGCATCTGAATTTTCAATTATTACTAGCAAAATAATTAAGACTATGCAATAAAGCATTGTGTTTAATACTATATTTTTCATTATTCTTTTATTTTTTTCCACTCTCTTATACCCTTTTCCGCTGATCTGCCAATAACATAACCACCTAAGCCAATTTTAACAATACTAAATAGCTCTTCGACAATATCTGGATTATTTATTAAATATTCTGGAGCTAATCCAAAGAAGTAGCTGACCACCAATCCTACTAAGGTTAGCATTACTACAGGTCGCCAATTTCTTTGTAGCCAAGACTCGCCCTGTGCTTCGGCTGTTATGATTTTAGATTGTGCTTGTATTAGCTCTTTTTGATAATCTAATAATTTAAAAGATAATTCTGCCTCTATCTTTTTAATATCTTTTTGCAGTTCTAGCTTTTCTTCGTCTGATGTGTGTACTTTATCTATAAGTCCTGTTATCGGCTTTATAACATCGCTTACTATATTAAATAAGTTCATAAATAAATTATTGATTTATAATTATATTATTTTTTATCGCTTAATAATTCAAGTAATAAGTTTTCTACATGTTTTTGATTGTTTTTATCATGTCTTTTTACTCCTTCAATTGCATTGTCAAGCTCTTTTTTTAATCGTTCGATCTCTTGCTCCTGATTTTTTTGATTGTGATTTTTTAACTCTTCAATCTCTTTTTTATTTTGTTCTGATTGCATATTTAATTTATATACAAAAAACAAGACTATTATTATAAAAGGAGTTAGTTCAGAGTTTGTGATTAATGATGCAATTTTTATTATAATGTCCACAACATTTCATCTTTAATGTTATTACTCAAATTTTCTAAAAGTTTTTTTATTTTTTCATTACTACATTTTTTTTCTTTGTTTGTGTTTGTTAAAATATAAACAATTATTGTGCCTCTATAATTTTTTATTACAGTGAAGCCTAAATTTTTTATTTTTCTATTTGTTGCGACTATCATATTTTGTATTGTCTTACAATTTGGTAATTGATTAATATTATCAAATATTCTAGCTTTTTTGTCTTGTGTTGCGTTTATAAAGGAATATGTGCATTTATCTATTTCTTTTTTTTCTTTGTATGCAATATTGCCCTGCTTAACATCATTAATAAAATTATCATCTATAAGTGTGAATAGTTTTGAGTAAGTGTATGTTTTAGTGAAAAATCCCTCTACAGGAATTACTGATAAATAATATCCTGAACCGCACTGTTTTAATACTTTTGTTATTTCTTTTTGCTCGTAATCATAAAAAGCTCTAATATTAGATCTGTTATAATCTAAATACAGTAAGCAAAATAAGACAAAAATTAATGAAAAAGAAAAGCAAGGTATTTTTCTCATGTTGTTATAATTCGATTATATCTGCACCCATATTTAACAATATAGAAGCAAGCTCGTTAGGAGTTAAAGTCTTTGGTAGTTCTTTTATTTTTCCTATTTTGTAATCTGGATAAGCAGCATATTTAGAACAAAAGAAATCTTTTATTTTAGATTTTTTTAAAAATGCAACTTTTAATCTTGATGGAAAAAAGTTTTCAAAATAACTAATAATCGCCTGTAATGCATTATATTTTTTACCTATCTGATCTTCCAAAGATCTGTTTATATAGGTTGCTATAGTCTCTGAATAAGCTACATTCAGCCTAATAATAAAAACCCTTGTATAACTTTTATTATATTTTATTCTTTCGTTTGCTAGAGTCTTTATGCAACCCTTTCTTTTCCTATCCCAAAATGCACTACCTAAGCACTCGTAAATATAACCTTTGCTATATCTTGCACAATGCTCAAATTTATACTTCCTTTCTTTTATGTTTATCTCAACCCCAGTAAATCTTTGTATAATCGATCTAAACAAATATTTAAATCTAAATCTTGATTGAAAAAATATAAAATCGTTTTCCTCAAACATAATTAAGAAGTAAGTTCATTTAAAAAATCTACAAATTCTTTCTTTTCTTCTACAGTTGCGTTTTCTATGTAAAACTCGTCGCTTTGAATATCTTGTATCATATTAATTAAGTTTTCTTTTTTTCGCTTTATTTCTTCTGGCAAAGTTTCTTTATAATCTTTTTTTGCTAAATTAAAGTTAGTTAATTTGTTTATTAGTTCGTTTTTATTTGTTAAATTTTTTAGTGTCATTTTATTTTTTATTTTTATATTCAATACCATACTCATTAAAATCCTTCATAGCCAAGTCATCTTTTCGGTCACCAAAGATTAAAATATTATAAATTCCTTTTTTATCAACTACTATCCTCACTTTTCTATTTTCTTCTACTTCTCCCCATGCTCTGCCAAAATGCTTAACAGGATTTACCCATACTAAACTATCTTTATTTAAATATTTAAAATAATCTGGTAAGTCAATATAATTTTTACCTTTTTTGCATTTTATTTGATATTTATATATATTTCCTCCTGCACTTGGAGTTTCTACAAAGTAATGTCTTAGTCTGTGAGTTTCTGTTTTTTTAGGGTCTGGGTGGGGGATATCAAAAGATCCTGAACCTTTGGATATTGAGCCAGTAACTTGCAAGTTTCCATAAATGTAAGTAGTTTTATTGCCGTAGCCTTGGTTGTTCATCCGTATCATTAAGTTATCGTTGTTCCAACCCTGCTCGCAGGTAATATCAATAGCTCCGTGCACAGTGTTATAATTGGGGCTGCTGTTATAAGCATATTGATAATATCGTATCATACTATAATCCCCGCCTCTAAACCCTGTTCTGCGTGCAATTAAGTTGCCATTAAAAGTAATTCCTTCAAGTTGCGATTGACCAGATGCGTCAATGTATCTATTTGTGTTTTGGTTATCTACAAACCTATTTCCCCTAATGTCATTCGCTGTATAAATAAGTTTATTTCCGTAACATCTCATATAGGTTGAATCTTCCATATTCCAACCGCCCCCATGATTATCCCAATATATACCGCTATTTCCATTGACTCTGAACCAATCGCCCATAACCTTAAAACCGTTGCTTGCCTCAACTCTACCATTGTCAGTTACCAATAATCCTGAATTACCAGCGTCATTATATAGTTTTAATCCGTTGCCATCTACTGCTCTAATTTGTGAGCTAGCAATATACTTGCTAGCATTTTGTGTCCAGTCATTTTTTACATTAATATTTTGAACGGCTGATAAGCCAACATTACCTTTCGTAATATTCATCGCTGTTTTTAGTGCTGCGACAGTTACATCTTCTACATCTCCTGAATTTGCTGATAATCTGCCCTTTACCGTGCTTGTTGAGATATGAGCTAGTTTAGAGTTAGTTACTGACTCATCTGCTATTGATGAACTAGAATTATTATCTACATAAGTTTTAATTGCCTTGGCACTAGCTAAAGTATCATCATTTGAGCTTACTGTTGTTAAATCTGTATCTATAGTTATATTTTCTATAGATCCTGTTCCTGCTGTCGTTCTACCTTTGACCGTTCCAGTTGAAGTGTGAGCTAATTTTGAATCAGTTACAGCCTGATCCGTTATTGTTAAAGCTGTTGAGCCTGTGACATCGCCTGTGTGTGTTGAATTAGTTATTTTTAAGTTATTAACTCCTACATTAAATAAAACTGTGTCTAAATCTATTGCTTGATTTAAAGTAATATTATTTAATTTTGTGTTGTTTGTAGCTGTTAATAATTTGTAAGTTGCTGTTTGGGATATATCATCAAGAGTCAGTCCCCTAGTTTCTGCTTGATTACTTGAATCTCCTATAAATACATTACCTAAATTTAAATTAGGAACATCATTTGTTCTTCCTGCTCCACCTACTTTTATTGATCCGTTAGAAGTATGAACCCTTTGCACCTTACCAATATTTTGTATTTTTGCTGACTCGCCTGCAGGTTTAATATTTGTTAAAGCTCCAGAAGTTGAAATATATAAAATATCACCAAGAGTAAAACTACTTGTATTTAATCCTAACAAAGTTCCAAAGGTAACTACATTGACATTGCTATTATTAGAAGCTGTATCTTTTGCCAATCCAAAGCATGGCATTTTATTTGAATCGTCCGCATCTGCTATTCCTACAATCGGCTTATTGCCTGAAACATCAAAGTTAGATATATACAATGGATCGCCTTTCGTTATATCTTCACCTGCCTTTGCCTGAAATTCTGTAGCTCCTCGCAAATCTCCTATTAAAATATTACCTTCAATTTCTCCATTAATAGATATATTACCTGTGCCTGTAATATTATTAGAATTTATATCTAAATCACCTCCTAATTGTGGAGTTGTGTCTTCTATTACATTTTCTAACTTTGTATCTTGTAGTAATTTGCCTTGGTTAGCTGACAGTGGTTTGTCTATGTTAGTTGAAGCTAAATCATTAATTACATCAGTTGACTTTAACATATTTGTTAAATCTCCTAACCTTAACCAGCTTGACCCATCGCTATAATAGACCCCTGCGTGTTTTTTATTAATAAAAGCAACCCCAGAGTCTTTTAAAACAATATAAATATCGTTTGTGCTATTTATAGCAGAGGGTAATTGAGAAAAATATTCTACCTCACCACTTATTAAAATCTGTGCTGATAATTGCGACTCTGTAATTCCTTTGCTTAATATTCCCATTTTAAAATAATATTGTTGCTACTTCATCTTTAGTAAAGACATCGCCAGTATTACTGTAATCATCGTCTAAGTGATTAGTTTTAAATTGTATAGCAACAGAAGCACCATTCCAATTTGAACACATTGCTTTTATTCTCATAGTTGGATCTTTATCAACCGTGTTAGTATCTTGAATAAATAATTTTATATTAGAAGACGGAGTACCAATTATTTTAAATTTTAATTTTTCATTTTTATTACTGTTAAACAAAAACTCCGCTCCAGATTCTGCACTGTCTATAACTTTTTTATATGTACTCATCCTTATTTATTCAAATTTAACCAAATTATTACGAATCTATTACACCACTAACAAAGCCAGGGCTAGTAGCAAAAGACAAATTCCAATCTACTAGATTGACTTCTTCTATTGTCTGTGCATCGTTTATTTCTTTTATTTTCGTAGCTTCTTTGTTATAGGTTAAACTTCTTTGCGTGGCAATTATTCCGATTAAATTTCTTAAATCATTTACCGTCATAATATTTGGATTGCCGTTGGCATCTAACCAATTATAACTATCTTGATTTAATATTATTGCCCCAGTCATATTACTTACTGCTTTTTCACTAGATATAAAATCTTTATTGTTATAACTAACATTTAGATATAAATCTGTTTCTTTAGCTGTTTGTATTTCTGCTATTTTATTATTTTTAGCTTCTTGCAATAAATAAGTATCAATCTCATCTTGAGTTGCTTCTCTCCAAGGTTTTTGATAAAAAAATACTCCTAAATTATTGTTATCCTCTATAAAGCTTTGTGTCTTTGTATTGTATCTATATTTAGCCATATGTTTTATTAATTAATGTATTCAACCCACCCTAAAGTATATTGCGATACTGTTCTATTAGTGTTACCGCCCCAAGTTTTATATATACCAGCATCACCAGTGGGTATAGGTATATAACCGTTTGATGCTGAATTTCCTGCGTCTTGTCTTCCTGTGTATAAAGATATATTACCTCCTTTAGCACCAAGATTTATATAGGCATAAGCATTAAGGCTAGTATTCCCAGCCCAAGCCCTCACATAAGCTTTACAAGGTACTGGTGGAACTGAAATTGTATAATTACCACTTCCGCTGTCATTTGTATGAAGAGCATCTTGTATTTCAGTGTCATATTCAAATTCATAACCGCCTTGAAAAAATATATAAGTGCCATTTCTAATATTTCCTGACCCATCAGTCATTAAACTTGCAATCCTTTTTTTCTTAGTATAACCGCTTGGCATAGTTGGAGACGATACCGAGGTAGAAAATAAAAAATCTGCTGTAGAAGTTGTTGGATTCCATATTACAAAACAATAATAAGTCGTATCTATCGCCACCGAGCCAGTATCTAAACCGCCAGCATTATCTCCTGCTACCCAAGCCGCATCAATCTGCTTTGTTAATGCCGTTGCCACCGCTTGACCTGATCCATCGTCAAAAGTAAAATTACCAGCCGTAAAATCAATATCGTGATCTGCGTCTGTTCCATTTGAGATTGTTATTGGATTTGGTAATAATGATTGACCAGCTGTTGATGTTGTTGCTGGATTCTTACCTATTAAAACAAAATCAGTACCATCATAAATAACTTTATAATATTGATCTTGCTGTAAATCTCCTGCTTCTAAGTCTATCTTAGAACCTGCTCCATCATATTTTTTAATGTTTTTGGCTGCTACTGCATTTACATTTAAAGTTGATGCTCCTGTATTATCTGCGTTTACTTTTAGGTTAAATTCTGATCCTGTTGCATAAGCTGTAATTGCTGGTGTTGGTGTAGCTGTGTAAGTATCGGCAGAGCCTCCCAATGTTCCTAGCGTTCTGTATGTTCCGTCTTGCACTTGACCTAAAGCAACTGAGTCTGTTCTTGCCGAACCGTTGGCTAATGCTGTTATTTTTTTACTATTAAAAGGTATGTTGGCTGTGATTGTTGTTTGACCGTCTTTTGCTATTGAGTTTGATAAACCTGTTGCAAGTCCGTCAAATTCTCCGTCCATTCTTGAAGCTTCGATGTCAATTCCATTTCCTGCATCTGTTGTCCAGTTGTAAATTCTATTAAATGTTCCTGATCCGTTTCTTGGCATAATTTTATAATTTATTTTCTAGGTTATGTAAAATTAGTTTAAAAGTCAATTACAATCCCACCTTTTTAAAGCTAATCCTTTTCTAGTTAGTTTTCCATTTTTAGAAGTTGCTCCTTTCATTCCTGACATTCTGGCACAAAAAGACTTTCTTCTTCCAGCTGCTGTTTTACTTTTGCTTGCTTGCTTAGCAGTAACAGGTGCTTTTAAATTGCTTCCAGTTGCTTTATTATATTTAGCTCTACCTTTGGCTGTCAATCCTCCTTTCTTAGATTTTTCGCCTCTTCCTACTGACAAATTAACTGATTTCTTTCTCATTTCTTTTTGTATGGCTTGGCTGTTCTTTTAGCTTGTTTAAATGCTTTCGCTGTTGGTGCACCTTTAGCACCCTTTTTTCTCATAGTTTCACCGCTACCAGCTTTTATTCTTTTCTTTTTTGCGTGTATGTTTGCGTATAATCCTTTTGACATAATTTAGTTAATTGCTTGTTGTGTACCTAATAAAGCCCCTGTTTTTATTAGATTTTCTGTCACCTCTTTTCTTAAAATTGGTTTTAATTTATAAATCTCTGGGAATACTGATTGTATTATTTCTCTTTCTACTTTTGAAGCTCTGCCAGCTTGAACCCTAGCCGCTGCACTTCTTGAAATATCTGAAGCTGCTTTAGCTCCAACTGTTGCACCTATTCCACCACCTGAAACTGCTGTTCCTATTGGTAGTAGTCGACTTCCTAATGTTCTTAAGGTATCTGAAACTATACCTGATTTAGCCGCATCTTTTATAAGTTTCTGCTCTTGAGGAGTAAAGCCTCTTAATCTATTTGAGTTACTCGCAAGAGTTCTAAATCCTGTTTTTATGGCTGTTGCTTCGTTTGGGGACAAGGCAGCTCTATTTATAATAGCCTCAACATCTCTTAATTTAGACGATCTTGACCATAGGTTGCGACCTCTCTTTAATGCTTCTAAACCCTCTGATCCGCCAACAATATCATCTTTTACTGCTTTATTTAAAATATCTCTTAATTTTGTTTGTAATTTAGCAACTGGTAAACCCTCTTTCTTCACTCTGCCTAGCTCTGTTGCGTTGTCAACAATTTTTCCTAGATACTCATCTAACGCTTGCATATCATCTAAATTAAGATTTTGATCTCTAAACTTCTCTAAATCTTTAGATATACTATTAATAGGTGATTTAGATTCTAAGGTTTTTGCGACTTTAGAGGTTGGTTTTAATTTGCTTACCTCATCTAGTACTTTATTTATTATTTTTCCCTTAAATATACCTCCTTTTTCTTCTGCTTCTCTATAAGATTTATTTGCTAATTCTTTAATAGCACTAGCACTTGTATCTGGTTTAGTTTTTAATGTTTGTCTTACTTTAGAAATTCCTGCTCCTGCACCTTTTAACAATCCACCAGTTGCCGCACCAACTGTTGCACCTGTTGCAATTTGCCTTACTGCTTCGCCTCTAGTTCCTGATTCTGTTGGCTCTAATGCCGAGGTTAAAGCAGAAGCTCCTGCAATTTTTGGTATTGTTGCACCTGGTATTAAAAAGCCAGCTCCAGCTTTTGTTATAGATCTACCAATTTTCTGCTCTGGTGTTAATTTAGATCTTTCTTCTGCAATTCTCTTACCTATTGACGCTGAAATATCTTCTCTTCCCATTAATTCAGCGACTCTTTGACTTGCACCACTTGCCAACTCGCCTAATGCTGGTCCTATCTCCAATATTCCACTTATAGCCTTTTGACCATAATCAAGAAATATATTAGCATCATCTTCTGGAGGTTGTGCAACTTGTGAAGGTTTATCTTGTTGAAGAAAATCTTCCTGACCACTTAACAACCCTTTGTTGATCAATTTTTGTGTCAATTGCTCTTTAGTCGTGCCTTCTGGCACATTTTTAATTATTCT
>Ga0206128_1003153_pt1 | contig 14038 bp, 16 predicted proteins | sample Helgoland_Spring_7_FD_148601 | JGI IMG/M metagenome (GOLD analysis project Ga0206128, IMG submission 148601) | Pelagic subsurface seawater microbial communities from Kabeltonne, Helgoland, North Sea - Helgoland_Spring_Bloom_20160426_1 | ecosystem: Environmental > Aquatic > Marine > Epipelagic ...
AATCAGATCGTTGATCACACCAGACATAATCGGGTCAAGCCCTGTGGTTGGTTCATCAAAGAAGATGATCTCAGGTTCCGCCGCAATTGCGCGCGCAAGCCCGACGCGTTTTTGCATCCCCCCAGAGAGCTCCGCAGGTAGGCGATCTGCAACATCGGGTTTCAGCCCAACACGGCGTAATTTTTCAATCGCAATCTCGCGTGCTTCTTCTTTGGGGCGCTTCAATGCGCCGCGCATCAAACGGAATGCCACGTTTTGCCAAACAGGAAGAGAATCAAACAACGCGCCTCCTTGGAACAACATCCCGAAACGCGCCAGAAAAGCGTCGCGCTCAGCGGTCGCGGCGTCTTGGCCATCAACGGTGATTGTTCCGCCGTCAGGCGTTACAAGCCCCAGCACCGATTTTAAGGCCACTGATTTACCTGTGCCAGACCCGCCAATAATCACCATCGACGTCCCGCGCGCAATCTCTAGATCGACGCCTTGCAGCACGTGATTGTTTCCGAAGGATTTTTTGACTTGAGAGAGGGTGATCATAGCGAGAAAAACACCCCCGTAAGAACGAAATTCGCTGCGAGGATCAAAATTGCTGCCGCCTCGACAGAGCCTTTGGTCGCCGCCCCAACGCCTTGCGCGCCGCGCCCTGAGTTCATGCCGTAATAACAGCCCATCAAGGTCGCGATCGTGCCAAAGACTGCGCCTTTGGCGAGGGATGAAAACACATCGCGAGGCTCTAGAAAGTCAAACGTGTTGATAAGGTATGTGGATGAATTGAACCCCAGCGTCCCCGTCGCCACCAGATAGCCGCCCAAGATGCCAATGACATCGCCGATACCAACGAGCACAGGGACACAGATCAAGCCTGCCAAAACACGCGGTACTGTCAGGTACTGCATCGGATGTGTGGACAAGGTCACGAGCGCGTCAATTTGTTCCGTTACTTTCATCGTTGCGATTTCGGCCGCAATCGAGGAGGTGACACGCGCCGCAATCATCAGGCCAACAAGGACAGGCCCAAGCTCGCGCACCATGCCGATGGCGACAATTTGCGGGACCACGGCCTCTGCGTTAAAGCGCGCGCCGCCCGCGTAAATTTGCAAAGCTAAAGCGCCACCAGTGAACACGGCAGTCAAGCCGACAACGGGCAAAGAAAGCCAGCCAACGTTCAGGATCGCGATTCCAAGTTCGCGCAGATAGAAAGGACGCTTGAAGACATGGCGTAATGTGCTGAACGCATAAATCGATATACGTCCCAAAGCGGCGAGCATGTTCAGGAAGGCCGCACCCAAAGCGGCCAAAGGACTTAGAAAAAAGCTCATCCCGTGTAGCGCCGCGTGTAGCGCGCACCAAGCGAGGTGAGGATTTCATATCCAATCGTTCCTGCGTTCTGCGCCAGTGCTTCAACGTCTTGATATCTGCCCAGCAGGTCCAAAGCGTTAGGTAATTCGCTCACGCCGGTCACATCAACGCCGATACTGTCCATCGAAATACGCCCCGCAATCGGTACCGGACGGGCATTGGCATAGAGTTTGGTTTTTGGCCCCATGACCCGCAAAATACCATCAGCATATCCGCTCGACACAGTTGCAATCTGGCTGTCGCGCTGCGCGATCCACGTGTTGCCGTAGCCGACGCTTTCACCCTCGAGCACATCGCGCACTTGGATGATTGGCAATGCTAGCGACACAACAGGTTTCGCATCCACAAACGGCAACCCGCCATAAAGGCCAATCCCCGGACGCGTAACGTCGAAATGATACTCTGGTCCCAACAAGATGCCACCCGTCGCCGCCAAAGAACGCGGCGCATCAATTCCATCCGTCATCTGCACAAACGCTGCAAGTTGTTGCGCGTTCATCGGGTGTTCGGGTTCATCTGCACAGGCCAGATGCGACATGATCAAACGCGGACCTTGTGCCACGACCAATGCGCGTACAGCTTCCCATTCGCCCGCCTCCATCCCTAAGCGGTTCATCCCTGTATCAAGTTGAATACCAAAGGGCGCACCGGGCAGGGCCTCGAAGTGACGCAACATTTGGTCAATAGAGCTGAGCAGGGGGATCAGGTTCAGGTCGGCGATCATATCTGTGTCGCCGGACATGTGCCCCGACAGGATGTAGATTTCAGGATCAGGTCCAAGCGCTTGTCGGATATCGCCGGCTTCTTGTGCTACTGCGACAAAGAACTTGCGGGCTCCGGTTTGGGCCAAACGCCGCGCAGCGCGTCCGATGCCTGTGCCATAGCCGTCCGCTTTGACGACCGCGCCAGTCTCGCACGCGCTCATGTTATCCAGCGCGCGCCAGTTGTCGGCCATCGCCGCTAAATCGATTGTGAGTGATCCTGTTCCCATAAGCGATGTGTTTGCCATTGCGCGCGCTCGCGTCAAGAGTAAAAGCCGTTTGTTTAAATCGTGTCGGGTTTATGTGCTTCGTAGCTTGCCTCAAGTTCACCACGTAAAAACGTCCCAAAGTTCAATGGCGGGAAGGTGGTTTTCTCACCCACAAGGGGTTCAATACAGGCGCTCACATGTGGGTCAAAAAAGAACGGACAGGAATAGCGCTCGCGTCCCGTTTCATTGATAACGCGGTGCGGAGTAGAGCGCAGAACACCCCCAGACATCCGGTGCAACATATCACCCACATTCACCACGAACGCATCTGCGCGTGGGGGCACATCAATCCAAGACCCATCGGCTGCAAGCACTTGCAGCCCACCCACATCATCCGTCGCGAGAAACGTCAAAGCCCCGAAATCCGTATGCGGAGCAGAGCCATATAGATCATCAGGGCGCTGCGCTGGGGCAGGGGGATAATGAAGCAAACGCAGCCAAGTGGTCGCGGGCATGAACATCTCCATCGTCGCCTCACTTGCGCCAAGTGATCGCAAAGCAATCCGCATCATGCGCGCACCAAGAACACACATTTCGTTGTTGTAACGTTCAAGAGTTTCGCGAAACCCTACAAGTTCAGGCCATTTGTTCGGACCCGAGAGGTAGATATCAGGTGAGGCGACAGCATCCTCCCGCATCATCATAAAACTGCTCGACTGGTTGGGTTTCGTGACCTTTGCAAAGTCGGAATTCACATCCGTAGAGGCCGCCATAGGAATGTAGCCGCGATGCGTATAATCGACTTCTACCTTTCGTTTCACATCTTCGGGCAAAGCATGAAACTGCTCTGAGACATCAAACAAAGAGTCGCGCAATTCAGACGCGATGCCGTGGTTAATCAGATAGGCAAAACCAACGTGGCTATACGCCTCAAAGAACGCCTGCTCGATGTTTTCTGCGTTCAAATCAAGAAAGGGGATCGTTGTCATGATGTTACAGGCTTTCGGCGCAGCGCCTTGATCGCGAAATGTAACCCAACGCAGCAAATGAGCCAAATCGCAGTGCTTGCGATCGACATGAATGGAGCGGTCGAGCCGAGTGTTGCGCCGATGAGCGTGCCTTTGAGAAGTGAGAATGTCGCTCCGACGAACGCGCCGGCCAAACCACCTGCGAGCCATGCCCCTACAAGCGTCAACGCAGAACCGACCGGGCCAGAACGGCCAAACCAACCGCTCATCAAAAAGCCACCGAATCCGCCACCAAGCGCAATCAAGCCGACAAAGAACACGTCTTTGGCGGTGAGAGAGCTGACTGGCGCACCTTCGACAAAAAGCACCACTGCCAAAGCGATCAAAATACCAAAAAGAGCGGCCCACAAGCGAAAGAGCCAACTGTCTTCACGCAGCCACCCCATCACGTCTCTGATCAGAGTTTGGCTGGGAGTCGGATCAGAAACTCGCGTCATCGCTCCCAACCTGCCAAGACTTCGCCAAGTTGCCAAAACGCGTGAATTGCGCCTCGAAACTTAGCTCAACCGTGCCAATAGGGCCGTGACGCTGCTTGCCGATGATCACTTCTGCCTTGCCGTGCAAGCGCGCCATGTCGTCTTGCCATGCGGCCATTGCTTCAAGGTTGTCATCATCGGGCTTTTCACGCTCTTTGTAATACTCGCCGCGATACACAAACATCACCACATCCGCGTCCTGCTCGATCGAGCCTGATTCACGCAGGTCTGACAGTTGCGGGCGTTTGTCTTCGCGGTTTTCCACCTGACGCGAGAGCTGGGACAGGGCGATCACAGGGATCTGCAATTCCTTCGCAATGGCCTTGAGACCCATGGAAATTTCGCCAATCTCTTGCACACGGTTTTCTGAAGTACCGCGCACCAGCTGGAGGTAGTCGATGATCAACACATCCAAGCCGTGTGTTCGTTTAAGGCGCCGCGCACGCGCAGAGAGTTGCGCAATCGGGATCGCGGCAGTGTCGTCAATATAGAGCGGGCAGGCTTCTAGGTCCTTGGCGGCTTCGACGAAACGGCGGAACTCGAATTCCTCCATGTCCCCTTGGCGTATCTTATGGGATGAAATCTCTGACGCCTCGGACAAGATACGGCCCGCGAGCTGCTCAGCGCTCATTTCGAGCGAAAAGAAGCCAACAACGCCGCCATCGATCGCACCATTTGTTCCATCCGCAAGCTTACCCTGACGGTAGGCTTTGGCGATGTTAAACGCGATGTTGGTCGCGAGCGATGTCTTACCCATCGAAGGGCGACCCGCGAGGATGAGAAGATCGGATTTATGCAATCCGCCAAGCATCTTATCCATATCTGTAAGACCCGTGGAGACACCCGCCATGCCGCCCCCGCGCTCATAGGCGGCGTTGGCGACGTTCACCGCTTCAGTGATTGCGCGCAAGAAGGATTGGAAACCGCTGTCTGAGCTGCCTTTCTCGGCGAGTTTATAGAGCTCTTGCTCGGCCTCAACGATTTGCTCGGCAGGTTCGGAGGCCACATCAACGCGGGCCGCTTTAGCAGCAATGTCGCGGCCAAGCCCCATCAATTCACGGCGAATCGCGAGGTCATAGATTATCTGCGCATAATCACGCGCGGCAAAGGCAGAGACCGCAGCACCCGCAAGACGCGCGAGATAGGCCGGACCGCCGAGTTCTTTTAGACCTTCGTCATCTTCAAGAAACGCTTTGAGGGTCACGGGCGACGCAAGATTGTTCTTGGCAATGCGTGCTGCCGCGACTTCGTAGATGCGCTGATGAACCGGATCAAAGAAGTGGCGCGGCTGAATGATCGAGGCGACACGGTCATAAATGTCGTTGTTCGTCAGAATGGCACCGAGTAGCTGCTGTTCTGCTTCGATAGAATTGGGCATTGATTCGGCCGTTGCTACATCGACCTGCGTTTGATTGATGGATGCGATTTCGTTCATGATGGCCCCTGACATTTCCTCTGGCCTTGATACAAAACCAGTGGGGAGATGTGCAAATTGTATGTTTCTGTGGATAACCTGAATTGGCGCTGAAATCCACAAGATGTTGTGGCGATGTGCTCGGACATGCTTAGTCGTTGTGCTTAACAAAGTGTTAAACATGACGTTGGATCAGGTTGATTTGTTAATCTGTTAGCCCTTTTTGTTGGCGTCTTGCCAAGCACGGGGATCATTGAGGAAGGCTTCGACGCCGTCCAATGTTTCCGCATCAAAAGTGTTTTGCGCTTTGGCTTCCGCCAGTACATCCCACCATGTGCACAGGTGGTGCAATGTAACCCCATGATCCCCGAGCGTTTTTTCGGTTTCGGGGAAGATGTCGTAGTAGAAAATAACCGCCGTGTGCGCGCAGGTGGCCCCGGTTTCGCGAATCGCATCGACGAAGCTTAGTTTTGAACCGCCGTCTGTGGTGAGGTCTTCGACCAACAACACGCGCTGACCCTCAGTCATGTCGCCCTCAATGCGTGCGCCGCGCCCGTAACCCTTTGGCTTTTTGCGCACATAGGTCATCGGGAGCGCCATGCGCTCTGCGACAAGGGCCGCGAAAGAAATGCCCGCTGTCTCGCCACCTGCGATATTGTCAAACGCTTCAAAACCCGCGTTGCGCATCACTGTGACGGTCATGAAGTCCATCAATGCGGAGCGGATACGCGGGTAGGAGTTGGGTTTGCGACAATCGATATAGGTCGGGCTTGGCAGGCCAGAGGCGAGAATGAATGGCTCTTTGGCGTTGAAATGCACAGCTTTGATTTCAAGCAGCATACGCGCTGTGAGGCGTGCAATTTCTTCGGAAGGGGGGAAGCTGGATGGGATCATAGCAAGGCTCGTTTTTGTGAATAGGGGGCGAGGGGCCAGCCCCTCGCAATCCCCGGGATATTTATGAAGAGAGTAAGGTCAAGACGTAACAGACCAATGGAGATCAAAGCCGGGATCGAAGAGCGTGACTTCGCCGACGCCTGTGATGATTTTCTCAGGGTAGGTCGGCGGCGTTTTGCTCAGCGTTATGGTCTCGTCATTGGGGGCAAGGCCGTAGTGTTTTGGACCATTCAAAGAGGCGAAGCTCTCGAGCTTGTCCAGAGCGCTTTGTTTATCGAAGACTTCGGCAAGAATGGACATCGTGTTGGTTGCCGTAAAGCATCCTGCGCAGCCGCAAGCGTTTTCTTTGAGCACATCCGTATGTGGCGCTGAGTCTGTACCTAGAAAGAACCGCGCCTCGCCGGAGGTCGCAGCATCCACAAGCGCTTCGCGGTGAAGCTCGCGTTTGGCAACGGGTAGGCAATAATAGTGCGGTTTGATCCCGCCCACGAGGATGTGGTTGCGGTTGATGACCAAGTGATGCGTGGTAATCGTAGCGCCAAGGCTGTCGTCTTGAGCGCGCGCATAATCGACGGCGTCTTTGGTGGTGATATGTTCCATCGTAACTTTGAGGCCGGGTGTGGCGCGACGGATCGGGTCGAGAATTTTGTCGATGAAGACGGCTTCACGATCAAAGATATCCACCTCAGAGTCAGTGACTTCACCGTGTAGGCACAGTGGCAAGCCGATCTCCGCCATCACATCGAGCACAGGTTGCACACGCGCGAAATCGCGTACGCCGCTGGCAGAGTTGGTTGTGGCACCCGCAGGGTAGAGTTTTACCGCTTTGATCAGACCGCTTGCATGGGCTGCGCGCACATCTGCGGGATTTGTGTCCTCCGTGAGGTAGAGCGTCATCAAAGGCTCGAACGTCATGCCCTCTGGCAGCGCCTCTATGATGCGCGCTTGGTAGGCGAGGGCATCAGCGCCTGTGACCACCGGGGGCACAAGGTTGGGCATAATGATCGCGCGGGCAAAGTGGCGTGCGGTTTCAGGCAGCACAGCGCGCAGCATATCGCCATCGCGCAGGTGTAAATGCCAATCGTCGGGGCGGCGGAGGGTAAGGCTATCAGTCATGCAAAAGCGCATACACCGAAGCAGGCAAAAGGGCTAGGGGTTTGCGCGAGGGACGAAACATCGCTAAGCGGGAGCTTGAAATTAAGGAATGCTGTCATGATTTTTACGTTGATCACTGGATTTGTCGTCGGAGTGTTTTTCACACAGGCGCAGCCGTTCATTTCGGGTTTGCTAGAGCGCGCGAATGTGGCTTTGGCTGAAACCCAGATGAGCCTGTTCAATTTTGCAATATGCCTTGGGGCAGCAGCGATGCTGTTGAACCTGATTGGCGTGCACAGCTATCCTGTTCTCTTGTGCCTAGGCGCAGCAGTTGGCGTCGCGCGCAAGCCGCTTCTCGATCGTATCACATCGCGCGGTGCATAGATGAAAACGGTCCGCTTGAGCCATATCTACGAGCATACGCCCCGCGACGTGTGGCGTGTCGCAACGGATTTGGAGTGTTTGCAAGAAGCGGTGCGCGGCCTGCTCTCGTTTGAAGGGATGCCCAAAGGGGTGATACATCAGGGACAGGTTGTTGACGTCAAAGTCTCTATGTTCGGGATTTTGCCTGCGCAGCCTTACCGTATGGAGTTGATCGAGTTCGATGACGCTGAGATGCGATTTAAGTCGAACGAAGTGGGCATGGGTGTTGAGCATTGGCAGCATAGCTTGCGCATTGTGCCACATGCGCAGGGCGCTGAATTGCACGATGAGATCGAAATTGAAGCAGGATGGCGCACGCCGCTGATCGCCGTTTGGGCGCGCTTCATGTATAAACGCCGCCACAAGCCGCGTCAAAAAATGCTATTGCGTCACTCTGGCTCAGCGGGCTGAGCGCTCTCTCGTTCTTGCAGAGCGGCAATCTGATCTGCGCGTTTCTTGAAACGGGGGGCATTGAGCGCTTCGGCCGCGTGATTGCATATTGTCTTGGCAAAGCCCCAGCGTTTCGCATCTTCGGTATCGCCCAAGACCGCCCGCAAATAGTTGCGGTCCTTGCGGCGTTCGCGGTGAAGCATGTGAAACGTGTTAGGGACAGCATCGCCTGCGCCAATCGCGCTGAGCAACGGGTAAAAAATCTCAAGCCGCAGCATTTGCAGATCAAGCGCGGAGCCGAAATAGCTCATCCGCAGTTTGTCTACGTTTGAGCGCGTGAAGAGTGCGGCATGCATCGCATCCAACTCGACCTTCGGGTCATAAATAATCGTCGCGCGTTGGGCCGCATCAAGCATGTCGGGCGCATAGCCATAGCGGTCGGTAAAGCTTGTGCGACGCATACGGCGAAAACGGTCATCCCATTCCGTCACACGCGGATCAAGCGTGGCTTGCGGGTTCAGGGCGAGTACCTGCGCACCGGGGGCGGCCACAGAGAACGCGCTCGCGGCATATCCGCAAGAGCCAGTGCCGTAGAAAATCACCTGATCAAAGTCTTCAAAGAAACCATCGTCAATCAAACGGTCAAAATAGCGATAGATTGACGGATCGCGGAACCACGTTTCGCCATCGCTGAAAAAACTTAAGAGGGACCAACCTTTTTTTCGCACCATTTCAAAACCAATTGGGTGAGCCTTGCTGTTGATGTTCTGGACGGATTGCAGGGTTTCAAAACTGACGAGCAGCGTTTTGCCACCATCAAAAAATGCTGCATTGTGCTTGGCGCTGAGCGGTTGGAAATATCCGACTTCATCGGCCAGCTCTTCGAGCGCGCCGAGCCAGGCTGGCCCAGATTGCCCTGCGAGGGACTCTTCCAATAGATGCGTTGCGTCCTGCATGTGTTGCTCCTGCACGTCTCATATGGACCGATCTGTCGCGGTCCTTTGATGTGGTGATAGCGCTCAAATGGGGCAGCAATTAGAAAAACATGGGTTCATCTTTGGACATAGATGCGTTGCGCCCGCGATTGTTTTCGCGCAGGTTCAAGCCACTGATGCGCAACATCACCACAAAGGGCAGCGCGGGATGAGCAACACCGATTTCGACAATATTCCCGAGCAAGCGCTCGCTTGGCACCGCGCTGGGCAGGGGGCGGCTTTGGCCACCGTGATCGAGACATGGGGCAGCGCACCGCGACGTGTGGGCAGCCAGTTAGCGATTAGCGGGCAGGGCGAAATCGTCGGGTCTGTCTCTGGTGGGTGTGTCGAAGGCGCGGTGATTGTCGAAGCGATCGAAGCCATCCAGCAAGGTGATGCGCGAGAGTTAGAGTTCGGTGTTTCTGACGGCGATGCGTTTGCCGTAGGGCTTGCCTGTGGTGGTACGATCCGCATTTTGGTCGAGCCTGTAGGTCAAGCTCTGAGCAGTGATTTGCTCGCCGAACTGGTCGCTGCGCGCGCTGCGCGTAAACCGATTGCTTACGTGATCGATCTGGAAACGGGCGTGCGCAGTTTAGCGACTAACGGGTTTGAGACGCGTTTTTCGATGGATCGTTCCGGCTTTGAAGAGGACAGCAAACGCTTTTTTGCCATTCACAATCCACCTTTGCGATTGTTGATCGTTGGCGCGGTGCATATCACGCAAGCGCTTGTTCCAATGGCAAAAATGGCGGGTTACGATCCGATGGTGGTTGATCCGCGCGAGAGTTTTGCAAGCCAAGCACGTTTCCCCGATGTCACACTCTCTCATGAGTGGCCGTTGGATGCGGCGAGCGCCTTTGATATGGATGCGCGTACAGCATTGGTACTGCTGACGCATGACCCAAAACTCGATGATCCGGTATTACAACTCGCGTTGAAAAGCCCTGTCGCCTATATCGGTGCGCTTGGTTCTAAACGGACCCATGCGAAACGCCTTGAACGCTTGCGAAATGCGGGTTTTTCGGCAGCAGAGTGCGCGCGTATTCAAGGGCCCATTGGTCTTGATCTTGGCGCAAGCAACCCAGCAGAGATTGCGATCTCTATCATTGCGCAAATGGTTCAAATGCTGCGTAAGGGCAACCAATGAAGTTTGGGCCACGCGCGCTTGATGACTGCGTTGGTAGCATTCTCGCGCATTCAGTTGATGCCAATGGCACACGAGTGCGCAAAGGCGTTATGCTCGACCAAGCCCATATTGCGACCCTTAGGGCTGCAAATATCGCCGAGATTACTGTCGCTACACTAGAGAAGGGCGATGTTGAGGAAAATGAAGCCGCCTATCGTCTTGGTGAAGCTTTGCTTGATGGCACCACAGGGCTCAGCGCCAGTATTGCCGCGACGGGACGTGTGAATATCATCGCCGATGGTGCAGGTGTTGCGATCCTCAATGTGCAGAGGCTTACAAAGCTCAATGAAATCAATCCAATGGTCAGTTTCGCGACAGTACCACCGCATCACCAAATGCACCGGGCCGGTATGCTTGGGACTGTTAAGATCATCTCTTATGCAGTGCCTGAACCTGATCTTGTTCAGGCCAGTGCTTTAGCACGGGGTGCGATTTCGCTGGCGCATCCACTGCGCAAAACGGTGACCCTGATCATCACTCAAATCCGTGAGGGCAGCGATGAAGGTAAAGGCATTGCCGCAATTTCTGCGCGCCTTGCTGCGCTCGAAAGCCCGTTGATTGAAACACTCACATGCGCGCATCGCCTTGATCCTTTGGTCGACGCGATCACATCGGCAAAGGGTGAGGTGATCTTGATCCTTACCGGCTCGGCCACCTCGGACCCTTTGGATGTTGCGCCTGCGGCTCTTGGCATTGCAGGCGGTGAATTGATCCGGTTTGGCATGCCCGTTGATCCCGGTAACTTGCTGTTCTTAGGCAGTATTGGCGACAAACCTGTTATCGGCCTTCCGGGATGTGCCCGCTCGCCTGCTTTGAATGGTGCGGATAAAGTGCTCAGTCGTGTGCTCTGTGGCGTGCCTGTGAGCAGTTCTGATATCGCTGGTATGGGGGTGGGTGGTCTGCTCAAAGAAATTCCGACGCGACCAAGACCACGGCAGCACACGCTAAACACTCTGTAACACTTCAGCTTTCCCTTGCTGCGCCAAATCGGATCTTTTAGCGTTGCCACCTACCTGATCCCAAGGAGGCGCAATTGGGCTACGACTACGATGCTTCATACAAGACAACGCCGCAAGCTTTGGGTGCACCCAATCAACTCTTTGTTGATGTTTTTCAGAGCTTTACCAAAGCCCCGCTGCGCGTTTTGGATGTTGGATGTGGCCAAGGTCGTGATGCTTTACACATCGCGCGCTTGGGCCATAGCGTGGTTGGCATCGATCTATCGCCGAGCGGCGTCGCTGACATGTGCCGCGCCGCAGCAACGGAAAACCTCGACGTTGAAGGGCGTGTCGCGGACATAACCGAGTTCGTGCCTGAGGGCGTGTTTGATGTGGTTTTGATTGATAGAACGCTGCATATGCTAGCCGAAACGCCCCGATTGTTCGTGCTAGCGCGCCTGATTCAGCATGTTGTTCCCAAAGGGCGCGTGCTGATCGAGGATGAGCGCTCTAACATTGCGGGGTTCAAAACAGTCCTGCAACAAGACGAGAGTGTTTGGGATACCGTCTTTGAAAAGGGTGGCACTTTGTTCGTGCAAAAACACTAGCCCCCAACAAAAAAGTCCGGCTCAAAGGCCGGACTTTCTGTCTATGTCTCAGTGTAGAGCTTATTTCGGCAAAGGCCCGATCAACATCACCATCTGGCGACCTTCCATCTTTGGAAAGTTCTCTACGCGCCCATGCTCTTTGGTGTCTGCAGCAACACGCTCAAGCAGTTCGCGACCCAAGTTCAAGTGTGCCATCTCACGTCCACGGAAACGCAAAGTGACTTTCACTTTATCGCCATTTTCCAAGAACTTATACACGTTTCGCATCTTGACTTCGTAGTCGTTCGTATCCGTGTTCGGACGGAACTTAACTTCTTTAATCTCGATGATCTTTTGCTTCTTGCGTGCTTCAGCTTCACGCTTTTGCGTCTCGTATTTGAACTTACCGAAGTCCATGATCTTGCAAACAGGCGGATTGGCATTCGGCGATATCTCGACCAGGTCTAGGCCAACTTCTTCAGCCATAACCATTGCTTTGGCAGGGTGGATTACACCCACGTTTTCGCCGTCTGCGCCAATGAGGCGGATCTCTGGAGAGCGGATTTTATCGTTAATACGAGGTCCGGTGTCGCGCTGTGGCGGCGCATTGTGAGGTCTGCGGGCTATGGGATTTATCCTTTGATAGCTATTTATCTAGGCGTGCACGGTATCCTCGCATGCATTGTTCTTCAAGCGCCAAATCGTGCAATTTGCGCTCTTAGACGGTGTTTTCCCCTTGCGCTTAGCGCGCTATCAGAGCACTTCGCGCTTGCAGCATCCGAGCAGGACGCATCGGGTGCACTTGATTATCTCTGGGGGATTATTCCATGAAAAACTTGATTTGGGTCGTGATCGCGGCACTCGTTCTTGGCGGCGGTTATACGCTTTACTCGAACAACGTTGCTGAAAAAGCTTCGATGGCGCAAGCGGAAGCCGACAAAGCTGCGGCCGCTGCAACGGCGGCTGAAGAAGCTGCTGCTGCAAAAGCGACTGAGGAAGCTGCGGCCGCTGCTGCGAAACTCGAAGAAGAAGCTAAAATGGCTGAAGAGGCGGCGGCTGCGGCTGCTGCAAAGCTAGAAGAAGAAGCGAAAATGGCAGAAGAGGCTGCTGCTGCGGCTGCTGCAAAGCTAGAAGAAGAAGCTAAGATGGCTGAAGAGGCGGCTGCTGCCGCTGCTGCGAAGCTCGAAGAAGAGGCGACTGCCGCCGCGGCCAAGCTTGAAGAAGAAGCAAAAGCTGCTGCCGCTGCAACCGAAGAAGCTGCTGCAGCTGCCAAAGCAGAAGCCGAAGCCGCCGCAACAGCCGCCGCTGAAAAGGCTGCCGCTGCCGCTGCTGAGGCCGCAGAAACTGCCGCCGCCGCAACCGAAGAAGCCGCAGGCGGCATGGCGGACCTGCTGACGCCTGAAGGTTTCAGCCTCGACAAGGTCGCTGAAATGATCGACGGTTCCGAGCTCGGTGCGTTGAAGAAAACAGCTCTGAAAACAGCTTTGAGCGGCGCGCAGGACAATCCTGAGCTGCTCTCAGGTGTGCTTGAGCAGATCAAAGGCGCGCTTGGAATGTAAGCTACCGCTCTTTCGAACACGATAAGAACCTCGCACTTCGGTGCGGGGTTTTTTCTTGCCAAGCCTCTTACTTTCAGGCTCCCTCAAACGGACATGGAGGCTGCGCAATGCACATCAGAAAACTCGCGGGCGCCGTCGGGGCCGAAATTACTAACATTGACCTGACACAGCTAAATAACCTCAGTTTCAATGAAATACGCGCTGCCCTGTTTTCACACGGCATGATTGTCATCCGCGACCAAAACCTCACGCCTGAAGCGCACATCGCCCTGGCCGAGCGGTTTGGCCCCATCGACATAAACCGCTTTTTCGCGCCTGTAGACACTCATCCAATGATCGCTGAAGTACGCACCAAACCCGAAATGACCCACGTGATCGGTGGCACTTGGCACACGGATCACTCTTACGATCCGGCCCCTGCGATGTGTTCTATCCTCGCTGCGCGCGCGTTGCCTCCCTTCGGTGGAGACACGCTTTTCGCGTCGATGACTGCTGCGTACGAAGGCCTCAGCGACGGGCTTACGCAGACCCTTCGCACCCTGCGTGCTGTGCATTCCGATGGTAGTTTCGCGCAGAGCAACGTGGGCATCGACGCGCAAACAAGCGCATTTCGCCAACCTGTGGTGCATCCGGTCGTCATCGCTCATCCAACGACTGGTGCGCCATGTCTCTATGTGAATGGTGACTTCACATTGAACTTTGAAGGGTGGACACCTTAGGAAAGCGCGCCGCTTTTGAGCTAAAA
>Ga0206128_1003165_pt1 | contig 13986 bp, 10 predicted proteins | sample Helgoland_Spring_7_FD_148601 | JGI IMG/M metagenome (GOLD analysis project Ga0206128, IMG submission 148601) | Pelagic subsurface seawater microbial communities from Kabeltonne, Helgoland, North Sea - Helgoland_Spring_Bloom_20160426_1 | ecosystem: Environmental > Aquatic > Marine > Epipelagic ...
TTTAGAAACAAACGTACAATCTCCTCTTCGTATAACCGCAATTTTTCCAGTTGCATTAGCGCCAAAAGCGTTACAAGCCTGAGTTGCGACTCCGTTGGGGTCGTTTGCTAAAATGAAATCTGCGGTAATCGTCGCACTAATTGTTGGTCCAAATGCTGTCGTTGGAAATGACTGGTAATTTCCTGCAATTCCAGAGGGTGAATTGACTGTAATATCTGATGCAGATTGAAAACTTGTAGCGCCAGAAATACCTCCAAATATTTTAGACCAAGTCTCCCCTGAATCAGTAGATTTCCACACACCATCTCCATTTACATCACCTCCTACATAAGATTCACCTGTCCCAATATAAAATGTACTAGAATTATTTGGGTCTGAAATAATGGTCGAAATGTTTAGATTTTCGGGGATATTAACAAGATTCCAAATTGAATTTGGATTGGAAATGTTCGTGTTTTTCCAAAGGCCTCCACTCACGCCTCCAGCAAAAACTGTTTCATTTGTGGAGTCGTTAGGGTCAAACATAATGGCTTTGGTTCTACCGCCAACATTATCTGGACCTCTTGAAATCCAATTATTGTTAGTGGCATCTCCAGGAACTCTTGCAGACTCCTCTGTCTTAAGTTGCTCGCGAATTACCTCTAGATTTTCGGGAGTTGGACGGCCCTTTTCAGGATTCATTGTAAGCTCCCACTCTTCTTCAAAATAAGCATTGGGTGGTAAGCTGTTTGCTTTTCGTTGTGCTTTAGGAAGTCCTTTGGTATTTCTAAAAGGACTGTTCTCTAAAGACGTTTTGTGGGTTTTTCTTGCTACTTCTTCAGCAGTGGCTTTGTTAGTGTTGAATAAAAAGCATCCAAAAGAAATTATGAATGCTGAAATAATAATTAGGGTATATTGCTTTTTCATGAGATAGGGGTTTTTAAAATTTAAAAAACAAAAAAGGTTTACTGCAAGCTACAAAAAAAAATGATATTAAAAAGTCAGCCCTTTGATTTTTTCCCTTTGATTTTTTTATAGGTTAAAACTGCTTTTGTGTCAGAAAATAAAGACACAAAATAGCAAACATTCATCACTCTAGTATAAAGGTTATCGTTATGATAATCTATCTCGTCTGGAATAAGTTTCAACAATAGTTTGTCATAATTTGTAGGCGTATTCTTATAATTATTATTTACTGCTAAAATAAATCGATGTAGAAGTTGATTTAAAATTTCAAAGCCTGAAATTTCTTTATCAATAACTTCGTCGGAATTGTATATTTTTTCTACACTGAGTTTTATGATGTCATTTATTTGTGCTTGATATTTGCTTTTATCAAGTATGGAAACATGAAATTCTCCTTCAAGTATTTTGTTTTCATGCGTCATAAATATATGAATCGCATCCTCAATTAGGGTGCTTATTGCCAATGCTCTTTTTGTTGATGGTGTCTCTCACTAAATTAATGAGGTACTCTAGAGCAAAATCTTCTTCAATTAATCCAAGGTTGATTCCATCTTCAAAATCAATTATTGTGTAACAGATGTCATCCGCTGCTTCTACTAAAAATGCCAATGGGTGTCTGGAAAACTGAGCGTTTTGATCGCTGAGTGTCTTTAAGCCCAACTCTGATGCGACATCTAAAAAATGAGGTTTTTCTGTTTGAAAAAAACCATACTTCTTTGAAGCAATATGAGTGTTTGGTTTTACAGGAAGTGATTCTTTTGGGTATTTAGTAAAAGCGCCTAAAGTGGCATAGCTCAGTCTGATCCCCCCTTTTGCTCCTTGTTTGTCTTGTGTTAAGACTTTGAATCCATTTTTGCGTTCCCTTCAAAATCACATAAATCTTGATATTCTTTTGGGTTGAGTTGGTCTTTAAATTTTTGACCTGGTCCATTTTTAAAATAGTGTCCAATTGCTTTTTCACCCGAATGGCCAAAGGGTGGATTTCCAATGTCATGTGCCAATGCCGCTGCTGCAACGATGGCTCCAAAATCATTTGCTTTATACCCATGTACTTCTTTGAGGTAAGGGTGCTTTTCTAAAATTTTTACGCCTGCTTTTCTTCCTAAAGAACGTGCCACTACACTTACTTCTAGACTGTGTGTGAGTCGTGTGTGCACAAAGTCCATTGATGAAAGTGGCACCACTTGAGTTTTATCTTGAAGACTTCGAAACTCGGGTGAAAAAATAATGCGATCGTAGTCCACATCAAATCCCAAACGGGTTTCATCCTGCTCATTTCTAAGTCGTTTGTTGGTGTCGCCATGGCGTTTTAAAGATAGTAATTGTTCCCAATTCATGTTCTCTGATATTAACCTGCAAGATAGTAATTTCAATGTTAATTAAATATTTCTAAAATTTAGAATTTGGAGGCTTGAGCTAACATTTTGTTAATGGTTATGTAAACGTGATGTAACCTAATTAAGCGCTTTAAGCTTTTAATTTGCGGTAAATTAATAACCAAAACAATAATTTAAATTAAAATGAAAAAATCAATCTTAGCTTTATTAGCAATTTTAGCACTTGCTTTTACTGGATGTATGCAAGATGAGGCACCGCCAATTCTTGAAGATCCAGGAAACTCTGGAACTGTAGAAAACAATACCGTTTCTGTTTCTGGTATGATTTCTGAAAGTACGACTTGGACCAATGACAATATTTATGTACTTAATCAAAAAGTAGTGGTGCCAAGTGGAGTTGTACTCACAATACAAGCTGGAACTATAATTAAGGGTACTGAAGGAACTGGTTCTTTAGCGTCTGCACTTATTGTAGCTCAAGGCGGAAAATTAAATGCTGTAGGTACAGCAACAGAGCCTATAATTTTCACATCTATAAATGATAATATTGAAATTGGACAGACTGCTGGAACAAATTTAGACGAAACAAATTCTGGACTTTGGGGAGGATTAATCGTTTTAGGTTATGCTCCAGCCTCGTTTTCTGGTGATGTAGATGTCGTTCAAATCGAGGGAATTCCTGCGGATGATACTTTTGGTCTTTATGGTGGTGAGGATGCTACTGATAACTCAGGAGTATATCAATATATTTCAATCCGTCATGGAGGTGCTCTAATTGGAGAAGGAAATGAAATCAATGGCTTAACGCTTGGTGGCGTTGGATCAGGTACTGTAATCGAAAATATTGAAGTGGTCGCAAATGTTGATGATGGGATTGAGTTTTTTGGAGGTACGGTAAATGCTTCTAACCTATTGGTTTGGGCTCAAGGCGATGATGCTTTAGATATTGACCAAGGTTATTCTGGAATTATTGATAATGCCATTGTTATTTTAGGTGCTAACTCTGATCATGCCTTTGAAATTGATGGTCCTGAAGGAACCGCAACAGGTTCATTTACATTAAGAAACTCAACTATCGTTGGGAACTCTGTCACTGAAAATGGTGAATATGCAGATTATCGATCTGGTGCTATGGGAAGAACAGAAAATATTTATGCTTACGGGTTTAAAGATTCTTCAGATGTGGAATTAGACAACGATGGAGTTGCCACAAACTATAATGATGAATTATTAACTTTTGGAGCTTGGGAAATTATATTGCCTACTGGTGTTTCTGAAGTAACAGACATCTTTGTAAATAAAGCTGAAACGGTTGAGGTCAGTGGATTTGGTTCTACAGCTACCGCGGTTTCTGAAGGTGCAAGTGCCGTAGGTGCTACAACATCGCTTCTAAGCTGGACTTATGCAAATGCTAAAGCAGAATTAGGATTCTAATAAAAAATTTTGTCAACTCATCAATTGCTTGTGTTCATTCACGGGCAATTGTTTGTTGTTTATACACACACTATGAAAATACACAAATTAACCTCATTTTTAGTCACAACTTTTCTTGCGCTACAACTCACAGCTCAATCAGGAAAAATAGTAGGAACAATTACAGACGGGGATTATAATGAACCCATGGCTTTTGCCAATGTACTCATCAAAAACACGACAACTGGAGCCACTTCAGATTTTGATGGCAAGTATCAGCTTGAGATTTCTGAAGGGAATTATGCTATTATATTTTCTTACATCGGCTATCAATCTGTTGAGATCTCGGATGTAAACGTTGAGGCAAACTCAGAAGTTATTGTAGATGTGACTCTTAATACCAACTCTTTAGAAACCGTCATTATTACAACTACGGTGAGAAAAAATACAGAATCTGCGGTATTAGATTTACAAAAAAAATCAATTACATTATTGGATGGACTTTCAGCTCAAGGGATTAAAAGTAGTGGTGCGGGTAATATCGCCAGTGCTGTTAAAAGTGTACCTGGAGTATCCATTCAGGGTGGCAAATATGTGTATGTTAGAGGGTTGGGAGATCGTTATACTAAATCCATATTAAATGGTGTGGACATCCCAGGGTTAGACCCACAGACAGAAATACAATTCAAATGGATGTCTTCCCTACTAATATTTTGGAAAATGTTATTGTGATAAAGTCTGCAGCAGCCGAATATCCTGCAGATTTTACAGGTGGTGTTATTGATATTGTTACCAAAGATTATCCAAGTAAAGAATCCTATACGTTTTCAATAGGAACATCCTATAATCCTAATATGCATTTAAACTCAAATTACTTGAGCTACAGCGGCAGTAATACCGATTGGCTTGGTTTTGATGATGGTATGAGAAAAAGACCAATAAACAGATATCAACCCATTCCTGGTACATTTGCAAACTCGTCTGTTTTAACAGCGCTTACAGGTGAGTTCAATAAAGAATTAACCGCAAAAAGATCAGACAGTGGAGTTAATTACGACTTTGGATTTACGGCAGGAAATCAATATGATATTGGAGAAAATAAACTGGGATATCAATTCTCTTTTTCTTACAAAAACAAAACCGAGTTCTACGACAACAGAGTGGATGGGACCTATATGAGAGATCAAAATAATGCGTCTAACAATGACCTCTTGGCAACACGAACGACTTTGGGAGAGGTTGGAGTTAACTCCGTATTGTTAAATGTGCTTACTGGACTTGTCTACAAGCGTGAAAATTCAAAATACAAATTAAACTTCCTTCATATACAAAATGGGGAAAGCACTGCTGGAAAATACGAACAGCAACTCGCACAAGCAGGGGGTGGAAGTGGTTTTGAACCAATTACAAAGGATGCTCTCCTTTACACCGAAAGATCAATTACAAATATTTTATTAGCAGGAACACATTCCTTTAGAGATAGTGGGTGGCAAATGGACTGGAAACTATCGCCATCCCTATCCAGAGTGTACGACAAGGATCACCGAATTACACCCTTACAGTTGACTCAAGAAGGAAACGCTTTTATCAGTCCAAGTGCTTCTAGCTATCCCATAAGAATCTGGAGAACTCTCGAAGAGATTAACCTTGTTGGAAAACTTGATGTCAATAAAAAATATACACTTTTTGACAACCCTGCAAAAGTTAAATTTGGTGGAGGATATACCTATAAATTTAGAAATTTTAAAATTGACGATTATACGTTTACCATCACAAATCCAGTAACGGGACTTTCTGTAGAAAATGGAGATGCAGATACCTTATTATCTGAAAATAATATATGGACTACCCAAACAGGATCTGGAACACACTTGGTTACAGGCGATCTTTTTGAAAAAGCCAACGCCTACGAAGGTGAGCAACGAATTACAGCGATGTATGCCTCAAATGAATTTAGTTTAACAGAAAAACTAAAAACCGTATTGGGTGTGCGTACAGAGTTGTTTCAGACCTTTTATACTGGACAAAACCAAGCCGCTACAGAAGTGTATAAAAATTCTAAAATAATAGATAAGTTTGATGTATTTCCGTCTGCGAATATTATTTATGGCCTTACAGATGAACAAAATTTAAGGGGGTCTTATTCAAGAACAACGGCACGTCCTTCATTTAAGGAAGCTTCAAAAAGTCAAATTTTTGATGCCATTACAAACCGTCTTTTTATTGGAAATATTGATTTGACACCGTCCTATATTAATAATTTTGATGTCCGTTTTGAACAATTCGGAGAGGGCAGTGAAATGTTTGCTTTTAGTGCTTTTTACAAAGATTTCACAGATCCTATAGAGTTAACTTTCTACGAGTCCGCACCAGATCAAATAACACCTAAAAACTTGGGTTCTGCAAAGGTTTATGGAATTGAATTTGAATTTAGAAAATCATTAGGATTTATTTTGGAAAGCTTAGATCAGCTTAAGTTTAACATCAATGCCTCCTATATTAAATCAGAATTAACAATGAATATAGACGAGTACAACAGACGTGTATTAGCGGCAAGAGATGGAGAGTCCATTGAAGATACAAGAGATTTACAAGGCCAATCGCCATTCCTTATCAACACAGGACTAAACTACACCAACTCGGATACAGGACTTCAAACAGGGTTGTTTTTTAATGTCCAAGGCAAAACATTGGAAGTGGTAGGAACTGGAATTGTTCCAGATGTCTATACAAAACCGTTTAGCAGCCTCAACTTTACACTTAACAAAAGTTTTGGCCAAGATAAAAAATCAACTATTGATGTAAAAGTCTCTAATATTCTTAACAGTAAAAGAGAAAGCGTGTATGAATCCTACAAGACTGCATCAAAAACATTTTCCAGCTTTCAACTTGGTACAGAAGTATCTGTAGGGTATTCTTATAAATTTTAATTGAATTAGTCACTTGATTAGAAACCAAAAAAAGCACCCTTATGGGTGCTTTTTTTGGTTTCTATGTATTGGGTTTGTTAGTTCATGCTTACTGCAAGTTCCGATTTACGACTCCATTCACTAACATTCATAATCTTTGAATTTACAAAATCGACCTCTTTTAAAGAATTTTCAGTCCAGAAAAACCATTTCCCTGTTTTAATTCCATTGCTATAATTCCCTTGAGATAATTTATTGCCTTCAAAATCATAACTCGTCCAAAGTCCTTCTAAGACTCCATTTTTATTGAAAGCTCCTTCTTGTTGAACAGAACCATTGTCATAAAAATAAGTCGCAACAGTAAGTGTTCCCTTTGTTTCTAATTTCGGTTGGTTTACGTTTTGAGCTGCTACGGTTGTTCCAATAAAAACAAGCGCAATTAGAATATATTTTTTCATATCAATTATTTTTACAATGTAAAGCTACAAAAAATTTACATTAAAAACACAATTAGTTTACATTAATTTAACATTAGGAGGGGGTGAAAGTTTGAAATTATAAAACTTAAATTTAGGTTGTTTTAATAATTTCTTAATGTTATCCTTACATTACTATGTGAACTAATCGTAATCTTTGTTCTTGTCTTAGACAATCAATTAGTGTCGTTATTATATACTAGTTTTTGTCGACTTCAAAAATAATGACTTCTGATAAGCTGCCTTGGCCAGGCAGCTTTTTTTATTAAACTTAACTTTAAGGAAACATTAGGATAGTATAATTGTTAGAAATTTACACTCGACAAAAACTAATACTATTATAATGATTATCAAAAAAATTTCTTTTGCAATCGTTTTGTTTGCAATCTCATTCGCTCAATCCCAAGAAATCAGTGACACTTCCTTTGGAAAAGGGCTTATCAACTTCGTGGCAAAAGACAGCTCATTCAGTGTGAAATTTGCACCACGGTTTCAAGTACGTTCTATGTCCTCATGGGATCACGACGGAAACCAATACATAAGTCCAGAACACAATTTTATTGTGCGTCGTTCACGTTTAAAATTTGATGGATTTGCTTACAGTCCAAAATTAAAATATAAGTTAGAGTTAGGATTATCTAATAGAGATATTTCAGGTGCAAATGAGTTTAATAGAAATACGCCCCGTTATATTTTGGATGCTGTAATTATGTGGCAATTTTCAAAAAAATGGGAACTTTGGGCCGGTCAAACAAAACTACCAGGCAATGTGGAACGTGTAGTATCTTCTGCAAATTTGCAATTAATAGATCGTTCTTTATTAAACAGCCGATTTAATATTGATAGGGATTTAGGAATACAAATCCGTCACAAATCTAACTTAGGTGGAGGTTTTTTAATGCGTGAAAAATTTGCCATATCTCAAGGTGAAGGTCGTAACGTCACTGAAGGAAACGAAGGTGGGTTACAGTATACAGCTCGATTAGAGTTTTTACCTTTTGGAGCATTTAAATCCAAAGGCGATTACAGCCAGTCAGACCTAAAAAGAGAAAAAGCACCTCAAAACTAATGGTTGGGTTTACTTATAATTTTAATGAAAATGCAGTCCGTGAGCGAGGGTTTGCAGGAGACTATATGATTAGAACTGATGACACTATTTTTGAAACGAACCAAACGACTCTTTTTGTAGATGCGATGTATAAATATAATGGATTTTCATTTATGGGTGAATATGCCAAACGAACAGCAGATAATGTGATCGCTACAGAAACGGATGGAGTTACTCCAACAGGCGATGTTGTATTGACAGGAAATGCTTTAAATCTACAAGCTGGATATTTGTTTAAAAGCAATTACGAAATTGCTGGACGTTTTACAACAGTCGATTATGAATCAATAACAGAAACACTTCCTTCAAAACAATATACGTTAGGGTTAAATAGATTTCTCGTAGGGCATAAACTGAAGGTTCAAAGTGATCTAAGTTATACCACATTGGATGGTCAAAAAGATAACATCACCTTTAGACTTGGATTTGATATTCATTTTTAAAACATAACATTAACTTAACTTCATAAATCAAAAGTCTTAAGAGATTTGCTTAATAAATTAAACTAAATTATGGAAAATATTTATTTGTATATGATTATTGCTTTAGCCTTCTTGGCTATTGCAGATTTAGTCGTTGGAATTAGTAATGATGCTGTAAATTTTTTAAACTCAGCAATCGGTTCTAAGGCAATATCGTTCAGAACCGTTATGATTGTTGCCAGTGTTGGTGTTGCTGTAGGGGCGATTTTTTCGAGTGGAATGATGGAGGTTGCTCGAAAAGGAATTTTTAATCCTGGTGTTGGTGTTGCTGTAGGGGCGATTTTTTCGAGTGGAATGATGGAGGTTGCTCGAAAAGGAATTTTTAATCCTGGTGAATTTATGTTCAATGAGATTATGATCATTTTCATGGCCGTAATGATTACAGATATATTGCTATTGGATTTCTTTAATTCTTTAGGGATGCCAACTTCTACAACGGTATCAATTGTATTTGAATTATTAGGGGCAGCTGTTGCAATGGCCTTAATTAAAATAGGCGCCAGTGGCGGTGATTTTAGTGAGGTTGTTAATTATATTAATACCTCAAAAGCCTCTCAAATTATATTTGGAATTCTACTGTCGGTGGTAGTTGCCTTCTCTATTGGAGCTATCGTACAATGGGTTTCTAGACTGTTATTGTCTTACAACTTTCAAAGAAAAGCAAACTGGGTAGGCGCTCTTTTTAGTGGAATAGCACTGACCGCAATTACCTATTTTATCTTTATGAAAGGGCTTAAAGGAACGTCTTACGCTAAACAATCGTTTGATATTATTGGCGGTGGAACCATGAAAGATTTCTTGGAAACGCAAGTGCTTACTATTGTATTGATCAGTTCAGTATTTTGGTCTTTACTTTCATATGTACTTATTGCTTTTGCAAGAGTAAACATTTATAAACTTATTATAATTGTAGGAACATTTGCCTTGGCATTGGCTTTCGCTGGTAACGACCTTGTTAATTTTATTGGTGTTCCTGTAGCAGCTTATAATGCGTTCTTAGAATGGTCTGCTTCAGGGCTTTCTGCAACAGAATTTCCAATGGATGTATTGGCCTCTAAAGTCCCAACTAACAACTGGTTGTTATTTGGCGCTGGAATGGTGATGGTAGTTACACTATGGTTTTCGACTAAAGCCAAAGATGTTGTCAAAACTTCCTTAGACTTATCAAATCAAAGTGAAACAAAAGAGCGTTTTCAACCCAACGCATTATCGCGTGGTTTTGTACGATTTGCAATGGGCCCCGATTTGCAATGGGCGCTTCAAAACTAACGGCTTTTATTTTGCCAATATCGTGGCAAGAAAAAATTGAACAACAGTTTGAACAACCCGTTATAAAATTAACTAAAAACAAGGTTCACGAATTGCCTGCTTTTGATTTAGTTAGAGCCGCAGTAAACCTTATGGTAGCCGCTGTATTAATATCTATAGCGACCTCTTATAAATTACCGCTTTCAACAACCTACGTAACCTTTATGGTGGCGATGGGAACTTCCTTAGCGGATAGAGCTTGGGGCTCAGAAAGTGCTGTATATCGTGTTGCAGGAGTGCTTAATGTTATTGGCGGATGGTTCTTTACAGCTTTTAGTGCTTTCAGTGCCGCAGCCTTGGTGGCATACTTGCTAAATTTAAACCTAGAAGTGATGTTCCCAATCCTTCTTTTAACTGCAATTGCACTCCTTATTAGAAGCTCAATCGTTCATAGAAAAAAGACTCAAGAAATGGCGTCGGATGACCGATTGAAAAAAACAGAAAGTAGCTCTGTTCAAGGGGTAATTAGCGAAAGTGCTGCAAATATCGCAAATGTACTAAAGCGTGGAGAAAAAATCTATGCGACTGCATTCAATGGACTTGCCAAACAAGACTTAGACGCGCTGAAGAAGAATAAAAAACAAATTATTAAGTTATCTGATGAGGTTGATGATTTAAGAGATAATATCTTTTATTTCATTAAAAACTTAGACGAATCGAGTGTGGGAGCTAGTAATTTTTATATCCTTATTTTGGGATACCTACAAGATATGACACAATCCTTAACTTATATTACTAAAGTAAGTCATAAGCACGTTAATAACAATCACAAAAAACTGAAATTCAATCAAGTTAAAGAGTTGAGTCAAATTAATGATGCAATACAACTGTTATTTTCTGAAGCGATTGTGGTATTTAAATCGCATTCATTCGAAAAAATAGGGGCGATTATTGAACAAAAAAATGAGATTTACACGATTCTTAAATCTAATATTGAAACACAGGTACAACGTACACGAACAGAAGAATCAAGTCCAAAGAACACAACGCTTTACTTTAGCTTGTTACTGGAAACTAAAGACTTGTTGAACGCTACAACTGGACTCTTGGAAGAATACCACACAGAATATGATAGCAGCGTTAAACCTGCTAAAATCAATGATGAAAGTGAGTAATTGACCTTCATCATACGTCACAAAAAAAGCACCTAATATTTTAGGTGCTTTTTTTACACATGGGATTTATTATTAAGACCCACACATCAGGCAGTCATCGCCTTCGGCTTCTTTTGCTTGCTCTATAAGGGCTTTCATTTCCTCAGCAGACATTGGCTCCACTTCAACGGCTGATTCCTTAGAAAATTTAGCAGCGGTATTGGCTGCTTTTTCTTGTTGCTTTTCTAACACGGCTGTTTCTACAACAGCGGTATCTACAACTGCTTCAACAGTAACTGTTTCTGGCTTTGGTGCTTCTTTCTTTTTATTGTCTAAAGTAAACTTAATAGCATCTACAGCACTTTTTGTTCTTAAGTAGTACATCCCCGTTTTTAATCCACTTTTCCAAGCATAGAAATGCATCGATGTCAGTTTAGCCATTGTTGCACCTTCCATAAATAAATTTAAAGATTGTGACTGATCAATAAAATAACCTCGCTGGCGCGACATGTCAATAATATCTTTCATGCTCAGCTCCCAAACTGTTTTGTATAATTCTTTGATGTCTTGAGGGATCACATCCACATGTTGAATCGATCCGTTAGCACGCATGATGTCTTGCTTTAATCCTTCATTCCAAAGACCTAGTTCCACTAAATCCTCCAAAAGGTGCTTATTGACAACGATAAATTCTCCTGACAATACACGACGCGTGTAGATGTTTGAGGTATAAGGCTCAAAACATTCATTATTTCCAAGTATTTGAGACGTACTTGCAGTAGGCATTGGTGCTACTAAAAGCGAGTTACGAACTCCGTTTTTAAGGACTTGTTTACGTAGTGATTTCCAATCCCAAAGACCGCTTAGCTCTTCTTCTTTTACATCCCATAAGTCATGTTGGAATTTTCCTTGACTAATAGGAGAACCTTCATAAGTTTGGTATGGTCCTTCTTTTTTAGCTTCTTCCATAGATGCAGTAACTGCAGCATAGTAGATTGTTTCAAAAATATCTTGATTCAACTGTTTTGCTTCATCACTTGTAAAAGGCATTCTCAAGTTAATAAACGTATCAGCCAATCCTTGTACACCAATTCCCCCTCATGTTTGAATTTTCGGCTTCAATTACTGGGTAGTAATTTCGGTCGATCACCTTATTTAGATTTCGTGTGACACGCTTTGTAATATCAAACAATTGTTGGTGATCAAATTTGCCGTCATTAATAAACATTGGCAAAGCAATCGATGCCAAATTACAAACCGCAACTTCATCTGGTGAGGTGAACTCGATGATTTCTGTACAAAGGTTTGAAGAACGAATAGTTCCTAAATTTTGTTGGTTTGACTTGCTGTTGGCTGCATCTTTATAGAGCATATAAGGCGTTCCCGTTTCAATCTGTGATTCGGTAATTTTCTCCCAAAGCTCTCTTGCTTTGATGGTTTTACGTCCTTTACCTAATTCTTCATATTTGAGGTAGAGGGTTTCAAACTCTTCACTATGCGTGTCTGGCAAGCCAGGGCACTCGTTAGGACACATTAAAGTCCAATGTGAATCCTCCTGAACGCGCTTCATGAATAAATCTGGTATCCACATGGCATAGAATAAATCTCTTGCACGCATTTCTTCTTTACCGTGATTTTTCTTTAGATCAAGAAAATCGAAAATATCGGCATGCCATGGTTCTAAGTAAATTGCAAAACTTCCTTTTCGTTTTCCACCACCTTGATCTACATAACGTGCTGTGTCATTAAACACACGTAGCATTGGAACAATTCCGTTACTTGTATACCATTTGTTCCCGCAATATAACTTCCAGTAGCTCTAATATTGTGCATTGCTAAACCGATCCCACCCGCAGATTGGGAAATCTTAGCGGTTTGTTTCAGGGTATCATAAATTCCATCAATACTATCGTCTTTTGCCGTTAACAAAAAACAAGACGACATTTGAGGTTTTGGAGTCCCCGCATTAAATAAGGTAGGCGTTGCATGCGTGAAAAACTTTTTGGACATCAACTCGTAAGTCTCGATAGCGGAGTCTAAATCGTTTAAATGAATCCCTATAGAAACACGCATCAACATGTGTTGAGGGCGTTCAGCAATAACACCATTTAATTTTAAAAGGTAAGAGCGTTCTAAGGTTTTAAATCCAAAATAGTCGTACCCAAAATCTCTATTATATATAATTGTAGAGTCTAATTTTTCTTTATTTTCTATGATTACATTGTAAACCTCGTCTGACAATAAAGGGGCATCTTTCCCTGTTCTTGGGTTCACATAGGTATATAAATCATGCATGACCTCGCTAAAAGTCTTTTTTGTGTTTTTGTGTAAGTTAGAGACTGAAATTCGCGCAGCAAGTCTGGCATAATCCGGATGCGCCGTAGTCATTGTTGCTGCAACTTCTGCAGCAAGATTATCCAATTCGCTGGTAGTAACACCATCATACAGCCCTTCAATAACGCGCATGGCTACTTTTAATGGATCAACTAATTCGTTTAAACCATAGCAGAGTTTTTTAACTCTTGCTGTGATTTTATCAAACATTATTTCTTCTTTTCTGCCGTCTCTCTTTAGTACATACATTTGTTTTCAGTCTTTTTTTGCTTTTTTGATGCGCTTCAAAAAAGCGGTTAGTTAGTTAGCCTATCAGTGTTAGAATAATATCAAACACTTAGTTGTCTTGGGTTTGGTTTACTTGTTCAGTAAAACCAAAAGGTTGATTTATGAAAAACGAATTGTACAATTCGTTTTAAATTTTCTTCTTCTAGTTGGTTGTTCTAGAAATCAGAATCGAAACTGTATTTGTTGGTGTCCTCATCTTCTTTATTGAGAACGCCCGCCTTTTGATATTCAGACACTCGTTTTTCAAAGAAATTTGTTTTTCCTTGAAGCGAGATCATGTCCATAAAATCAA
>Ga0206128_1003168_pt1 | contig 13970 bp, 22 predicted proteins | sample Helgoland_Spring_7_FD_148601 | JGI IMG/M metagenome (GOLD analysis project Ga0206128, IMG submission 148601) | Pelagic subsurface seawater microbial communities from Kabeltonne, Helgoland, North Sea - Helgoland_Spring_Bloom_20160426_1 | ecosystem: Environmental > Aquatic > Marine > Epipelagic ...
GGGGAGTGTAAGGCGGGTAAGGGTAAGACTACTGCGTTACAGGACAGGGAGCTTGCGGCTATTGAAGCAGCGGGTGGGGATGCGTTCGTAATCAACGAGAACAACATAGATATGCTTAAGGAGTATATAGATGAATCAAGGAGTAGCACTGCTACTGAAGAGAATGGAGACTAACCCAGAGGAGTTTCCCTTGGGTACTGGGCACACTATGTACGATAGCAGGTGGGGTAAGTTTCTAAAGTATGCCCTAGATGACGATAGGCGTGGTTCGTTCCTTTCTGAGACAGAGCGGCAGCTACTAGCCGATAAGTACTGGAGCTTACAGGCAACAGCGTTTAGTGAAGCAGTAATGCAAGAGTTAGTAGACCCAGAACCAGACTTACCGTTTTAAAGGAGAACAGATGTACGAGTATAACTGCAAGATCGTAAGAGTCGTGGACGGAGATACAGTAGATGTGGATATTGATCTTGGCTTTGATACTTGGAAGTGCGGTGAGCGCATACGTCTTTACGGCATTGATACTCCCGAGTGTCGCACTAGAGATGCAGAGGAGAAAAAATACGGACTCATGGCGAAGAAATTTGTCGAACAATGCTTGCACAAAGGAGGGACGTACATCCTTACGACAAGGGAGAAAGACAAGTTCGGGCGGTACCTAGGTGTCATCATGCTAAGCGGCAGGACTTCAATCAATGCTGCTCTAGTAAGCGAACACCTAGCCGTACCGTACTCTGGACAGAACAAAGAAGACATAGCCCAACAACATTTAATCAACAGGGAGAAGCTAGATGCCACTCACGAAGAAGAAGACTAAATCGCTGCAAGGACATTGGGAAGCGCCAGAAGATATAAAGCAACTATTGAAAGATTATCCTGTGACTAAGGTTTCGTTTAGCAAAGCGCTACTACTATCCAGATACCCGTCCTTTGACGAGACGACTAAGCGACGCGCGGAAAAAGTAATAGATTGTTTAATGCGAGATAGGCCGTACCGATGAAGATAATAACCCTCGACTTCGAGACGTACTACGCTAAGGACTACGGGCTACGCAAGTGTACGACGGAGGAGTATATCCGGCACGAGCAGTTCGAGGTTATCGGCGTAAGCGTGAAGGTAGATGACGGGGAAACCGAGTGGTTCTCTGGAACGAAGAAAGACACCAAGGACTTCCTTAAGAAGTTAGATTGGGAAAGCTCCGTGGCTGTAGCACACAACGCTATGTTTGATATGGCTATACTTAACTGGCACTTCGATATACGCCCAAGGAAAATTGTAGACACGCTGTCTATGGCTCGTGCCCTTTACGGTACTGAAGTAGGTGGAAGCCTCGATGCTTTAGTGACGCGGTTTAACTTAGGGGTGAAGGGTAACGAAGTACTCAACGCGCTAGGCAAACGGCGACTAGACTTCACGCCGGAAGAGATGGAGGCATACGCGGGCTACTGTATTAACGACACGGAGCTAACATACAAACTGTTTGGTGTACTGGCTAAGGACTTCCCGATGTCGGAGCTTAACCTTATAGACCTGACTATCCGTATGTTTACCGAGCCGGTGATTGAGCTAGACGAGGCGAGGCTGATGTCTCACTTGCAGTTAGTGCAGATACAGAAAGAACAACTCATGGACAAGCTATCCCACGAGAGGGAGACACTCATGAGTAACCCGAAGTTAGCCGAGCTTCTTATAGACCTTGGGGTTACCCCGCCTACTAAGATAAGCGCGAGGACAGGCAAGGAAGCCTACGCATTCGCTAAGAGTGACGAAGGGTTTAAAGCCTTACTAGAGCATGAGGACTCTTATGTGCAAGCTATCGTTGCTGCCCGTATGGGTGTGAAGTCTACGATTGAAGAGACGCGGACCGAAAGGTTTATCTCTGTGGCTAGGCGAGGGGCACTACCTATCCCGCTACGTTACTACGCGGCACACACAGGCAGATGGGGTGGCTCGGATAAGATCAACATGCAGAACCTACCGCGTGGCTCGCAGCTTAAGTTCGCTATGCTTGCGCCGGAGGGCTATAAGTTTGTTGACTCTGACTTGTCGCAGATTGAAGCGCGTACTCTAGCATGGCTAGCAGAGCAGGGAGACTTACTCACGGCGTTTGAGCGAGGCGATGATGTGTACAAGATCATGGCGTCAGCGATCTACGGTAAGCCGGTAGAAGACATAGACAAAGACGAACGCTTTGTTGGTAAGACTACGATCTTGGGTTGTGGCTACGGCATGGGCGCTGCAAAGTTTCGGGCGCAGCTAAAGACATTCGGTAAAGACCTGCCCCAAGAAGAGTGCGAACGAATCATAGAAGTCTACCGCTCTACGTACCCGAAGATACCAGAATTATGGCGTGCTGCTAGCAAAGCGCTCGATGCAATGATAAGTAATCAGTCTTCTCCTATAGGCAGAGCAGGTGCAGTTATGGTAGAGGGCACTGCGGGCATACGCTTACCCAACGGGCTGTACTTGAAGTATCCGAACCTTCGCAAAGTTAATAACGAAGAAGGCCGCACTGAGATGGTATACGACACCAAGCGTGGGCGAACCACTATAGATAACAGGATATACGGAGGCAAAGCTATAGAGAATGTATGCCAAGCCCTAGCGCGTATCGTTATCGGTGAGCAGTTACTCCGCGTAGCTAAGAAGTACAAGGTAGCCATGACCGTACATGATGCGATTGGTTGCATAGTACCCGAGGCTGAAGAACAGACGGGTAAAGAGTTTGTCGAGATGGTAATGAAGGTGCGACCTACGTGGGCACAGGATTTACCTTTGGACTGCGAGGCGTTTACGGGCGACTCGTATGGAGGTTGTAAATAGTTTTTGGTAGGGGGTAGGGTTCAAAGGTTACCTACCCCGTGTCCCAGTGGGCGGTGGGCATATTCAGCAAAACACCCTCAGTTAACGATCGCGGCCACGGTATTTAGCTTTGTTAATCAAGCTAGTACCTCCTACGTGATGCGTTGCCGAAGAAGCTACGAGACAGCTAGTCGTGCGAAGCTAACAAGTTGAACTGAATGGGTGGGAATACTTGTTAGTGGCAACACGCAACAACTAAAAAATAACCATGTTATAAAAGGGAAACAAACGATGAAAAATGTAAATGAGTTAAGAGATCAACTGGCAGATACTTTCACAGCACTTAGCAACGGAGACATCGAAGCTAAAACTGCTAAAGAACTAGCTAACCTAGCAGGGAAGATGATTAACTCTGCTAAAGTACAGCTAGAGTATCATGCGCTACGCAGTGACCATGACGCCAAAATAACTTTCCTGCATTCTACGGATAAGTAACGATGGTGCTACGTAAATGTAGCAAGTGTGGGGTGGAGAAGGAACTCTGCCCTGAACACTTCCATAGAAGCAAACGAGCTGCACTTGGTTTTGGGTATGCTTGTAAACTCTGTAAACTAGACGCGAAAAAACGTTGGGCTAAGGCTAACCCTGATAAAGTTAAAGAACAGAAAAAAAGATACTACGCCAAGTACCCCGATAAAATAGTAGAAAGAAAAAAACAATGGCGTGAAAAAAATCCCGAGAAATGGAAAGCTCAATTATATAGACAACGCGCAGCCAGAAAAACTAGAGACCCAGAGAAGTATAGAGCCAAACGGAACGCTGAAAAACAAAGGGCAAGAGAAAGACTAACAGACGATTATGTAAGAACTTTAATGGTTAACGCCAATAGCTTAAGCCGAAAAAATATACCGAAAGAACTTGTTGATGCTAAGAGACTTCAGTTGATGATAACCCGCAAAATAAAAGAACTAGAGGGATAAGGGTGAAAGTATTAGGCAGAAAATACTACGTCAAAAGTGAAAGGCATATGATGAATACTTGGGTGCTCGATCTTGACTGCGGGCACACAAAACTAATTCGATCGAACTCTGCCAACTACGCTCGCGCTGAAATAGTACGTAATACGCTGTGTGATGAATGTGATAACCCTAAGAAGAAAAATAAACCTACGCCAAAAAAATTACAGCAACTAGCTACTTACATTATTGAAAATAACCTATAAGGAGAAAGACGATGGAAGATAAAGAAGATTGGATTGTTAAAGAGATTGAATGGGACGTTGAAGACCCAGAGGGAACTATAAACAACCTGCAAGCTTTCGTGGACGACCCATCCAATAAGGGCTACAAGTTTGACAGCATGGAATCGGTATCGGACCCCTCTAGGTTTCGTGTGTATATGACACTGGAGCGGGGTGCAAATAAAGTAGATGTTGAATGGAAAACTACTTACGGCATAACAGGGAAGGGGCACGCGGATGAATGATAAAGACCCAGTAATGGTTGACTTAGACAGGTACCTCACAGAAACAGAAGAGGACTACGTAAGCCCCGAAGATATTGCACGTGATCGTGCTGAGTACCTAGCAGACCAAGGAGACTACGATGACTAACGAAGAAACTAGAGAGAGGCTTAAGTTGTTTGCGCAAGAACTAAACAAACACAAACGCTTGCGTGAGGGAAACAAATGAATGGCAAAGGTAGTAGACGTAGACCAACCCTTATCCCTGCTAAAGACTTCGGGGATAACTGGGCAAAAATCTTTGAGAAACCAAAACAGAAGGAGCAAGAGAATGTTAACAGCAGAGATACCGAACTTGAACATGGAACCGAAGAAGGACAGCCCACTACAGAAACAGACGGGCGGGACACACTATAAGAACATGGCTATCCAACCTGCCGAGTACGCAGAGAAGAACGGCTTGTCTCTACTAGAGGGTAACGTAGTAAAGTATATAACTAGGTGGAAGTTGAAGGGGCAACCCTTGTCGGACTTAGAAAAAGCCAAGCACTGCATCGACCTGCTAATAGAGATACACGGGGTGAAATGAAAATAACAATAGAAGTAGATGGCGCTGATGCCGAAGAACTTGTTGCCCTAGTACAACGTGCAGCAGAGGCGGTGGAAAAACTCGAGGCCATACTTGAGGAGTTTGAAGATGCTGATAAAGTGTAACGCCGTTGACCATCTGTATCTCATAGAGGACGACCCTGTACGCCCTGAGCTATTTGAGGATAACAGTGTGCGGTTTGAAGACCCGTTCCATGTGTACGCAGAAGTGAACGACGAGACAGGTGAGATAGCCGCAGTTGTTTGCACAATAATCTGTAGGTTTGTGCCGCAAGACGAGTACCAAATAAAACTTATTGGTATGGGGAAGCTTGAGCAGATCGAAGAAGAACTGGAAGAACGTGAAGAAATATACGGAGAGTTGGGTACTGTGCTATGCCCCTATTCGGTGTGGTCTTACCAACGGGGGCACGGTAGGAAGTTAATCAACAACCTGCTAGAAGCAGCACCTATAATGCACCCAGAGGTAGACGCAGTAATAACCATGTCTCCACATACGGATACAGCGTTACGTTTTCACATGCGCAACGGCGCGGCAATATTTTCGACTAACGCTAAATGCGTCAACTACGAGTACGAGGTGGAAGATGTCCTACTTCACTGATTTTACAGGTGCTTTAGAAGAAGCAGAGTTCTGCGCCACAAAAGAAAAAGTTACCTACGGCATACGCGTAGAGGGTGAGCTGTTCGAGGTGTATAAAATAGAACGGCGCGGGGCGCATAACCCCTTAGAAATATCTGGAAGGAGGGCAGGAAGGCTATGAGTCCAGAACAAAAGAGAGAACTCAGCAAACAAATTACAATACAAACAGCGAGTTACCTGTCAAAAGGAGGTAAAATACAGGCAGTGCCTAGAGGAGTTAGCGCGAAGGATTGCATAAGTCCATCTTTTGACAACCTCGGTTTCTCTCAACGGCAAGAAAATAACGCAGCTAAAAATCGGAAATAAATGATATGACAGCTTGGTCTTACAGTAGTATAAAAACTTTCGATCAGTGCCCTAAGAAGTACTATCATCTAAAAATAGCCAAAGACGTTAAGGATTCAGGCAGTGAAGCAACCCTCTATGGGCAAGCTTTGCACTCAGCCGCTGAAGACTATGTTAAAGGCACAGCCGACTTGCCCGCTAAGTTTGGCTTTATTAGAGACACACTAGACGCACTAAAAGCCATCGAGGGCGAGAAACTATGCGAGTTAAGGCTCGGAGTTAAACGCGATGGCGACACGTTCGAACCCTGTAAGTTCCTAGCGAAAGACGTTTGGTGGAGAGGCATAGCCGACTTGGTGGTAATCAACGGCGACATGGCTTACTCCATCGACTATAAGACTAGCAAAAATGCAAAGTACGCGGATACTAAACAGCTAGACCTAGTAGCTGCCGCCCTATTTGTACACTACCCGCAGGTTAAAAAGATTAAGTCTGCTCTAGCATTTGTAGTGAGCAACGATCTTATACAGAAGGTGCACACAGCCGACATGCGGGACTCTTACTTCGAGACTTTTGCGGACGAACTAGAACGACTGGAGGTAGCGCAAGATAACAATGTGTGGAACGCAAACAGTAGCCCCCTTTGTGGGTGGTGCCCAGTAACTTCATGTGAACATCATAGGCCACGAAAATGAGAAAGCCCAGAGACTACAAAGCCGAGTACGCTAAGTACCAAGGCACTGAAGAACAAAAGAAGAAACGCGCCCAACGCAATGCCGCACGCCGTAAGGCTGAGAAAGAAGGCAAGGTAAAGAAGGGTGACGGTAACGATGTTGCACATAAGAAAGCAATGGACAAAGGCGGCAAGAACTCTGACGGTACTAGAGTAGAGACGGCAAGCCGCAACCGTTCTTTTAAGCGCGACTCAAAAGGGAACTTAGTATCTGAAACCAGTACGCGCGAGCGCAAGAACAAAACCAGAGGATAGCTTTCTAATGCACATAAGCGACGACCAACAGGCCCTTATAATAAAAACGAAAAGGCCACATCTAATTACCGAGAGCATAAAGAAAAGTGTTGTACTAGAGAAGAACGAAGTGGCGGTACGTTGGGGGTTACAAGAAGCCCAAGCCCTAGCCAAGTTACATATTAAAGACGTGCCGTCCCCAATCAAACGGGATTATGAGTGGACAGGGAAGTTCAGTCCGTTTGCGCACCAGAAAGAAACCGCGTCATTCCTAACAGTATATAAGAAAGCCTTCTGCTTTAACGAGCAAGGTACAGGCAAGACCGCGTCTGTTATATGGGCTGCGGATTATCTTATGAAGTTGGGGCTAATCAAACGGGTGTTAGTTATATGTCCGCTGTCTATTATGAAGTCGGCATGGCAACAAGACCTGTTTAAGTTTGCTATGCACCGTAGTTGTTCAGTTGCCCACGGTAGTGCAGCGACTAGGCGCAAAATAATAAACGCGGGCTGTGAGTTTGTTGTTATTAACTTTGACGGGCTAGCCGTAGTTAAAGACGAGATAATCGCAGGTGGTTTCGATCTTATCGTAGTAGATGAGGCTAACGCCTACAAGAACGCACAGACTAACCGTTGGAAAGTATTGCGCGATGTATCCGTACACAGCGAGTGGTTATGGATGCTGACAGGAACGCCCGCTGCGCAGTCCCCCGTAGATGCGTTTGGTCTAGCTAAGTTGGTTAACCCCGAGAACGTTCCACGCTACTTCGGTCAGTTCCGAGACAAGGTGATGTACAAGCTAACGCAGTACAAGTGGATGCCCAAAGCGGATGCAAAGGATACTGTTCACGCTGCGCTTCAACCGGCAATACGGTTTGAGAAAGACCAATGCCTAGACTTGCCGCCAGTAACTCACGTAGAACGGGAAGCCCCGCTAACCACACAACAAATGGTTTACTACAACAAGCTAAAGAAAGAGCTGATGCTCGAAGCCGCAGGGGAGTCAGTTACCGCAGTTAACGCAGCGGTGAGCATTAACAAACTGCTTCAGATTTCCGGCGGTGCGGTGTACTCGGACGATAAAAAGGTCATAGACTTCGATGTAAGCAATCGGCTTAATGTTATTTTAGAAGTAATAGAAGAGTCGTCGCATAAAGTTCTAATCTTCGTGCCATTTACTCATACTATAGAACTGGTAAGAGTATTTTTGGAGAAACACAAAGTCACTTGCGAAGTTATTAACGGCAAAGTCCCTGTTAATAAACGTACCGAGATCGTGACTAAGTTTCAGGACGAGCCGGAACCAAAGGTGCTACTCATTCAGCCACAGGCTGCATCGCACGGACTTACACTAACCGCAGCTAATACCATAATTTGGTACGCCCCTGTGACTAGTGTCGAGACTTACCTACAGGCTAATGCGCGAATAAACAGGCCGGGACAACACAACCCAATGACCATCGTGCACGTGCAAGGCAGCGACGTGGAGAGGAAGCTGTACGCCATGCTCCAAGGCAACATCGCAAACCATAACAAAATAATCGACCTATACAGACAAGAGATAATTGAGTAGTCTTGACTTTGTCCAAAGTATTGTTATACTCACTATCCCACTATACAAAAAAGAGGATAAACCATGGCTGAAGAGCCTAACCTAGACGCTCTCGTAGCTACTTATATAAAGATACGAAGCAAGCTTGCTGAAATGGAAGCTGAGCACAAAGAAAGGGTCAAAGACCTTAAAGCACAACAAGAGATGATAACCAACCACATGCTCGACAAGTGCAACGAAATGGGGCTTAGCAGCATTAGGACCCCCGCAGGAACCGTGTCTCGTAAGACGTTGACTAGGTTTTGGACAAGCGATTGGGACTCTATGTACCAATTCCTTAAAGAAAACGACGCTTTGTTCTTACTAGAGAAGCGTCTAAACAATACCCTGATGAAGCAGTTTTTGGACGATAACCCAGACTTGCTGCCCATGGGGTTAAACACCGATAGCAGCCACACTATAACTGTATATAAACCAAGAAAGTAAAAGGAAACAAACAATGAGCAAAGAAGTTTCAATATTTGCACAGCAAACCGAAGTATCTACAACTAAGCGTGGGCCAAGTAAGTTAGCTCAAACGCTAAGCACAGGTGGTATCACTACTCGCCGTATACAAACCACAACTAATGGTAAGTTCAAGCGCCTGATTAACGGTGAGCAGATCGGCAACCCAGTTAGCGGTGAGATCAACGTGATTGTCATTGGGGCACTGCCTAGCATTTCGCGTACGTTCTACAAAGAGAAGTTCGACCCTAACAAAGAAGCTACCCTGCCAAACTGTTGGTCTAACTTAGGTGACCGCCCAGACCCCAATGCCACAGACCCACAGGGTCCTACGTGTGCAACATGCCCACAGAATATAAAAGGCTCAGGCGATAATGGTGGACGCGCTTGCCGATTCCAACGCCGCATTTCAGTGTTGGTAGAAGGTGATAAGACTGGGCAGATTTACCAGTTCAACATCCCCGCTAAGTCTTTGTTTGGTAAGGGCGCGGGCAATGTTCATCCGTGGGAAAGCTACGTTACTTTCTTGCGCGGCAATGGCGAGTCTCCAGATACTGTAGTAACTAAGATTGCGTTCAACGACAACGCAGAGACTATGGAGCTAGAGTTCACTCCGTTACGCAGTATCTCTGACGAAGAGTACGACTTGGTATGTACTGCTCAAGAAGACCCAGATTGTGAGCGCTACACTAAGATGACCGTTGCTCAGGCAGACAAGGTGCAAAGGATTCCGGTAATGGAAGCTCCTGCTCCGCGCCCCGAAGAGCCTGAAGATGACGAACCTGCCGCTGCTGAACCAGTTAAGCGCCAGACTAAAGAAGACAAAGCCGCTCAGGCTACTCCTAAAGCAGACTTATCTTCCGTGGTTAGTGCATGGCTCGACGACGAGGATGCTTAAGATATGAGCTATGGATACAGCGCAAGGCTGATCGTGCTTAACAAAGAAGCAAACCAAAATTCTTTGGGGGTAAAACTAGGAGCGTTGTGCATTTTGCACAATGTTCCGGTAACCTCGGTAGCTACAGAGCTTAAGGTGAGTAGACAGACGGTGTATAACTGGTTCTGTGGAGTACACCCGCCTAAAGAATCTTTAGAAGCGCAAATAGAAGCTTACATAGAAGATAAGTTAGCACCACAATAAGCTACTTAATTTTTATTACCGAGGAATCTTGGGGGGTTAATTCCCCCTGAAAAAAGCCAATGACTGATTTTGACCTTATATCAACTGTGCAACCTACCGATGGGTGGTTTGCAATGCTTGGTCTTAAGGGAGGTGCACCGAGGCAACACCTTGTAGCTACTAGAGAAGAGCTTGACGACTTAGTTGAGCAGTATGTTTCTGATGGTTACGACTGTTACTTTGGGGTAGCTAAGTTCATAGAGGGTGATGGAGGTCGAGTAAAAGAAAATGTCCGTGCGCTTAAAGCGATATTCCTAGACATAGATTGCGGGGAAGCTAAAGCGATAGAGAACCCTAAGACGGGTAGACCTGACGGATACATCGACCAAGAAGCGGGACTGAACGCGCTAATGAGTTTTTGCAAGCTAGTCGGCTTGCCTAACCCCACACTAGTTGATTCAGGCCGTGGTATCCACGCGTACTGGGCACTCACTGAGGAAGTAACGCGCCAAAAGTGGGAACCTGTTGTAGCTAGGTTGCGAGACCTATGCAACACACACAAACTCTATGCAGATAACGCCGTGTTTGAAGCTGCCCGAGTGCTACGAGTGCCCGGAACTTACAACTTTAAAGACGACCCTCCTACTAAGGTACAAGTACTAAAGCCCGCACCGGCTGTGGACTTTAAAGAGTTCTCTGATTTACTTGGGGTGAAAGAGCTACCCTTCGAGAGAACAGAAAAGAAGAAACGATTGACCAAGTTGGGACAATCGCTAGCAGATAACACAGAGGCTAGCTTTACCAAGATAATGGTACGCAGTAGCAAAAACACAGGATGCGCACAGCTCCTAGACTGCTACGTTAACCGCGAAACATTATCAGAGCCTAGATGGTTTAACGCTTTGTCCGTAGCTAAGTTCTGCTCGGATAAGGAGAAGGCTATACATTTAATATCTTCGGACCATCCCGACTATAACCCACACGAGGTGGAGAAGAAGATACAACACATTGCCGGACCGCATAGCTGCGATAAGTTTGAGTCGAATAACCCCGGAGGTTGTGAAGGCTGTATACACAGGGGCCGCATCACTGGGCCTATCGCGCTAGGCAAGGAGCTTATAAAGGCTCCACAAGAGGGCAATGTAGTTGTCGAGGAAGAGGAAGATTCGGCGGGGGAGTTGGTAGAAGTTACGCATTCGGTGCCTTCCTACCCAGAGCCTTTCTATCGGGGCAAGTCGGGCGGTATATGGTATATGCCAGATGACGATGAAGCTGAACCTATATGTGTGTACGAACATGATCTGTATGTACTAAAAAGAATGACTGACCCAGTACTGGGAGATGTCGTGATACTAAAGCTGCACTTACCACAGGATGGCGTTAAGGAGTTCACTGTTACGAACGTCCAGTTATCCGAGCCGCGTGAGATACGCAAAGTGCTTGCTAGTAACGGAGTGATCTGCACTGGCAAAAAGTTTGACATACTTACTCAATATTTATACACAGTAATCAAAGACCTACAATGGCAAAAAAAGGCAGAACAAATGAGACTACAATTTGGATGGGCTGATAAGGACAGCAAGTTTATTATCGGCGACCGTGAAATAACTAAAGATGGAGTGCACCACAGCCCTCCTTCTTCTACAACTCAGCACATAGCAGAGCACATGCAACCCTGTGGCACACTGGAAGAATGGAAAAGCGTATTTAACTTATACAACCGTCCGGGTTTGGAAGGCCATGCTTTCGCCGCATTAACCGCATTCGGTGCACCTTTATTTAAATTCCTAGGGCAGAGTGGCGGCATAATAAACGTCATGCACTCAAGTTCAGGCACAGGCAAGACTACGATCCTACGTATGGTGAATAGCGTGTACGGTGACCCTGACCGCCTAAGTTCAAACTGGAGCGACACCCTTAACGCAAAGATCATGCGCCTAGGGATAATGAATAACCTACCGTTTACTGTAGACGAACTTACTAACACTAGCCCCGAAGACTTCTCTACGTTGGCATACAGCATGTCGCAAGGGCGGGGTAAAGACCGACTAAAAGCATCGACTAACGAGATGCGCGCAAACATAACTTCATGGGCGACAATGTCCCTAGCAAGTTCTAACGCTTCTTTCTACGAGAAGATGGCATCAAAGAAGTACCAAGCAGATGGCGAGATGATGCGCCTACTAGAGTACAAGATAGACTACAGTGACGCGATCCCTGCGGAGGAAGCTAAGAACATGTTTGACCACGTACTCAAGCAAAACTTTGGGCACGCAGGTGACATATACGCGGAATGGCTCGTATGTAACCTAGAAGAAGCGATAGATACGGCGTTAGGGATACAGAAAAAGATAGATAAGGAGCTTCGTTTGACACAGCGCGAACGGTTCTGGTCTGCCTTTGCTGCCGCTAACATTACGGGCGGTTTAATAGCTACTAAGCGCTTGGGTCTTATAGACTACCCGATGAAAGAGATTTACGCTTGGACTATTGCGTTGATTACAGACCTGCGTAAAGAAGTGGCTCCGCCTGTACAGAACGTGAGTATGGTATTGGCAGACTATATACACCGCAACATACACAGCATTCTGGTAGTGCCTGACCAAGTGGATAACCGCACTTCAGGCATGATGCAAGCCGCTCCGTTACTAGAGCCTAGCCGTGGTCTGCTTATGCGGTACGAGCCAGATACTAAGCTACTGTACTTAGCTGCAAAGCCGTTCAAAGACGACTGCGTTACGTACCAGATTAACTATAAAGAGACTTTGCTAAAGCTAGAGAACGAGGGAGTCTACCAGAAGACAGGTAACAAGCGCTTATCTAAAGGCATGAAAGTTATTGCCCCTGCGGTACACTGCTTGATATTCGACTGTTCCAACGAAGACTTCTTGGATGTCGGTACTCTAGTCGGAGCTGATGACGAAAATGGTAGTGGAGAAGGTTAACTACGAAATAAACTGGAAGGCGTTCAAGGCAGGGTATTCTATTTTCATACCTTGCCTGAACCCGACGCTAGCGAAGAAACAAATACGGGTTACCACCAAACGACTTAAATTAAACATACTAATGAAAGTCGTAATAGAGGAGGGCATAATAGGTGTACGTATCTGGAGACTTTGATATAATACAACCAGTACGTAGTTTAGGTCCTTTTTCTACGTGCCCTCACTTTACCCCGCTACGGCGGGGTTTTTTATCCTAGCCCGCTAAAGAACTCTTCTTCTAGCTTAGGCTGCAAACTCTTATTCCAACGCATACCCAGCATGATTTCTTTTTCCGCTGACCTTCTTGCATTCAACGAGCGGTCCAAAGTACGGGCGTCTACAAGCTGCGGGTAGTTTTTTCGGAAGCTGTTAAATTCTTTCCTAACCTCTGCCTTAAAATCTCTATCCCCAGACTCACTAGCCATTTCCCAACGATCTAGTATGCGCTGCTTACGGTCCAAAACTTTACGCTCATAGTTCTTAGCAGCACTACGCTGCTCGTAGGTAGACGACAAATCAGCCGGACCAAAACCAAACACCTGCATCACTGCATTGTAGGCATTAATATCCTCGTCGATAGGGTCACCTTTCAAGCTAAGCGCACCTTCAGTAAAGTATCTGGTTCCCTTTAACGCGTTACGGATAAACGATGGGAAGGCAGCTTCTACCGCACGGACAACTTCGCCCCGCTGCATGTAGTCAAATCCGCGCTCTACACCCATAAGCACACTACCCGCCGGTCCCGCTGCCGTTTTAATTGCGGTCATAGTGTAACCGTCTTCGGAAATACCCTGCGGGTCATCTCGGAATATAAGGTCATTCGCTAGGCTAGATCGGTTAGCAATCTCTAGGTTAGTCAGGTAGTTCAGTGGGCCTTTGTAAGCAAGCTCGCCAGTAAATTCTCTAGTCCACTGCTTAGTATCGTAAGGCTCGTCATCGTCACCCATCAACGCGTTAAGCATGTTCGCCAAAGTTGCGGCTGCGCCAAAGAACGGAAGGCCGCCTACACCTGCTACCGCTGCGCTCATACCGTAGAAGCCAAG
>Ga0206128_1003171_pt1 | contig 13942 bp, 15 predicted proteins | sample Helgoland_Spring_7_FD_148601 | JGI IMG/M metagenome (GOLD analysis project Ga0206128, IMG submission 148601) | Pelagic subsurface seawater microbial communities from Kabeltonne, Helgoland, North Sea - Helgoland_Spring_Bloom_20160426_1 | ecosystem: Environmental > Aquatic > Marine > Epipelagic ...
AAAGCATTACTAGAAGATGAAGATATGGTTAATGAAATTTGGGGATTTGCTGCTGGCAAAAGCAAGAAGCGTGAACCGTATAAATCAGTGCCAGAACCAACAGAACCTAGTATGAGAGAAAAGATAGCAGCAAGACGTAAAGCCGCTGCGCAGGGCGACAAAGAAGCATTCCGTAAAAGTTACAAAGACATTAAGGAAGCAAGCGACACAGGCACGTATCGCGATGAAGAAAACAACATTGATGTAAAATGGCAGAAGTTATTTAATGGGCACAATGAATATTTTGATATTGAAGCATACAGAGATGGCGAGAGAGTAGAAATTAATAATCAACAAGCCGATCGTTATATCTACTTGATCAAACAAGAAATAGATGAATCACTGGAAGAAGCAGAGTACCAAGGCAAAAAGGTAACTCTCAACACGCCCAAACGTGGCGGTAGTAAGAAGTTCTATGTATACACTAAAAACAAAAAAGGCAACGTGATTAAAGTCAGCTTTGGGCAACAAGGTATGACTGTAAAAACAGATAACCCAGGGCGTGTAAAAGCATTTGTTGACAGACACGATTGTAAAAACAAAAACGATCGTACCAAGGCTGGTTATTGGAGTTGCAGACTTCCACGTTACAAGAGCTTGGGCATCAAAGGTGGTCAGTGGTGGTAAAGCCATATAACGACAAACACATTAACGAAACAACTAAAATAAGAACATTCGAATCCACGGTTGATTCAAGTGAATTGGTATGGCACCAAGACCACAACACTAGAAATGTAACTGTATTGGAAGGGCATGGCTGGGCATTACAGTTAGATAACCAATTACCTACGCAAATGTTGCCGGGAATAACCTATACAATCCCCGCAAAAATATTTCACAGAGTACTAAAAGGTGTTGACAATTTGGTTGTAGAAATCATTGAGGACTATTCGTAAGGCGTACCATAGTCGATTACACCAGTATCGCCACGCTCAGGAAAATAATCCTGTTGTGTTCCGTTTCGTTTAACATCTAGTGTAATACAATGCAATCCCCCATCTAAGAAGTAACGATGTCTCCATGGCACATGCACTGGTTCCATATTGTGCTTTTTGAGGAATTCAATTACTGTTGGGTTCATGTTGTTAACACACACATGATGTTCGTCAAGTACCAATACATTAACATCAAATACTGTTTCTTCTACAAAACCTACCCAGTCTTGCAACCAAGTCTCTACAAAATGTGTTAGTTCGTCGTTTTCTTCTTCTCCCGGTACCCACCATTTGCCATTGACTTTTTCTTTCATACTTGTAAACCCTTGTACTTGCCCCCAACTTTGATTAGGCAAATAGCAAACGTCCCACCCAGGAAATGTGTCTTGATAGGTTTGTATATCAAGTATACTGAGAATTGCGCCTGGCTTAATTGTGTGAAAACAGCCATCACTGTGGCCACCATGGTTTAACGTGTTTACTCTTAAATTTGGTATGTTTTGTTTAAGTGGGGGTAATTGAGAATCTCTTAACTTACAATCATATTGGTCTATGTATATGTCCCTACCAACCATAGTATAAGATGGCGCAAATATACCTTCGAGTTCTATTTGTTCCTTAATATCAACCGAGTCATTATAATTATAATCAAAAAATCTTTGAGATACTCCATTTTCATAATGAGTATGAAACAACTTATTTCCGCCGACAAATTGCATATCTCTTGTTTGTAAAGGACTTCGAGGAACACCTGACGACCAATACTGACCTCTTCCTTGGTTGTCTATGTAGTCCATAATACCTTTGCTGTGATCCAAGTAAGGCCTTATAACATTGCATCCAAAGTCTTTGAGTACCTTTTCGTAGTGCTCAAGATCTTCTTGAGTTTCGTCGGCAATTCTCTGTAGTGCGCTACGTATTCTTGCGTTTTTAATATCGTTAAAAAATTCACTGCGATAATGATCGCCAAGCATTACAGTTTCTAGCTTGTCCCATTTATTCCAGATATTGTATTCCCCGGCAGAGACATTGTCTAAATTAGTAGAATTTTCTTTTGTAAAGTCGTATGTGCCAAACTTGTTTGACTTAATATCTTCTCTTAGATCCAATGGTGTGTACTCTTTTCAATTTTTTATTAATGCTATTTATTTTGTTGACAACCGTGCCATAATCCTGTATTGTAAATACAATATAAACGAAAAAGGTATCTAAATGACATCCGTACGAAACTTTACACAAGAAGAAAAAGACAAGCTTACACAGCTAATTCGCGAAGGCAGTACTGTAATGCAAGAAGTCGAGGACCTCAATGGCGGTCTTAAAGACACTGTAAAAGCAATTGCCGAAGAAATGCAAATTAAGCCAGCAGTGCTCAATCGTGCTATCAAAATTGCACACAAAGGCGACTTTGCTCGAGCCAGCGAAGATTACAGCACCCTAGAAGACATCTTGGTAGCAGTAGGAAAAGACCATTAATCAAAATATAGTCTATATTTTAAAAGAACACAAGGATCCTGCATGAGCTACATTGACGCAATTATTGACCGAGACACTGATCGAATTCACGTTGTTGAGCGAGTAAAAGGCAAACGTATTTTTAACGAGTACCCAGCCAATTACGTTTTTTATTACGATGATTCTCGTGGCAAGTACAGGACTATCTACGACACACCAGTGACAAAATTTGCTACTAAGAGTAGCAAAGAGTTTCGTAGAGAACTCAAATCACATGAAGGCAGTAGTCGTCTTTGGGAAAGTGATATTAATCCTGTGTTTCGATGTTTAAGTGAAAAATATCTAAATGTTGACGCACCCAAGATGAACGTTGCGTTTGTGGATATCGAAACTGATTTTGATCCTAAACGAGGCTTCTCGCCGCCGGAAGAAGCATTCAGTGCAATCACAGCAATCACTGTACACTTACAATGGTTGGATCAATTAGTGACACTAGCACTGCCGCCCAAAGGCATGAGTATGGAAACAGCAAACGAAATCGCTGCAAAGTTTGACAACACTATTATGTTTGACAACGAAGGCGAAATGCTAAAAGTATGCCTGGACTTGTTAGACGATGCAGACATTATAAGTGGATGGAACAGCGAAGGCTACGATATTCCATATATGGTTACACGTGTAACACGTGTTTTAAGCAAAAACGATACTAGACGTTTTTGCTTGTGGGATATGTTGCCTAAACAACGCACGTTCGAAAGATTTGGTGCAGAACAAATCACATACGATTTGATTGGGGGTGTGCATGTTGATTATATGCAACTGTATCGCAAGTACACTTATGAAGAACGTCACAGTTATAGTTTAGATGCAATCGGTGAGTACGAACTTGGCGAACAAAAGATTGCGTACACCGGCACACTAGATAGCCTTTACAACAACGACTTCGAAAAGTTCATTGCTTATAACAGACAAGACGTTGCACTACTAGACAAACTAGATAAAAAACTACAGTTCTTAGATTTGGCTAATCAATTGGCACACGAAAACACTGTGTTACTGCCAACAACAATGGGTGCGGTTGCTGTTACAGAGCAAGCTATTATTAACCACGCACACAAGCAAAACTTAATTGTTCCTAATAGGACACGCCACGATGGTAACACGGCAGCAGCAGGTGCTTATGTTGCACATCCTAAAAAAGGCATGCACGAATGGATCGGGGCAATTGATATTAACAGTCTGTACCCTAGTGCCATTCGTGCACTAAACATGGGTCCAGAAACTATCATAGGACAATTACGTCAAGTGATGACCGACGAGTACATCGAAAACAAAATCATAAACGAGAAAAAGAGTTTTGCCGATGCATGGGAAAACATGTTCGGTACGCTAGAATACGAAGCGGTAATGTCACGCCGCGAAGATGTTATGCTCACACTTGATTGGGAACCACATGGCAGCGACGAGATTAGTGCCAAAGATGTTCACGATTTAATTTTTGCTAGTGGACAAAAATGGACACTCAGTGCCAATGGCACTATATTTAAGTACAGCCAAGTTGGTATTATTCCCGACTTACTTGATACCTGGTATGCGGAACGTAAAGTGATGCAAGCTAAAAAACGTGAAGCAACTGAAAAACAAGATATTGAGTTTTGGGATAAACGACAACTAGTTAAGAAGATTAACTTGAACAGTTTGTACGGTGCTATTCTTAATCCAGGTTGTAGATTCTTTGATAAACGTATCGGGCAAAGTACTACACTAACAGGACGTAGTATTGCCAAACACATGGACAGTTTTGTTAATGAAGCAATTACCGGCAAGTATGATCATGTAGGTGATGCAGTAATATACGGCGACACTGACTCTGTGTATTTTAGTGCTTGGCCGATTATCAAGGATTCTGTAGAAGCAGGCGAAACCGAATGGAACAAAGAAGTTTGTATACAGATATACGACAGTATTGCGGATCAGTTAAATGAAAGCTTTCCGGGCTTCATGGAGCGAGCGTTTAATGCTCCTAGAGAACTAGGAGCAATCATCCAAGGCGGCAGAGAACTAATTGCTGTTAAAGGGTTGTTTATTAAGAAGAAACGTTATGCAGTGAATATCTTTGATATGGAAGGTACTCGCTTGGATGTTGAAAACGAAACTGGCAAAATCAAAGCAATGGGGCTTGACTTAAAGCGCAGCGATACACCAAAATTTGTACAAGATTTTCTAAGTCGATTGCTTAAAATTGTGCTTAATGGTGCATCAAAAGATGAAGCTGTTGCAATGATTAAAGAATTTAAAGTACAATTTAGAGACTTGCCCAGCTGGGAAAAAGGATCGCCCAAGCGTGTTAATAACCTAACCAAGTATACTTTACAATTTGAAAAAACTGGACGGTGTGGTGTGGGTCATGTCATGGCAGCAATTAACTGGAATAGGTTACGCAAAATGCACGGAGATAATTACAGCGGTGCTATCTCAGATGGACAAAAAGTTATTGTATGTAAATTAAAGTCAAACCCAATGGGACTAACTAGTGTTGCGTATCCCACTGACCAAACACATTTGCCAGACTGGTTTAAGGAGTTGCCGTTTGATCAAAGCACAATGGAAGATACTGTTGTTACACAAAAAGTAGAAAATTTATTAGGAGTTCTTGACTGGGACCTGCGTGTAAGCGTCGGTAGTAATAATGCATTTGCTGATATGTTTGGTGCATAATAATGGAAAATCTAAGTGAAATAGTCCAAAATCAATATATTATACAGCACAAACATTTTGACTTAGAAATTGACAGAATAATCCAATTTCTTGATAATGACGATCACGTAAGTCGCAAAGAAATAAAAGAAATGTTTAATAGCGAAGTCAAACAAGTTGTGAACAGTTTACAAGATACAAAAATTACCGAGCAATATACTCAGTTGTACAATGACATTTATAATACTGTCTATCTTTTTGAAAAAAATTTCTTAATAAGAAAAAGAAATGTAAACCCATTAATAAAACAATTAGATACTGTTCGGCAAACTTATCAACAAGAGTTATCTAATACCAAGCAAATGTTTGGCAAAATACTAGATGTTGACTTAGACACATATTTTAATTCATTTAATTTAAACTTAAATTTAATTAACCAGGATTATGTAGATAATTTTATTAACAAAATTGATGTTTTTAAAACTCGTATCAATGACAATCTTAGTAAAAATATATATAAAAATTACCAGACCGTTAAACGCAAATTGTATGCAGACTTACTAGAAATAAAGTCTTTGTTTAATAGTATTGATCAAATTTTAGAAACAGAAAAAAACAAAGAAACACATAGGCTACTCAAGCTAAGAAGTAAACTTACTCTTAATATGTTTAATTGGGAAACCGATTCTGAGTACTTAGAATATATGAAACTTTATAAAAATGATTTTATCATTGATAAGTTTTTAGGAATTGTTGGGCAATATATTGATTGGAAATATCCAGTTGCATATATAGATCCAAACTTAGGCGAACTCACTCGACATATTATTTCTGGTGATCCATTTTATGTTGTTGATAATCGTACTATGCCATATAATAATATTTTACAATCGTTGCCAATTGAAAGTCAGCGTAAACTTCTTCATTACAACAAGGGCACAGCAGACTCTATGTTAGAAGATTCGAGTATACAATTATGTATTTCTTGGAACAATTTTCCTTTTATGACCCAAGGAAAAATTAATAAAGATATAGCATTAATGTCCAAAATGTTGAAACCCGGAGGGTATACAATTTTTAACTATGCTGATGCACATAGTGTGCAAGGTGCAAAATTTTGTATAAATGATACTGTTCCTGTATGCTGGAAACAAAAAATTGACCAGTTTGCTAAAGAAAATCAATTAACAGAAAAAGTAACATATCAATTTGACGGATATCCATTTTCTGTTGCAGTATACCAAAAAGATGGCCACACTGATAATATTAATATTGTTAACAAGCTAGGGTTAGTGCTGGAAAATGCTAAGTTTAAACAACAGTTAAAAGACCAGCAAGACCAAGAAAAAATTAAACAATCTATATTTGATAATAAAGTAGCAAACGACCTACAAGCACTAAAAGAAAAAGATCAACTTCTTAGAAACATTCAAATACAAAAAGAACTAGGCAGAGACAATGTTATCGAATCCAAACTACAATCGGCAATCAATCATTTAAACAGTATACTCGCACACAACAACAGTGACTATACAGAACCAGTTGCACTTGAAGCGGTTTTGCATATTAGTAAATTAACCTACAGTCTTGGAAGAATAAAAGACAGTAAAAATATGTTAAAACGGGTGTCGCGAGATGTTGAAAGAATGAGTGCAAAGCATCATAGTGCAAGAAAATTTCGCGAGTGGGAAATTTTTCTAAATAATATTGACACATAACTTAAACTATAATATAATTAAAACAATCATAAAGGATATATCATGAGAGATTACTTACTTGACGTTGTCAAACACACCCTTCCACTAAGTGCTTTTAATCAGCTACGAATCGATTGTAGCGATGATAGTACAAGTATAAGTGCAACCGAAACTGAAAAGCAACTAGTGCTTAGAGCTAAAACACACGCACCAATTCCTGACTTTGCTGGAACATTTGGTTTGCCTAATTTATCGCTGTTAAACACATTACTCAATATTCCCGAGTATGACGAAAGTGCTAGCATTGCAATGGTTACAAAAGAATCCAACGATACTGTGATTCCATTTAACATTCACTTTAAAAATGTAGCAGGAGACTTTAAGAACGACTTTCGGCTTATGAGTCAGAAAGTTATTGAAAGTATTGAGCCACAGCTAGCAATGCGAGCCAACTTTCCTGTAGAGTTTATACCTAGTATGAACAGTATAACACGTCTTAAATATCAAGTTAATGCGCACCCAGATGGGGAAGTTGTACAGTTTGACGTAGCTGATGGAAAAGTATCTGCTAGTGTCGGCGATGCTAGCAGTCACAGCGGTAACTTTGTATTCCAAAGCGATGTAGACTCTGGCGCACGTTACAATTTTGCTGTTCCTAGTGGATTTGTACTTGGCGCACTTAACATGGCAGGAGACAAAAAAATCTGTATGGGAGATTTAGGCATTATGATCACTGTAGACAGTGGCTTAGTGAGCTATGATTACATTATTCCAATGGTAACCAAGTAAATATTATCATCATGGAAACTGTAGACCTCGAAACTAGACAAAAAGATTATGCTGTTTTCTTGCCTGCATTAAGCGGCTTTTATGCTACGTTTGTAGGTAAACAGAGATATAACGATTATGTAGATCCTGCAAGAGTACCTGCAGGGTTTACCAATGGTATAGAAAGCCTTAACTTTCTTGCTCCTAAAGATGCTGCATTTAGGTATCCATGGGCATTGTACAGTGCTGGACACGCTAATCTAGATACTACAAAACTAGTCGAAAAGGAAGACATGGTTCGTAATAGAGATCGCAAAGGAACATTTCTATTAGGAGATTCTGGAGGGTTCCAGATTGCAAAAGGATTGTGGCCAGGAGAATGGGCAGATCCTAATTGTCCAAAAGCAGCTAAACAACGTGAATTAGTGTTAAACTGGATGGAAGAGTATATGGATTACGGTATGGTACTTGATATTCCAACTTGGACTTTCCGCGATCCTAAAGCGTCAGCAGCCTGCGGCATTCGCAGCTATCAGGATGCAGTTGATGCTACTAGAATTAACAACGACTATTTTATTAAAAATCGCAAAGGCAATGTAAAGTTTCTTAATGTGCTTTTAGGAGGTAATCATCAGGAAGCTGACGATTGGTACCAGCAAATGAAAGACTATAGCGATCCTAACGTTTACCCAGACACACACTTTAACGGGTGGTCAATGGGTGGACAAAACATGTGTGATGTACACCTAGTACTTAAACGTATTGTTACTCTTATACACGATGGATTGCTAGAAACCGGACTACATGACTGGATGCATTTCCTGGGCACCAGTAAACTAGAATGGGCTACACTGTTAACTGACATCCAACGTGCTGTGCGTAAGTATCATAATCCTAATTTTACTATTAGTTTTGATTGTGCATCACCATTCCTTGCTACTGCAAACGGACAACTATATACTCATAATCGAATCGAAGATCGTGGTAAATGGAGTTATAAAATGCAGCCTGGTGTAGACGATAAAAAGTATGCAACCGACACAAGACTGTTTAGTGAAGTACTAATCAACGACAAAGATATACCTTTCTTAGAAGGTCCTGTTAGCAAACATTTAACAGTTAAAGATGTTTGCATTTATAATCCCGGAGATCTAAACAAAAATGGCAAAGAAGGAAAAACTTCCTGGGATAGCTTTAGTTATTGTTTACAAATGGGACACAATGTTTGGGCGCACTTAAATGCTGTACAAACTGCAAACGAACAGTATGATGCAGGTATAGTACCTGGCATGTTAGTCGATGACAGACACAACGAATTGTTCTTTAGAGATGTAGTAAATGAAATTTTTAGTTTACAAGACAAACAAAAAAGCCTACAATTAATCGAAGATTATAGTAGATTCTGGATGCGAGTAGTTGGGACCCGTGGCTTTACTGGCAAGAAAACCATGAATAGCCACACTGCATTTAACGGGATGTTTTCAACTGCATGACTGATACTGTGTTAGTTCCAAATAGAATGTTTATGTATGCCCCCGGGGCAGGTGGGCATTGGTTAATGCACACACTTGACCGTTTAATGTTTAACAGTAATAATGCTCTTAGAGCTGCAACTGATAGCTATCATAAAGCTTTAATTTGGCCAATACACTACGACGATCATTGGATTATTAGAGATAACAAAGACTCGTTGTACCTAGGTGACAAATGTATTTTTAATTTCTATGTAAACTACGTAGACAAACTAATGACAATAGAGCAAATTGATCAAAAAGACGAAAATAGTATTCTTGCTTTATATAAAATCATTAACAATTGTATAGACTGGTACGACAACTTTGAATCTATAAAAAATCATCCAGGGTTTTTAAGTTATACAGATTTATGGTCCAATCTAGGACGATTTAGTAAACAATTTGACTATGCTTGGAGACGTGCGTTCGGCGAAGGAAAACATATCAAAAATTATCAACCGGATAAATTACATACATCAATAAACGAATATAAGAAATCAGTCGTTGACCCAAACAAGTATTATAACCAAATAGATAGCAAAGTTTGGCAAGCTTGGTGTTGGTATTTGATAGTTCGTTATAACCTAATAGACGAACAAACTGCATTACTGAATATTGGCCTTGATGGCACGCAAACAGAATTACTATATGATCTTGGGTTTTGGAACACCAATCCTGATTTATTTGTAGCAGTAATAAATCAATTACACAAAGAATGCTTAGAAATTACACATGATATGATTTATTTTTATCCAGAAAGTTAATAATGAAAATACATGGACATAGCGGCATCCGAGTCCACAATGACAGTGATGAGTATCAAATAGTACTTGACAGTGACACTAGAGATCTGTTAGAATATATTAGAGAAATAAGGCAAATAACCGGTCACTATACTGGATTTAATTTTGCAAATAATCTATTAGATGTCGACGAAGACTTAAAAATGATGAAAACTTGGTACCTCGAAGACAGAGATTTACGAGAAGATAACCCAGCTGTAAAGGAAGCTTGGGAGCATTACCAAATGATGTTAGTACTAGCAAAACAGGACAAGAACCAATGAAACGAGAATACAATACAGGATCCAGTGACATATGTGTAATGTTTACTGGAAAAGAAATTGAACATACACCTGCACACAACATGGATACACTGTTTGTTGTAGGCATTGAGCCGTTGGATGATATAATTGCATATGCAGAAAAGATGAATGTAAACCACATTTACTTAGGCGCAAATATGAGTTTTCTTCCCAACGACCAATGGGATACATTGGTACTACCGTTACTCAAGAAAGGTTATTGGGTTACACTAGACTTTGATATTAAATGGATTGAATGGGTACTAGAATCTGGATACACAGAATACAATCAATTCATTCCAATGATTAGTGCTAAATTGCCATACATTGGTTTATTAGGGTATAATGCGTGTTTAAAATTAGACGACAAGGACTTTGATGCCACTAATCCGGGTGTATGGGTGCATCGTGTGCACGAGTTAATGAACAAAGATTGCTTTACAAACTGGCAGCAATACAATAACGATATGCCACTTGAATTAAAATAACAACTTTAGTGCTACGGTGATATATACTACTATACACTAGGAGATAGTTATGGTAAAGTTAGCCCTAACACTTATATTAGGACTAACATTTGTGTCCTCAGTAAGTGCACAGGAACCAAAAAGATTTCATGTATCGCAACCGTGCGAAATAGCGGACAAGATATTCGCAACAGTGGATAGCTATGGCGAAACTCCGTTATTTGTAGGTACTGGCATACAGTTTGGTGCAGAGAACAACACTCCATTCCGAGGAGGTGCAATGTTTTTTGTTAACCAAGACACAGGCACATGGAGTCTGATTTCACTGTACACGGACGGAATGGCTTGCATGGTTTCTGTTGGCACAGACTTTGAACCGTATAGTGAAACTTCATCCGGCGGCGCAGGAGAAAAAGGATGAAGTGGATATTAATTGAAAGAGAGCAATCATGAGTACAAACATGTCATGGAATAATGCAGTTTTAGCAGCAAAAGCCGCTAGTTGCGCATACAACGATGGTGCAAAAGCTAAACCTAAATACACAGAAATGGGCTACACAACACATAGATTTTTAAATAAAGATGGTGCACAAGCTCATTTATGTACTAATAACAAATCTGCGTTAATAGCATGTCGCGGGACTGAACCAAAAGAACTCAATGACTTGCTAGCAGATTTAAACACTATTCCAAAGAGGCACGGTCCTGGGTTCGTACACAGTGGATTTAGAGGCGAAGCAAGAAAAATATGGAATTCGGTTTACACGTTTGCTAAAAAACATAAAGACAAAGATATTATTGTTTGTGGGCATAGTTTAGGTGCAGCAATGGCAACATACATTGCGCAAGAACTAAAATGGGCTGGTATTGACAATGTAACACTTTATACATTTGGTTCTCCAAAATTAGGCAACAGCAGCTATGTTGATGCTATGAATGTACCGCATTGGCGGTTTGTTAACAACAACGATGTTGTGTGCAAAGTACCGCCTGGTTTAATAGGATTTAGACATCACGGTGAACTAAAGTATATCAACTATTATGGTAACATTAGAAAAGTAACTCGGTGGCAGAGAATCAAAGACCAATTAAGAGGACGTTGGAGAGCATTAAGAAAGTTCCAACTGTTCGACGGTGCGTTTGATCATAGTATGGATTTGTATCTTAAAAAGACAGACAAAGCAGAAAAACAAAAATAAAAAAGTTGACAGTACTATTGAAATAGTATAAGCTAATAATTGTAACACTAACAACTAAGAGTTAAAAAAATGACTAAACGTTCAAGTTTAATTTGGATTACTTTTCAAAAAGAAGGTATCCATAAATATCCAGCGGCATTAGAAGATCCTAATTTAGCAACTGGTGATATGTATGATGTAAGCTTTTTAGGCTACCCACATCGACATATGTTTAAGTTTAAAATCAGTATTGAAGTATTCCATAATGATCGTGACATTGAGTTTATCCAATTTAAGCGTTGGTTAGAATCACTGTACAATGATGATGTAATACAATTAGATTACAAGAGCTGCGAAATGATTGCAGATGACTTGTATGCGCAAATTTCAGCACGTTATCCTGGCCGTTATGTTGAAATTGAAGTCTCTGAGGACGGAGAAAACGGCTGCATTAACACTTATAAAATTTAAACTACTTGGAGTAAAATAAAGAAATGTCCTATAAAAATCAAAGCCCAGCAATGAAAACAATGGCCGATCTTGATTTGTATCGAGAATGGTGTGTTGAATTTGGTTTTGTATTTGATGAAAAAAATCTATACAACCAAAAGAGCAACTGGAGTCTTTATCAACGAAGCCGACATGGAGATAAAAGTATTCGCAGTAACTGGGTTCGCGATGCTAACTATGAGTTCCACCAATTTCGTCGTGATAATGAAAACCGATCGAGAAATTATAAAGATCGCCGTTAGTAATATTGTAAGATTCTGTGATTAATATATTTTTTGTTCCGGGAATGTTTGGTAGTACAATTGAATTTTGTATTACCAACTTCACGAATGATTATCAAAGTAAGCCAGGAAGCCCTGACAGTTACATCCAAGATGATGGATCGTTACATAGTTTTTCGAAACGATTTCATCCAAATAGCACAGATCTTTACAAAGAATTAGCATCAGCCGATATTGATGCAAAACGTATCAACACTCCAATATATCCCACTACAGATAAACACTTTCCTGAATTATTAGAATTGTTAAAAGACAATAAAAGCTTTGCAAAGAATAAAAATATTTTGTTATATGCTACAAATTTTTCTGCAGCAGAATTGAATATGTTTTTTCAATTCGAAAAGATTGCAATTGGTTTAAAATTAGGATTAGACATTTTCTTTCATTCTAATAATAGTCTCAAACAATGGAATTCTAAATACAGTCATTGGTCAGAGTTGGAGACTTGGGAACTAAGAGAATGGTTTAGTATTTTTTATCCTGATTGGTTACAAGAATGGATTGATAGTAAAGATTCTATAGATGATAGTTTTTTATCAATATCGAACACAGACTTTTTGCATAACACAAAACACGAACTATATAAAATATTTGAGTATTGTAACTTAACACCTAACCAGAATAACATTGACAATTTTATAAAAATGTGGTATAATAAACAAAAGTATATAATTAACCAACAAGAGTTTTGTAATCATGTTGTCAATAACACTATTAGCAACAAATACCAAAATTGGAATAAACTTAACTTCATACAAGAAGCAGTAATACAAAAAAAGCTAAGAGATGCAGGATACAAAATACGTTGCTGGAACCTAAATACATTTCCAACTAATACCGAAGAACTATACAACTTGTTAGAAAAGGCATAACATGAGAAAACTATTCTATATGGGTCTAGAGCCATACGAAGGTAGGTACACACTCCAGTTGCAAGAATGGAGCGAACGTGCATTTAAAAAACGTGGCATTGACTACGTTGTTGTGCCTGGCAAAACTATTGACAACACTAAAGCTATCAGTGTTGGGCAAGTGTTAGATGCACACGGACGCAGTTACTTTGGTATGAGTCAGATGATGAATCTTGTACAAATGATGCGTGAAGGTGAATGCACTGGCGAGGATGTTGTTTTCTTTGAAGACATGTTTCAGCCTGGCATGGAGTCACTTCCTTATATTATGGATCAGATTCCAGAAGAACAACGCCCTAAGGTTTGGGTGCGTTGTTTGGCACAAGCCGTAGACCCAGATGACTTTGTTCATGTTTGGGGTATGGGCAAGTGGATGAGATTGTATGAAGAAATGTGCAACGAGTTT
>Ga0206128_1003175_pt1 | contig 13934 bp, 7 predicted proteins | sample Helgoland_Spring_7_FD_148601 | JGI IMG/M metagenome (GOLD analysis project Ga0206128, IMG submission 148601) | Pelagic subsurface seawater microbial communities from Kabeltonne, Helgoland, North Sea - Helgoland_Spring_Bloom_20160426_1 | ecosystem: Environmental > Aquatic > Marine > Epipelagic ...
AGGTGGAGCAACTGTTGGTAGCCTTGGTGGTCCTGGTCCTGCTGCTGGTGGTGCTGCCCTTGGATGGGGACTAGGAGAGGGTGCTAAGTTAATGGAGGAGAACAAAGGATTAGCTAAGAAAGTTAAAGCTATATCTGAAGGAGATGTACAGGAACTTGTACAACAACAATTAGATGAGAAGATGGATAACGGATTCTTTGATTCTATGTTAGATGAAGTATATGGTTTCTTGAAACTATGTCTTGTAGGTGTTATTCTATGGAACATAGTACCTATATTTTATACCCGATACGTACAGAAAAAATCTAATAATAATGATAAATCAATTAAAAAGACTAAGAAGAATTTATAATAACTTGAGCAAGAAGGAGAAGGCTATTGTCTTGACTGTTCTATGTTTAGGTGGAATTATAATACTTAATTTACTTTAACAGACAATTAGTAGTACTAATGTTAAGACCCACTGCGGTGGACAATCTCGATCAAAGGTTCAAACGAAAGTCGAAAAACAAATACTAATAATAATAACAATTACAACACACATATATTATGGCTAATAATGGATTAACATACCCCTCACGTGTAGGAGAGATTAATAGTACTGGTAATGTAGATGCTTTGTTTCTTAAAAAGTTTAGTGGAGAAATCTTACAAACTTTTGAGGAGTCGAACGTCTTCAAACCTTTACACACTGTCCGCACAATCGAAAACGGTAAATCAGCTCAGTTCCCAGTTACTGGAATTGCTTCTGCTTCTTACCACACACCTGGCGACAACATTGCTGAGGCTAATGACGGAGCAGGAAATGCTACTTACCTCAGTGACATCAAAAAGGCAGAACAAACCATCACTATCGATAAGATGTTGTTGGCTTCTACCTTCTTGGCTAACATTGATGATGTAAAGAATCACTACGATATTCGTTCCGTTTACGCGAACGAGATTGGTAAAGCTCTTGCTCTTCGTTTTGATAAAGCAGTAGCTAAGTCATTCATAGGTGCAGCTCGTTCATCTGCTGTTATCGCAGGCGGTAAAGTTGGAGGCAGACTAGACGTTCCTAATAACGATTTTAGTGATCCAGGTGTTGTTGGTACTCCTGAAACTGTTACAGGTGCTGAGTTAGTTGCTGCCTTTTTTAGTGCTGCTCAGAAGCTTGATGAAAATGACGTTCCTAGTGACGGTCGTTTCGCAGTGCTTCGCCCACAAGAGTATTACAGGCTTATTACTGGTGGTGCAGGTGCTCTTGCCATCTCTACTTCTGCCGTCAATAAAGACGTAGGAGGTTTAGGTAGCGTTGCTACTGGATCAATCCCTCAGATTGCAGGTATCACTATCTACAAATCTAACAACATCCCTTCAACTGATTTGACTTCCGCTACTGGAACAAACTCAGGAGATGCAGGTAGTAGTAATGATTTGTTTGCAGCTACTGACGGATATGACGGTGACTTCCGCAATAGTTTGGGTATCGTAGGACACTCTGCTGCTGTCGGAACGGTTAAGCTTCTTGATCTTGCTACTGAGTCTGAATATCAGATTGAGCGTCAAGGTACATTGTTCGTTGCTAAGTATGCTATGGGACACGGAATCCTCCGTCCTGAGTGTGCTATCGAACTTATTGCTTAATAAGGATTCTCTCTTCGGTGTGGGGAGGGGGGACTGCGTAGCGGAATCCCTTCCCTTCACTGATATTTTTATTTACTAAAGAATGCTATGGCTTTAACGACTAAACTTGATGCAGTAAACATAATGATCTCTGTAATAGGAGAGTCTCCTGTTAATACATTAGGAGGCACAAGTGCTGTTCCTGTGACTGTAGTTCAAGCAGAGTCTGTTTTAAATGAAACAAGCAAAGCAATCCAATCGGAAGGTTGGCATTATAACACTGAGTATGATTATCCTTTAGTTCCTGATTCAGGTACTAGTAAGATTACTCTTCCTGTTAACACTTTAAAAGTAGATTTAGACCCTGAGTTGAACACGGATACTGATCCTGTACAAAGAGGTCTTAAATTATACGACAGGAAAAACCACAGGGAAACTTGGACTAAGACCTTAAAAGCTATTATAACTTTTGAGTTAGCTTACGAAGAATTACCTGAACAATTTAGACATTACATATCTGTTAAAGCAGCTCGTATATTTGCTGCTCGATTCTTAGGTAGTCGAGAGATAGAAGGTTTTGCTTTAAGAGATGAGATTGAAGCGAAAGCAAGAGCTATTGAGAGTGACTCTGAGAATGCAGACAGAACCATCTTCGATAACTACAGCGTCTTACGAGTACTTGATCGATAGAGATGCCGTTGCTAGTAAACAGTGTTCCTAACTTAGCACAAGGGGTTTCACAACAACCTGACAACTTACGTTTTCCAGGGCAATGTGACGAACAGATCAATGCTTGGGCTACTGTTGTAGAAGGACTTGTTAAGCGTCCTAATACAAGGCACGTCAATAAACTATTCACTCATCCTGTTAGCGATGATGCCTTTGTTCAATACATAGACAGAGATGATGACAACAGGTTTGCTTGTGTATTAGAGAATAAAGTATCTCTTTGTGCAGTCTCTCTTTTCAATTTAAACACAGGCAGTCCTGTGACGCAGGTTAGTATAAGTACACGAGCACAAACGTATTTAAACAATATATCTAATCTTAGAGAAGATGTTAAAGCACTTACAGTAGCTGATTATACTTTCATAGCCAATAAAGAACAGACTGTATCTATTTCTTCTTCTCAACTTTCAGAGCCTTTAGAAAGGGAAGCTTTACTCTTTGTTAAACTAGGAGACTATAAGAAAAACTATAACGTGTACATCGATGATCTCTTAGTGCCTTTTAATAATGCAGCACTTCCAAGTGCACACACAAACGAACACACACCTCACGATGATTACCCTGCTACATATCGTAGTGGGGGTGGGGCAGCAAGTGATGGATTTGACGCTGATACAGGACACATTGCAAAAGACCTCAGTGATTTAATAGCTTATAACTACACTCAAGCCACTAATGTTATATCTAGCATTACAGTTACAAATGGAGGAGGAAATTATACAGCTGATTTAAATGCTTTATCATCAAATATATTAGTTGACAGTTTTCGAGTGACTGCTGTTGTAGAACAGTATGATAGTAATGGAGTTTTAAAAGGACAAGGAGCAAAAGGTGTTTGTGATGTCCAAGGAGGTGTAATACAAAGTGTTACTATGCTGTACGGAGGAACTGGATACGATAGTTCTTACCCTGACCCTATAATTCAATTTATACCTGAAGTAAAAAGTCCAACAACAGAGTGGAGTTTTGAAGTTTGGGGTGGGTTGAACTTTTTCTACCCCCAGCTTTTTCCTACTCCTACACCACTTGCGACAGGAACTACTACATTATCAGCATCAGGTGCGATTAGGACAGAAAATAAAGATGCTATTATTAAAATCTCTAGGGTTTCTTATGTATCTCATAACAATAAATTTTACAAGTGCATACAAAACCACACAGCATCCAGTACAGATGAACCTGGAGTAGGTGCAAATTACTCTACATATTGGATAGAAACAACAAGGACAGATTTAGCTTCACCTTGGGCTTTAACTACTAGTTATGTAATAGGCAGTGACTTTTCGATAAGAGCTGCGGATGGACTAGCGGATCAAGGACTGGGTGTTATTTACAAAGAAGTTTCTAGCATAACAGATTTACCTGCTAAATGTTATAATAATTTTAGAGTTAAAGTAATAGGTGATCCTGAACTAGACCAAGATGACTACTATGTAAGATTCAAAGCAAAGGATAATAAAGAATTTGGAGAAGGTACTTGGATAGAAACTATAGGATGGAAAAATGAAGATGATACTGAAGGAGCATCAGAAGGTATTAAATCACTTTTAAACCCTAATACTCTGCCTTTACAGTTAAAACCTACAGATACTTCCTTTAATTACTGGACCTTAGATGTTGCTTCTTGGGAACCAAGGAAAGTAGGAGATGATAGAAGTAATCCTGCTCCTAGCTTAGTGGGAAGTAAAGTTAAAGATATGTTCTTTTTTAAGAATAGACTAGGCTTCTTGACTAAGAATAATGTATTGTTCAGTGAAGCGGATGAGTACTTTAATTTTTGGAGGACAAGTGTTTTAAGTTTATTAGACTCCGCTCCCATTGATGTTGGTATTAGTCACACAAAAGTAGTGGAGTTACAACACGCTGTTCCTTTTCAAGAGAAACTTGTAATCTTTTCCAATAGAACTCAGTTTGTATTAAGAGGGAGTGAATTGCTTACTCCTAAAACAGTTAGCATTACACCGACAACAGAGTACGATTCTTCGGAGACAATTACACCTTTAGTAATTAATAACTATTTATACTTTAATTTTAAAAGGAATAATAGTGAAGGATTAATGGAGTACTATGTAGATGCTGATAATAATATATTTGATGCTTCTGAAATAACTTCACAAATACCTACTTATATCCCTTCGACTTTAGAGTTAATGGTGGGTTCTTCTGTTCAAGATTTAATCGTAGCTTTGAACGGTGATAGAACTACAATGTTTGTTTATAAATTCTTTTGGCAGAATAAAGAGAAGGTACAATCAGCTTGGCAAAAGTTTACATTCTCCAGGGAAATAATCAGTGCTCATTTTATCGAAGCTAATCTTTTTGTTATCACTAAAGACTCCGAATCTACTTACTTAGAGAAGCTACCTATGGAGAACAACTTAAAGGATGGTAATGATAGCTATACTTTATTGTTAGATAGTAGGTTGGATAAGTCTGAGTTGTCTTTTAGTTATAGTGCATCGACTAAGTTAACTACTATAAGTGGATTTCCTTATGATCCTAATGGAGTTGAGATATATTCAAAGACAGGACATAAGTATCCCTTTACAAGGACATCCACCACAGAAGGTACAGTCACAGCTGATTTAACAAGTGTCGATTTTGTAGCAGGTTTTCCTTATGATATGTTATACAAGTTCTCAGACCAATCATTAAAGCAACCCACAGAAAGAGGAGGAAGATCATCTACTGATTACGCTTATCAAACAATAAGAAGTGGTAGCTTGAACTACGCTGAAACTGGACACTTTACTGTAGAGATAACTCCTAAATTTAGAGATACATATAGCTATGCTTTTAATCCTGAAGTACTAGGTTCTAACTTAACACTTAATACTTTTGTACCTCAAGACGGACATTTCAGATTCCCTGTCCAAGCACAACCTAATGACGCTACTATTCAAATTAAATCTTCTAGTGCTTTACCAGTGAAAATACTTGCAGCTGAATTTGAATCTATGATGATACCAAGAAGTAGAAGATATGGAAGTTAGAATAGAACCTAGTATGCCCACCCTTGATGCTCCTTTGTTATACGATGACTTACGAGAAGAAGATATGATGGAATGTATCGGTCTAATGTTTCACCCTAGAGATGCTGTGTACGGATCATTTGAATCAAGTAGTAAGTGCTACAGCATCAAGACAGATCAAGACGGTCTATTAGCAAGCTTTGGAGTATCTCCTAGGAAGAATGTAGGCATAGCTTGGTTGTTAGGGACAAGGAATTTTTGTAAGATAAAGAAGAAGTTTGTTAAGGATTCACAAGTGTGGATTGATGACTTGATGCAAGGCTTTGATTACTTAACAAACTATGTCATGGAAGCTAACACTTTAAGTATTAGGTGGTTAACTTGGTTAGGTGCTACCTTTGAGGATTGCAATATCCCTGGTTATAAGTCATTTAAGATAGAGAGGAAGTAATATATTAAAAGTAATCCAGCAGCAGCAATGGCAGTAGTAGGAGGTCTCCAATCAGGGGTTCAATTCGCAGGTGCTAGACAACAAGCTAAACAACAAGCAGCCGCTCAAGCTCAACAGGCAGCGTATCAAGCCCAATCGTCAGCTGCTGAAAGAAGTCGATTCATGCAAGAGCAATCAAGCATTAGAATGCAACAAGCACAGCAACAGGAAGCTACCTCTAGGGAACTTGAACAAGTAAGTAGGAAGTCTCAAGAAGCTTTAGCTAGAGCGAGAGTTTCAGCAGGTGAAGCAGGTGTTACAGGTGCTAGTGTTACTGCTTTAATGGATGACTATACTAGACAGGAAGCAGGGTATAGAGCAGCAGCTTTAAGACAACAAGAGTTAACTGGAGTGGGTACTGGATTAGGGTTAGAACAAGCAGGGTTCGCTACTACTCAACGTCAAATAAGCATTAATCAACCTCTTGGACCACCTGTCAGTCAACCTAGTATTTTAGGTGCGGTGTTGCAAGGTACTTCTCAAGCGATGAGTGGCTATGCAGCAGGTCAAGGTATTAGTAGTAGGATGGGATCACCGTCAACAGGAACTACATCAGCCCAGAGTTATACACAAGCAATGACAGGTAGGAGAAGATAATGGCAGAACGAGTACAAGTACAAGGGTTAGGTGACGCAGTTCCAGGTATTCAACCTACTATTCAACGAGCAGGTCAATACAGTGTAGGTCAGCGTAGAGCTAGTGCAGTTGGTAGGAATAAGTTGATGGACCTTGCTGACGCTCTTTCACAGGTTAATCCTATGCTTCAGCAGTACACACAGGTAGCCGATATAGAAGCAGAACAATTTGAGGATGAGTTATCAAGGAAGAGTCCTGAAGAGATTCAAGCGATGCTTCAAAAGACAGAGGGAGAGTTTGATAAGCAAGTAAGAAAAGGTGCGATAAGCTGGCTAACTTCTCCTATTAATCAGAAGAGGAAGATAGAAGCTTTAGGTAAAGTAGCCAGCCGTGATTTGATGGTGGAAATTAATAAGCGTCTTACTAATCCTCTAGCAGATGATCCTGAAGGAGGTGCTGATATTGTAAATAAAGTAAGAGATGAGTACATACAAAATAACCCTGGATTAGCAGGTTCTGTTATTGCACAGCAAGGTTTACAAAAAGCTATCAACCCACAAATACAACCTCTTGTAACAAACTTTGAAGTAAGACAGAACGCTAAAGCGAAGGGAGAGACTGCACACGGTGTTATGAGTTCTTTCTATGAAAATGTTAGAGGTGGGTATCAAGGAGGGGAATTAAACCTTGAATCAAAAAATGAATTAGCTACATCTTGGTCTTCTTTAAATTCATACTCAGCTGAAGAACAAAGAAAAATATTCGGAGAAACTTTAATTGCTTTGTCTAGGGATGGACTAGGAGTACAAGCAGATGCTTTATTGGACTGGGCTACGACTAATTTAAACTTTGGTGCATCTAAGATGTCAGCTGCTGATCTAGGTATGTTCGATACTATGATAGATAAAGCGTCTGAAGATGCAGAGGAGGAGGAAGAAGAGAAAGAAAAAGAAGCAATTCAAAGTATCTACTACACAACATCAAGAGATATAGCTGTCATACGATCAGGGAAAGAGGTAACTTATGATGGTGTTTCTTATAAAAGTGAAGTCGAATATTTAAATGCTGTTAAAGAAAAGACATTTAAGGAAGACCCTGAATATGGAGGGCGAATAATAGAAACTCTAAGGGATTTAGAAAAACCTGACCCCAACCTAGAAAAAGATTTATCTAACACATTGATAAGAGAAACACCCTCTATTAGAGTCTTTGAGAGAAACCTAGCAGGTGAATTGGAAGCTTCTTTAGTAGCTGATTATGCTGATATAACAACAGATCAAAGAACTAGGGATATACTTTTAAATGCACAAGTTGAATATAGTAGTGACTACAATAATAAAAGTTTAGAACTTGTAACTAGCGGTCTTAATGAAACGGAAAGAAAAGCAGAACTAGAAACTTACGCTAAAGAACGTTATTCTTTTTACATAGAAAACACAGCTAATAAATTTAATATTTTAAAAGATAAGATAGACAAAGAAGATAAGATTGAAGTAGAGGCTAATAAAGTTTTAAATAGTAGCTACGAGGAATCTACAAAAGCACCTACATCTAATGATCTTTTTTACTTTGGTAAAGTAGCAGCCACTCCAGAGGGATTAAGGAATGTAAGGGTAGACTTAGCTAGAGAAGCTATAAAAGTAACGTTAAATCCAACAGCTGAACCAAAAGAAAAACAAAAATCTTTTATGTACTTAATGGAAGAGGGGAGTGAAACTTTAACTGTTTTGTCGGAGAGAATAAAACCTGGTGCTATAAAGGAAAAAGGAAGAAAAGGCATAGCTCCTAATCCTAATTATAATAGAACTAACTGGCGGTATAGCGGTATAAAACCAACTCCAGATGAGTATTACACGAGTAAAGAACGAGAGCAATACACCCAACAATATTTATTGATAGAAGGAATAACTGGAGGGTTCGTTGCTGCTTTGGCTGGAGAAGAACCTGTCACACAACTGGGCTTTAGATTTAAACCTGAGACATTACAAGATAAAACAAAAACAGTGAGAATGCTTACTGTACCTTCGATAGAAGCTGCAAGGGAAATAGACAAAGACGAAGATATGCCTCAAGAAGTTAAAGATGTGGCTACTAAAATAGGAGTAACAAATATTGTTAATTTTGTAAAAGATCAAAGAGAATTACATAAGCGACTTAATTTAATTAAATAAAATGGACGAGCAAAACATACTAGAAGAAGAAAATGATGATTTTTTTGACGTTGCAGGTGATGTATTAGCTGCTCCATTTAGAGGTGTAGAAGGTGCGTTTCAAGGAGCGTATAACCTAGCTGATTACATTTCTTTTGATGTACTGCCTGACTACGATACTAGATTCCTTGGTACTTCTAAGACTATGGCAGGTGGTGCTGTAGAAGGTATATCTCAGTTTGCTACAGGATTCATTCCTTTGTTTGGTCTTGCAGGTAGAGCAGGTGCATTAGCTAAAGCAGGTACTGTTACTAAAGGTGTTGTTGCTGGTGCTGCTACTGATTTTACTTTCTTTAACGGACAAGAAGCTAGACTATCTAATCTTATCCAACAAGTACCAGAGTTACAGAATCCAGTTACTGAGTTCTTGGCACACGATGAAGATGAAGGTGAGTTAGAAGGACGCATGAAGAATGTGTTGGAAGGTCTAGGTCTTGAAGCTGTAGCTGGTGTGTTTATTAAATCTTTTAAAGCCATTAAAAACGGTAGGGACGTAAAAACTCAAGGAGGTACTGCTGAACAACAAGCACAGGTAGTTAACGATACTCTTGAAGGTGGTAAAGCTTTTTCTGAAATGCCTCGTTTTACAGATGAATCAACAGATATACAAAAAGAACTAGACCTAGATAAAAATAGGCTTGATGAACTGTTAAAGAAGAAAGAAGAAGGTAAAGCTACAGGTGCTGATGAGACTAGAATCTCTATGCTTGAAAACCGTATAGAAGGTAAAGAAGCTGATCTTCGTGTGTTAGGTGATGTTAGGACTGCTGATGTAAAGGACAGAGTAAGAGTAGCAGAAGAAAGAGAACTACAGGAAAGAGTAGAAGAACTAGACGAAACTTTAGAAGACTTTGACGCTACTGTAGAAAGAGTACCTAGACCGTTCAAGACCTACGAAGAAGAAGGGATGATGGATATTATTCCTAAAGGTGCTGACACTCTAAAGAATAGGTTAATGAAGAAGTTCCCTATAAAGGGAGCAGACCCACAAGACGTAGCAGATGTAGAGAAGTTCATTGATGTGATGGGTAAGCGGTTGTTTGGTGATGTATCATTATCCGTCACTAACAAGATACCATCTGCTGGTCGTTATAACTTTGGTAACAATCTACTACAAATAAGACAATCTGTTATAGATGAGGGTGGTATTAAACGTACTATGGTCCACGAACTTTGGCACGGACTTAGTCGTTATCTTCCTAAAACAGATGTTACTTCTTTAACTAAACAGTTCGATAAAGCTAGAAGAGATTACATTAGAAGCTTTGGTGTTGATTTAGATGACACTGTTGATCCTTCTTCCTTACTTAAAAAAACAATACCTAAAGAACTAGAAAGATTTCTTAAAGGTAAGCACACATCTGAGAACTATAGGTTTAAAGATGTAGATGAATACTTTGCAGAGGAAATGACTGATGCTTTCTTAAAGAAGTTAGATGAGAAAGATTTAGCTCCTAATGGTACACTTAAAAGAATAGCACAAGAAGTAGCGATCATGTTCAAGGATATGTTTGCTTCTTTAAAATCTAAGTTAGGTATAGACCAAAGGCAGAAGATATTCAACGACTTTTTAAAACAGCGTAATGTAACTAAGAGAGCAGAAGCACCTTTAGATTTCGGTAAGACCTTTGCTGAGTTGCCTGAGTTTAAGAAAGGTAAAGAAGATGAGTTCCTTAGTGCTATACCTGACAAGTTTAGAGGGTATGCCGAAGCACTCATGGTAGGTGGAGTTAAACCTAGACTACCACAGTTTGCATTGGAGACTGGAGAGGATGCTATTGTTTTAAAAGAATTACTAGAGCAATACTATACAGCTAACCCTGATAAAATAGATGTAAAAGGAGTTGTAGTTGAAATTGATGAAGCACTCGATTTTGATTATGAATCACTAGGACAAGACATAAAAGATATTGAGAAAAGCGAGTTAGATAAACAAATTAGACAACAAAGTTTGAGAGACCAAGGACACGCTTTATCTTTAAATATAATAGAAAATGTAGAAGAAGCTAAGAAAGCTGGTTATGGTACTGTGTCTGTATCTAAATTAAAGAACTCCTTCCAACAACTTCTTACAGTAGCTGATGCTTATAGGAAAATAGGTAGAGGTACTGCTCAGTCTTTACAAGCTAGACGAGAAAACTTCAGAAGAAAAAAGATAGGTTTATCTGAAACAGAGTCAGAGATAGAAGGTTTAAGGAACGAATTTGTTAACAACTCAGGTAATATGAAACCTGAGAAAATGGTAAAAAGAATAGAAGAAATAATAGACCCTAACGATTTAGATGGAAGTTTTGCTGGTCTATTTAAGTTAGCTAAAAAAGCACAAGGTAAGAGTTTCTTGGATATGCCTACCGAATACTGGATGAACTCTATATTGAGTGGTCCTAAGACGCAGATGGTTAATATCATGGGTAATGCGTTGACACAGGTAATGACCACTTTAGAAACTGTGGCAGGTGGTATCGTTAGCGGTAACTTGGACATTGTTAAAGCTTCTTTAGCTTCTTGGTCGGATGGAGAGATGTGGAAAGAGGCAGCGAAGTTTGCTAAACAATCTTTTAAAGAACAGGAAAACATATTAGACCCGACAAACCGTGCTTTTGAAGAAAGTGCTAGAGGAGCTATTACAGGAGAACGTGTAGCAGATAGTTTCATGGGTCGCTTTGTAAGTGAAAAAGGTTTACGCAGTAAGGAAGCTATAGATGCTTACGGTAACTTTATTAGACTTCCTGGTAGACTTCTTCTTACTACTGATGAGTTTTTTAAACAAATTGCTTATCGCAGGGCTGCTAGATTAAAAGCAGCTATGTCAGGCATAAACCAAGGAATAATTGATCCGAAGAAGTTAGCTGACCACATAAACAGTACAGTAGATAAAGTAGTAACAGAGGGCGGTAGAGTGATGTCGGAAGAAAGTCTTGTCAGAGAAGCTTCTAAGATTGCTGATAGTAAAGGTTTAAAAGACAAACAAAAAGCAGATTTCATTATTGATTATAAAAATGAAAACTTTAACGAAGGTGCATCAGCTTTAGCTCAATATTCAGCAGACGAAGCTCAGTATCTAACCTTCACGAAAGAGTTACAAGAGGGAACATTAGGCAAAGGTTTACAGAACTTAACAAATCAAATACCGTTTCTGAGACTTGTTCTTCCTTTTGTTAGAACTCCAACTAATATCCTATCATTCGCCTTTGAGCGTACCCCTGGAGTTTTTATGCCTGGAGTATTAAAAGAAGAGCGTTCTAGGTTAATATCTGATTTAAAGAGTGATGATCCAGTAGAAAAATCAAGAGCACTAGGTAAGATGTTAACAGCAACTTTAACAGGAGGTACTCTAATAGATGTAGTTGCTAATAATAGAGAGTTTATAACTGGAGGAGGTCCAAAAGATGAGAAGCAAAAAGCATCTTTATTAGCCACAGGTTGGAAACCTTACAGTATAAAAATAGGAGATACTTACTATAGTTATCAAAGACTAGACCCTATAGCTACTATCATAGGAACTGCTGCTGATATTGTGGACACAGGTTTCAGATCTCCTAGAGGTTTCAACGATTCTAAACTTGAACACGGTTTTGCTGCTTTAACATTAGCTTTAACAAGGAACGCTACTAATAAATCATACTTAGCTGGTATTCAAATGTGGAGTAATGCTTTAGGAGACCCTGATAGATACCTTGAAAAACTAGGAAGAAATTACGCAGGTTCTTTTGTACCTAACGTAATGTCACAAATGCAGGACTATGACACGCAGGTGATGAAAGAAGTAAACTCTTGGAAGGATGCAGTAATAAGAAAGCTTCCTTTTGGTCGGGGAGGACTAGATAATAAGAGAAACATACTAGGAGAAGAGCTTATAGCTGAACAATCTCCTGAATACCTTGGTTTCATAAATCCTATTTCTTCTTCAACAGCTAAGAGTGACCCTATTATAAATGAGATGGCAAGCCTCAAACACGCCTTTAGACAATTAGTTCCTAAGTTGGGTTCAATAAATTTACTAGACTACGAAAACACCAAAGGTCAATCAGCTTATGACAGACAGTTGGAGCTTTTGAAAACTGTAAAAGTAGGAGGTTCAACTCTAAGACGAACATTAGGTAAGTTAATTAAATCAAAGACATATCAAAATTTACCTCCTGAGTCTCTACCTGGATTACCTAGTCCCAGAATTGATAAGATCACAAGTGTTCTGTCTAGGTTTAAAAAGGAATCAAGAAAGAAAATGTTAAAAGAGTTTCCTGAACTAGATCAACAATACTCAGCACTCACAGGAGCACAATCAGCTTTTAAAAGAGGCGTAAGCAGACAGGAAGTGCTTGAACTTTTACAACAAACAAATTAATAATAGATTACCATGGCTAATACATACGTAGACTCAATCGCAACAGCGTCTCAGACAGATTTTGCGTTTTCATTTTCTTATCTTAAAGCTGAACACGTTAAAGTTGAAATCAACGGAGTAGATACAGCTGCCTTCACATTGGTAACATCTCCTTCTAATAAAGTAGTTTTAAATAGTGGTGCTACAGCAGGGCAGGTCGTTCGTGTAAGAAGGAACAGTCAACCTGACACTAACCTTGTAGATTTTGTAAATGGTTCAGTACTGACAGAAACAGAGTTAGACTTTGCTTATCAACATAATAGATTTTTAAATGAAGAACTTGCTGAGTTAAATGAGGCTTCTCTTCAAATTGGACCAGGTGGAACAGATTGGGATGCTAAGTCTAATAAGATATTAAATGTAAGCACACCTACCTTAACAGCAGATGCAGCAACTAAAAACTATGTCGATCAAAAAGTAGAACAGATTGCTGCTGGTGCTTCTACTCCTCCGTCTAAATGGCAATTCACAGGTATAGCAGGAGCGAACACAACTTATACTGTTACTGATGCTGATGTATTAGGAGATAGTGCGTATGATGTTAGTGTTAACGGATTAGTAAAAGAACCTACAGTTGACTACACAGTAGACCCAGATACAGATACTTTAACAATTATTCCTTCTTTAGCTGGAGGGGAAGACATTGTTATTATTCAACGAGGGTTAGGTATTCCACTTACACAAGGCACTATAGGAACAGCTCAGATTAATGACGGTGCTGTTACTAACGCTAAGTTAGCTACTCCCTACTCCCATCCTAATCATACAGGAGATGTAACCAGTACAGGAGATGGTGCTACAGTCATAACTGACAACACTGTTACAGCTGCTAAGATTAGTGATACCGACAATCAATTCTCAGTAGACGATACATCTACACAGAAAACTGTAATTATCAACAACTCTTCAGGAGATGTAGACTTTATTGTAAAGAGTACTGGTAATGGTAACCTTATAGTCACAGAACC
>Ga0206128_1003184_pt1 | contig 13892 bp, 11 predicted proteins | sample Helgoland_Spring_7_FD_148601 | JGI IMG/M metagenome (GOLD analysis project Ga0206128, IMG submission 148601) | Pelagic subsurface seawater microbial communities from Kabeltonne, Helgoland, North Sea - Helgoland_Spring_Bloom_20160426_1 | ecosystem: Environmental > Aquatic > Marine > Epipelagic ...
GTCCCCGGTCGTGGGACTCCCCTGTCGTTGGCATCAATCTGATCCCAGAGAGCCGATAATCAAGGACGAATTTTGTCGGGGCCCAAAAGAGCGGTGCAATCTGCGATGGTGTGTTTGGTGGGTGAATTCTTGGTGGCAAACCGAGGGTTTGTGTGTAAAGTGAAGTCCAAGTAGATGGCGAGACGGAATCGGAAATATATTTTAAACGCTGCTCTGTGTATGGCATCAAGCTTTACGGCATGTTTTTTGGCGGTGTTTGGTCTGCTTGTTATCACGATGAGTGTGGGCAGTTTGTCTGCCCAAACAAACGACGAAGTGAGTGCCAACCTGGTGGCAGAGAGTGGCGACGCTGCAGAGCGGGAGGCTGCTTTAGCGGTGACACCGCCTGATATTACCGATTCCTCTGGCTTGCCTAATTCTGAGGCGGCTCCTGTTAATGGTTTTGGTATCGAGGGTTCTGTGACGGGGCGGAAGGATGCCAGAACGATGAGTTTGGCCATTCCAGCTCCAAGGGGGCAAATTACAGATCGTCACGGTGAGCCTTTTGCCCAGACCCGAGTGGTGTGGTATCCAGCACTCGAGTATGGTCAGTTTGAAAAAGCTGATCGTGATTATGTGATCGAATGGGCGCGCAAACGTATCGAACAGGCGAATCAGATTTTTGGTATCCAATGGCAGGTCTCGGACGAGGCTCTTTGGCAACACTACCGCCATCGAAGGTGGTTGGCGATGCCCGCAAGCCACGTTGTGGATGAGGAGAGAAAAAAAGAATGCGAAGGGCAGCTGATGAATGGCTTGATTCTGCACCCTGTTTATCTGCGCCATTACCCGCACGGGAAATCAGCGTCGCATATTATTGGCTATACCGGTAGTGCAGGTAAGCTTGAGAAAGGGCCTATCAATTATGGTGATCCCATTTTTGAGAGAGCGGAGGGAAGGTCCGGTTTGGAAAAGATCTTCAACAAAGAGCTGTCTGGAAAAGATGGTTTGTTACGCGAGGATTACGATGTCGATGGCAGCTTGGTGTTCAAGAAATACGAGACCCGTCCGGTTCCAGGTGGAAACGTGGTGACGACCCTTGATCTAGGTTGGCAGAATCAGGCGGAAGCGGTGCTCGAGAAATATTGTGAGCGCGGTGCTTTTGTTGTGCTGGATATTCATTCGGGTGAGGTGATGGCGATGGCATCAAGACCTTGTTTCGATCTGAACGATTTTATTCCCTATATTAGTAATGAAAAATACAAGGAGCTACGTGAGGATCCTGGCAAGCCACTGTTTGGCCGTGCCTTTCAGGGTGGGTATCCGCCAGCATCAACATTCAAGCCGATCGTCGCAGTAACTGCCCTCAGTAATGGCGAAGTGCATGAGTTTAGCCTGATTGATTGCCCCGCACAATTTCAGGTTGGTAATAAGGTGTTTCACAATTGGTCGAAAGAGCCTGAGGGCTTCATTGATGTGAAGAGGGCAATCGCAAGATCCTGTAACCCGTGGTTTTACCAGGTGGGTATTCAGACAGGGCCGATGGCTTTCCTATCAGTGGCAAGGCGTCTTGGCTTTGGATCGAAGACGGGTCTACCTCTAATCGGTGAGACGGAAGGACTGGTGCCCACCAACGAATGGATGATCAAAAATCACAATCGTAAAATGTTGGATGGCGACACAGCAAACCTGTCCATTGGTCAGGGTGTGATACTGGCATCTCCCTTGCAGGTGGCACAGGCGATGGCGGGGCTGGCTAATGGTGGTGCCTTGCCGAAGCTTCAGCTCGTTAAGCAGGTGCAGAGTGTCAATGGCCGTGTATTGGTCTCGACCGAGCCTGAGCGTCGTAATTTTCTCAATCTAGACCCTAATGCTGTTAGTGTGGTGCACGAGGGCATGATGCAGGTGGTGAATGCGGGCTATGGTACGGGTCAACGTGCTAGGCTAAGTTATGCCATTTTATGTGGTAAGACTGGAACAGCGCAGTGGGGGCCAGAGTCAGAGGAGCAGCGGCTTGCTTGGTTTGCTGGTTTCTTTCCTCTGGAAAATCCGCGTTATGCTTTTGCAGCTCTCTACGAGGGTAAGCCAGGGGAGAAGCTGAGCGGTGGTCGCAAGGCGGCTCCGATGGTGAGCTCATTCTTTGAACACTTTAAAAAAGAGATCAAGAAATCGATCACACCTCCGCCGAGAGCTATGGTTATCGAGGAAGAGGAAGGGTTTGATGTGCGCTTTCTGGGGGACGGCTCGGCACCGCGAGCGATTCCAGTCGACGAGGAGCTAGATCAAGGCATTGTGCCTGCGGGTGAGGATCCTCGACCTTTAAGGGCGATCCCAGTGGAGGATGATGAAGCTTTTTTTATTGATGAAATTCCACTTAATACCAATGGTCAAAGACCACTGCGCGCGGTGCCTGTCGAGGAGGAGTAGCCTGAGCACCAGTGCAATACGGCTAATTGGCTAGATCATAGAACTCATGAACGAGGAAATCCCACCCGCTAATTCAGCTGAGCCAGCTAAATCACCTAAGAGCTTGGTCTTAGGTAAGCACCCGCATATTGCGAAGTTCGTGGCTCTTTTGTTAACGGGGTTAGCTGCGGTGATTCCGACGGTGGGTACACTTTGGCTGTTAGTGGTGATTTATAAAATCCTCATGCGGGTCGGCGATGAGTTGCTGCAGCTCGGGTTGAGGGGGATCAACCTGATGAGAGGTGGTCCGGACTTGGTGTCTGACGATTTTGCCTTTTACGGTTCTGATTTCTTGCGTTTTTTAATTCCTGTTTTTCTGTTGTTGCTGGTGGGCTTTGGGGTGGCAAATCGTCCTGGTCGCAAAATTCTTTTTTGGCTCAATGAGGGCATGAAGCGTGTGCCTTATCTGGGTGCTGTTTATTCTGCACTGAAGCAGTTTGTAGATGCTGTGAAGAATCTAGGAGGGGAACGCAAATTTAAGAGTGTAGCTTATGTGGAATACCCTAGCCCAGGCTGTAGGTTGCTTGGTTTTGTGACGGGAAACTATCACGACACTCAGTCAGGGGAAGATGTGACAACGGTATTTATTCCGACCAGCCCGAACCCAATGACTGGCTTTACGCTCATCGTAGAGGACGGCAAAGTGGAAGACAGCGCGATGAGTCTGGAAGAGGCGAGTAAGATGATTTTGTCAGCTGGCCTGGTGGCTCCGGAATCTTTCCGAGAGGAAGGTTGAGCGCTTGAAGATGTTGCTCGGCAGGCTCGTTGATCTGTTGATCGTGGGGCTGACCCGCTTTTTTTAGCTGACATTAGTGTTCATTCTAGTAAAGTTACACACATGTTAAGTAAAAATACGTTGGTCATGGTCGCCACCATCCTTGTATCCGTGGTGATTGGTTTCTTTTTGGGAAAGATAAAGACTGCCGATGATGGTGGTGTCACGTCTGATTCAGGTGCAGCCAATGCTTCTGCTGATGCGGGTCAAGCTCAACAGACGGGCGGCCAATCCGGTGAGCAATCCGGTGAACAAGCCAAGGGTATGAGCGCGACGGAGTTAGCCAAACTAAAAAGTGTTCCAGAAACGATCGAATCTCCTCAGGGAGATTTTACCTTGGTGACTGTTATTGAGGGTGAGGAGCAAAACCGTTTTTTAAGATCAAGTTTACAGGCAGTTACTAATCAGCGTCGTAATCTTGCCATTCTCACTCAGAGGTTTAATCAAATGGACCCAAAACTTGCCCAGCAGCGCGAGCTTCTTGCTGGTGAGGTGAACCAAGTCCGCCAGGCATTAGAGCAGAACTTAAGGTTTATGGCACAGAACTTTGGCTACACTCTGGCGAACAACTATTTATTGGTTCCACACAATGCTACCTTGAGCTCAGTTGTGGGTGAGGGGGATGACCAGCTCAAAACGGTGATTCACACCTTCGCTGACTCTGAGAGTTACAAAAAATTTCAGGAGAAGATGGATGCTTACACCAAGCTGAAGCGTGATCAAGTGATGGCTTACCGTGAGACGCTTACTGAAGCTGAGAAGCAGCAGCCGCTTCCCAAAATGCCTCTAACCGATGCTATGAAAAAAGCGGGCAGGGCGATGATCAAACAATACAAGTGTGACCCTGAAAGGAACTACGTTATTGAGTTTCAAAAAGCAGCGCTGTATTTCCGACCTTCCCAGCAGTAAACAACAAGCTGTCTGACTTAAGCCCTGGGCTCTAGGTCCTAGGGTTCAGCTTTCAGGAGTCAGCATGAGAGCACTCCGTTGGCTCTATGCCCTTGGCGTGTTCGTTGAGGTAGTCTGCCGCTAAGTCCTCAACTTCCATGAGCGAGGACACGGTGCAGAGGCGCTGTCTGAGTGGCTTGGCTCCGGGGAATCCTTTGCAGTAGGTCATTAGGCGCGAACGCATGGCCATGATGGACTGGCGCTCGTTGCCGTAGCGGTTTGATGCTACGGCCATGCGGCAGTGGCGCACGATCATCTCCCAGCGCTCGAGGATGGGTACCGGTTCAGGCTGTTGTCCAGTGGCTAGGTAGTGCTTGGCCTCACGGAAGACCCATGGGTTTTGCATGGCGGCTCGGCCAATCATGACGCCAGAGACGGCGGTTGTCTCACGACGGTGTTTGACATCTACTCCGGAGTGAATGTCACCATTACCGATGACGGGGACGGAGACATGGCGAGCGCAGGCGTCAATGACGTCCCAGTTCGCAAGGCCACGGTATCCTTGGGAGCGAGTGCGGCCGTGGATGGATATGGCCTGCATGCCCTCTTCTTGGAGAATGTGGCAGACGTCGGTTGCATTGATGGATTTCTCATCCCAGCCAATTCGTATTTTGGCGGTTACGGGCACTTGGTCTCCTACGGCACGAGCAACCCCTGATGCCACGCTGGCAAGTGCCTCGCAGTTTTTGAGGAGTGATGAGCCACCATTCTTGGCGACGACTTTGTTAACGGGGCAGCCAAAGTTGATGTCGATAAAGTCAGGCTGTTTCCAATCAATGATTTTCTTGGCAGCTTCACCCATGCGCTCACCGTCACCGCCAAAAATTTGGACGCCACAGGGGCGCTGCTCATCGGTGAATTCGGTGTATTTTCTGGTGCGATCATCTTGCCTGATAATGCCTTCCGCAGAGACGAACTCGGTCACCATGACATCGGCACCCAGTTCCTTGCAGATCGAACGAAATACGACGTCAGTTACCCCCGCCATGGGCGCGAGGTAGAGCGGGAACTGATCATTGGAAAACCAGGGCAGCATGACTTATTCCTCCTCGTTTGAGGAATTGACAAGGCTCTCGGTGGGCGCCTCATTTTCTTCGCTTGAGGGCGGGGGCTCGGCTTCAGGGTCTGTCTCCGGCTCAGGCTCGGGCTCAGGTATGCGGCCGCCATTTTCCAGTAAGATAGCGACTTCGTCTTGAACCTTCTCTACTTCACTGAGTGGGATGTTGGGGTCTTTGACAATAAAGACGTCGCCGGACTTACGGTGTTCGTAAATACGGATAATGCCTGTGGCGGTAGGTTGGCTGTCCACCTCGACGAGTTGTTTCTTGCGCTCGAGCATGATGGCGAGAATGTAGCGCACATTTTCCGTGTGCTCTTCGTCCTCCTCGATAAGACGGCGTAATAAATCCTCTGGGCTTTCCTCGGTGATCTCGACTTCCTCTTCCTTGACGGGTGCTCGGTAGATGCTTTGCCAAAAAGAGAATGGCACGGCTTGGTCCTCACTGCGCTGATCCCATGCATCGGCGCTGAAGTCTTTGCGGAGGTAACCGCTGGACTCAGGATCGGGGAAGATGGCGGTGTAGAAAGACTCGCCGTCTTCGAAGTGACGTTCAGTCACCGCACACACGTGTGCGCGTGATTTGATGGACCAGGGTTCGTGGAGAGCCATATCGGCAGTGTTTCGCTCTGCGAATCAACTTTCAAGTTTAATACGCGGGCGGATTTTTTTACTTTTCAACGACCCACTTGAGACCGTTGGCGACCATGTCGAGGTAGATCGGGTTTTTTACGGTGGAGTTATGGTGTCCGAGAGTGGTACAGAATACTTTGGCTTTGCCGTAGGTGTTTACCCATGCCACGGGTTGAGTTCCTGCGTCTTTATCACCATTGACTCCGGTTGCTAAAACCGAGGTGCCGTCCAAAACTTTTTTGACGAAGTATAATTCGCCTTCAGTTGTCTTCCACTGCTCGGGCATGTCTTTAGTGACTGGGTGTTTCACATCGGTTTTAGTGATAGTGATTGGGATGTGACGACCGTGGCCGTGGCTATGAACACCAAGCAGTTTGTTCCATTCCTTTTCAAGAGGATTTCCAGGAAGGACAATATGGTAAGAGTGCATGGTGCAGTGCAGCCCAATAACAGGAACGCCCTGGTCGTGGTGCACTTTACAAACTCGCTTGATGAATTCTGCATCAGGTTCACGTGCGTGACAGATATTGTATAACACAACATCGTATCCTTTGGCGAAGTCGGGACTGTCGAGATACTCTTTGGCTGCTTCTTTGGTTTTGTGGTGCAGGGTTGTCCAGGTGCTATTAACACGTTTGCTGACACCTTCTGCGATGATTACTTTTTGGTTTTCATAATCATGATGGTTCTCGCCAACGATTTGTAATACCTTGATGGGTTCCTCGCTAACTGATTCCTCGGCTTGGGCAAGAGGGGTGATGCATAGTGCGATTACGAGGGCTGATTTGATCCTGTGTTGTATCTTCATGTGGTGGTTGGTTTGGTGGTGTTAATCGTATTGATGGAATTTAGTGTCACGATAAGAGCCATTGTTGGGTTTTCAAAGATTTGTGTAACGACTTATGGATGGCGAGTGAACTATGATCGGGCAAGGGGAAAACGAGAAAAAGAGCAGGTTTGGGTGATAGCTTTGGAGGCGTTCTGAGGTATTTGTAAGATTCCCAAATCGAGGTGGGTAAGGTATGCTAAGGTTATGTCTGCAGCAAAGGATTCAGCATCATCAGAGAAGGAAGGCTCCAAGCACAGGAGATCGCGCCTGCCAGGCTCTATATTGGCTGTTTTTGGCGGTATGACCATGTTGATGATCACGGGTGTTGGCTGCTTTTACTTTCTCTATGTGAAGGCGGCTAAGGGGCCAGTGGATATGATGGCGGAGGCTTTAAGTGGGGTGTTTGGCACGGAGGTCGTGGTTAGTGGATCGACTGCGGTATTGGCCAAATCTGAGATCGGAGAGCTTGCCCTCGTGCAACGTAAGACCCAAGCATTCACCAAGTTTCAGACTACTTGGATGGGCAGTGAAAAAACCTTAATTGTGAGGGCGGATTTTGTGGTCAAGGCGGGGTTTGACCTGAGTGAGGGAGGCCAGTGGGGCATTCTTGACGGTAAGATCGAGGGTCCCTTGCCCAGAGCTAAGGTGCTCAGTGTTGAGCCGGCAGGTGATTTTGAGGTCGTTTATGCCGAGAATGGTGCGATTAATCGCCTTAGTCCGCAGGATCATGCTCGTGCATTTAATTATCTCAAAAACCAAGCGCGGCAAGATGCTCAGCGCAGTGATATTGGCAAAGAGGCGGAGCGTGTGCTACTGCGCCGGATTAGTGACCGCATGGGGGCAGCGGGTGAGGGACTTACGTGGCAGGACGGGGTCTTGCCTTGAACCTAGTAATGGGCAGCACAATGGGCAGCAGTTAGCTCTAGTCCTTAAACAAGGGTAGCTCGGCCTCAAGGTTGACCTCTTTAGGTGCAGCCAAATCAAATGGACCAGCGTGAGGTGGTCGTAGCTTGCTTGCTAGGCTGACTGCCGTGATCACAATGATGGTGTCGTCATCGGTTTGACTCAATTTGCTGATATGGAGCAGAGATGCAAAGTGGGGGGTGATACCGAGCTCAAGCATGTCGCCTTTATGGAAGCCCTTGTGTGAGTCAGTGTAGGGAGTGGGGAAAATGATTTCTGCGATGACGGGGTAAGGAGATGGTTCACTGTATTCATCAGCTTGTGTATACGCGCGCATTTGCACAGCAAAGCCATCAGTAATAAAATCGTTTTCGGTGAGCTTGCGGGTTTTTGTTACCCGATAGGTTCCTTTGAGATAAGTGGAGAAGGTTTTTTCACGAAAGTTGGTCAAGTAGCTGTGAAGGAGGCTGCGGTTGATGGTTGTCAGTTCTGGGGGCGTGAACACCAGGTAGCTCTTGCGCAGTGTGGGAGCTGAATTGGCGGGGTGCTTGGGAGCAGTTTGTGAAGTGTAGGAACGTGGCACGGGCAAGCGCTCCAGTTTCTTGAGGATCTCGTAATTACGCGGTATTTCAGGGTTATTGAAGATCGAGATACAGAGTGACCAGCACAGTACAGAGAAGCAGGTAGCGAGGATAAATGCTAGAAACCACCAGAACCACGGTGGCCGGCGGTTGGCCAGACGCTCCATGAATGTTGACTTGAATTCCCGTGGCACAGTGGATGAATGGATAGTGGATTGACTGAGATGAACAATTAAAAAATAGGCAGAAGTCAAAACTACTGTTGGCTAATAAGCTCCAGTAATATTAGGGTCGCTGCGTTGGAGGCTGAACATCTCGAACAGATGAAGCTTTATTACTATGTCTAAAATCCAAATTCTTGATGACACTCTAGCCAGTCAGGTGGCGGCTGGCGAGGTCGTCGAGCGCCCTGCAAGTGTGGTTAAGGAATTGGTTGAGAACAGTATCGATGCAGGTGCTCAGCACGTCACCGTCGAGATGCAGCGTGGAGGCACAGCCTTGGTAAAAGTTACTGACGATGCTTGCGGTATGAGCCGTGAGGATGCGCTACTTTCACTTGAAAGGCATGCCACAAGTAAGCTGAAGAAAAGCGAGGATTTGGCATCTATTTTGACTCTGGGTTTCCGCGGGGAGGCTGTTCCTAGTATTGCCAGTGTCTCAAGATTTCGGCTCTCCACACGTGAGCATGATAGCGTGGCAGGAACGGAAATCGTTGTGGATGGAGGTAGCCTGAGAGATGTGCGTGATGCTGGTATGTCTGCGGGCACCTGTGTGGAGGTGAAACAAATCTTTTACAATGTGCCTGCGAGGCGGAAGTTTCTACGCGCAGAGAGCACCGAGTCAGCACATGTCGAGCATCAGGTGAGGTTGCATGCTCTTGCAACTCCAGGAGTGCGATTCACCTTAATCAAGGACGGCCGTCAAGTGTTTGACCTAGCTGCCACAAGTGATTGGCGGGTTCGCATTTCCGGTCTTGCCGGGCAGCAAACGGCTAGCCATTTAATTCAGGTTCCGGCGGCGAGTGGTAATGGAATGAAGGTTCAAGGCTATTTGTTGCCCGCTGAATATGCGAGGAAGGGAAAGCGCCAGCAGTTTGTTTTTCTCAATGGCCGCCCAGTCGAGGATTCAGCCGTGTCTCGTGCATTGAAAGATGGCTATCGTGGTGCGATCTCTGAAGGAAGTCATCCTGCAGCTTGGCTGTGGATAGATATGGATCCAAGTTTGGTGGATGTGAATGTTCACCCTGCCAAAAAAGAGGTGAGGTTTCATCGGCCTCATGAGGTCCGTGCGCTAGTGGCAACTGCTGTGGAGCAGGCATTGAGAGTCAAAACCGACCCCCCTGCGGGGCATATTTCCAGCAATACTGATGATTTTTCCCCGGTGCAGCACACGGACGATTTTGTGGGAGAACCAAACACTGAGGCGGCGAAAAAGAATGAAGGTGGTGATATAGAAAGAAGTGAAGAAGATAATCATGTGGCGAGGTCTGATGAGCAGCGCCGGAGCTCATTTCCTTACCGGGTGGAGCAGCAGCAGGACTTGGTGGACGGCTCGGGAGGTAAGCTTTGTGAGCGGCCTAATTTCAATATCATCGGGCCTCTGCATGATCGCTATATCGTTCTTGAGGGAGATGAAGGGGCTATTTTGTTAGACCCTGTCGCTGCGCGTGAGCGCATTGTATACGAGCAGTTGTTGATGGCCGTGAGTGCTGATGGCGGGGCGATGAGTTCGCAGGGTTTGTTAGTTCCTGAGTTGCTAGAGCTGGAGTCCTTAGATGCCGAGTTAGTGATTCGTTATGCGGATCATTTTGCAGATGCGGGAATACAGGTTGAAGCATTTGGTGGTTCTACCGTGAAGGTGAATAGCGTTCCCAGTTTTCTCAAGGTGTCTGATGTGAGAGGCTTTTTACTCGAACTCGTTGATGAGCTTCATGAAACTGTCGGCACGCGTAAAGGCAAGGCGATGGCGTATGAGACTTTTGCCCAAGGGGTCGCCAAAAGAGTAGGCAGGCATGAGCCCTGCAGCATCGATCATGCAGATGTTCTGCTAGCAGCGATGTTTGCCTGTGATCTGCCTTATTGCACTCCTGATGGCAGACCAACTTTAATTCATATTTCTCTCACCGAACTCGATCGTAAGTTTGGTAAGTAAAGAAAGGCCTGTGAGCTGGGCCTAGAGCCAATGTAGGTGGCTATTTCAGCTAGCAAATGTGGCTTGATGAAGTGGTGAAATTGGGGGCTAAACCTTGAACAGGACGATTTTAGGCGGTTTTGTCATGGGCATCCGTTTTTGGTATACCTGCAAGTCACTCATTTTAAGAGGGTTGAGCTTTGCCTGCATGATGTGGAAATCAGTGTATTCTTCTTGCCAAAAGTGGATCATCTTGTAAGTTGCGCGTTCACGATTTCTTTCTGCTGGTGGGTGTTGGCGCCCCGTTTCCATCGGCATTGAACGGGGCAACTACCGAAGTTTCAAAACCGAGGTGGTTCAATTAAAAGGAAATTAACCAAGGAACCTAACCTTAACCCAATAAAATAACATTATGCCTGCTACTGCAGAACTCGAAGCTTTGATCGATTCAAAGTTCCGTACATTTGAAGAAGGATCCGTTGTCAACGGAACCATTATCGCCATTAAACCCCAAGTTGTCCTCGTGGACGTCGGTTACAAGTCCGAAGGGGCTATCCCAATCGCAGAATTCGAAGACGAGGAAATCGAAGAGGGAGACGAAGTCGAAGTACTTCTCGTAAAACTCGAAAACGATGAAGGCATGGTTGTGCTCTCCAAGGAGAAAGCCGCCCACCGTAAGAACTGGGAGAAAATTGTTGCTGTTTACCACGAAGGTGGACTTGTCAAAGGCAAGATCAAGAGTGCTGTCAAAGGCGGTCTCATGGTCAATGTCGGAGTCGAGGCATTCCTTCCTGGCTCACAGGTCGACATCATCCCACCGAAAGATCTCAACGAATATGTTGGTAAGGTCTATGAATTTAAAATTGTTAAAGTTAACGACGAACGTAAGAACATCGTTCTTTCTCGCCGCGAAGTGATCGAGAGCGAGCGCGCAGAAATGCGTCAGGACTTCCTCCAGAGCGTCAAGGTTGGCGACAAGGTCGAAGGTCAGGTCAAGAACATCACCGACTTCGGTGCCTTTGTTGACCTCCAAGGTATGGACGGATTGCTTCACGTTACCGACATGAGCTGGGGACGTATCAGTCACCCATCTGCTCTTCTTCATATCGGTCAGATGCTCGAGGTGCTTATCCTTGATGTTGATCGCGAAAAAGAGCGTGTGTCACTTGGTCTCAAGCAAATGGAAGACAATCCATGGCAAGATATCGAAGCACGTTACCCAATTGGCACAGAGGTCGTGGGCAAAGTCACGAAGCTTCTTCCATACGGTGCATTCATCGAAATGGAGAGTGGCGTCGAAGGCCTTGTGCACGTTTCCGAACTTTCATGGGTCAAGCGCATCAACCGTCCAAGCGATGTCTTGGAGCTCGATCAGGAAATCAAAGCCGTTGTTCTCGGTATCAGTATCGATGAGCAGAAGATCTCCCTCGGCGTCCGCCAGCTTGAATCAAACCCATGGGATGAGCTCGAGGCTAAGTACCCAATTGGTGCTACGGTTAAAGGCGAGGTGCGTAACCTCACACCATACGGAGCCTTCCTCGGAATGGAAGAAGGTATCGATGGCATGATCCACGTTTCAGACCTCTCATGGACTCGCAAGATTAACCACCCATCCGAAGTCATCAAGAAGGGTGACGAGGTGGAGGCTATCGTGCTTAGTATCGACAAGGAAAACCAGCGTGTGTCTCTCGGAGTCAAGCAGCTTGACGGTGATCCTTGGTCAGAAATCGGTGGCAGCTTTAAGGTTGGCGATCTCGTTAAGGGAAGCGTTGCCAAGATTGCTAGCTTCGGTGCCTTTGTTAATCTTGAGAACGACATTGATGGTCTCATCCACATCTCACAACTCAGTGAAGATCATGTGGAGAAGGTCAAAGATGTCATCAAGGTCGGCGATGAAATCGAAGCCCGCGTCATCAAGGTGGACAACGTCGAACGCCGTATCGGTCTTTCCATTAAGGCTGTTAGCTACGATCCTGAGCAGCTCGAGAAGGAGTCAGCCAGCTTCGAGACCTTACGTCCGACCGGTGACCTCGTTGGCCTCGAGCAGGCCTTCAACCTTGCATCCTCCGCATCTACCGAGGAGTGGAGCCCAAGTGCTGAAGACGAGAAGAAGTAAGCACTGCTTACTACTGAGATAAACTCAACAATCACACCGTCGGAGGATTTCCTCCGGCGGTTTTTTCTGCCCTGGTATTTGCAGCTTGAGTCTTTCTATTAGTTTCTCATAATGAGTGACATGAGTGATATGAGCCGTCAATTTCTTGAAAAAGTAAATCAGTGCTTTTCTAAGGATTCGGAACAGCGTGCTGCTGCTGAGCAAGTCGTTGAAAGTCAGTTAACCGAGGACGAGGTGAGGTTGGCTAGGTCATACAGCAATTTGTTAGCTTCTGACCGACGCCCTCGATGGTTGATGATTGCGCTGAGTATTGTCATGATTTTGGTGTGGATGGCACTTGTGTTCATACCGGCATACAGGCTTTCGAAGACTGGTAGTGACTTTGTAACAGCCATCGATTATATGCAATCTATGGATGGTGACTATCACACTTGGCTCTTGCAGAGTTCTTATTTCAGTGACCATAATGAGGCTGATTTGCTTTTGCTTTTCGGAGACTACAAGAGGGCTACTAAATCAGACCGACTCAAGGGCGCATGGGAATCCGAGCCGGATAACCCAGGATTGTATATTGAGTATCTTAATGTATACGTAGGGGATTTTGAATCGTATCCTACCGATATGTTAACGGTTGCCGAGCGGATCGATCCTCCTGAAAATGCTCTATTTCCAACATTGCAGCTGGCTGAAATGGCTGATGCTTGCACCAAAAAAGTTGATTCGGCAGAGAGTGAGTCCACGCCCAGTATATCTCCAGTGTTACGTAAGCACTATGCCATTACGGACATGACAAAACATCAAGCGGCAATGGATCTCTTCTACACTATTGTGAAAATGCCAAGGCTTGAGAGTCACCAGTTCGCATTGCATAAACGGCGCCTGCCACTCATTCAGCGGGACGAGCAGGACTGGCTGACGCGGTGGATGCCGCTGGGGTATCTTGGTCATCTGACAACCCATTCTTTACGATATCAGAAAGTGATAAATTTGATACGGGCGGAAGCATATCGCTGTGAGAGGGAGAAAGATGCGGAGGCCTTAAAACGTCTCATTCCTGCATGGCAGGCGTTTTGCAGGATGCAGCATACCGATATTTTAACACTGGTAGACGGGATTGTCTTGCGAGCTTGCATTGAGTCTCCGTGTGAGGATTTTGCAGCAGCGGCGAAAGCTTGTGGATTGGAAGAGGTTGAGAGTGGTTTTGTTGCACTTCGCAAGCAGAGGGATGCCGAAAATGAAGCTCGCTACAACGTACCCGATGAAATTTCATTTAGCGCCGATAAGGAGGCTAGTGTATTGTCACAACTTTCCATGGAAATTGTGGCGAAGCAAGTCAACGATCGCAACAAGTTACCTGCCCCTAATACTGGGCCGGATCGCAGGGCAGACCACGCTTTTTTTAACGGGCTGGTTGCTGCGCTGGCATGCCTGATGTTGGTTTTATCCGCCATGGTGGTGTGGTTGCGGACTTTTCG
>Ga0206128_1003197_pt1 | contig 13849 bp, 15 predicted proteins | sample Helgoland_Spring_7_FD_148601 | JGI IMG/M metagenome (GOLD analysis project Ga0206128, IMG submission 148601) | Pelagic subsurface seawater microbial communities from Kabeltonne, Helgoland, North Sea - Helgoland_Spring_Bloom_20160426_1 | ecosystem: Environmental > Aquatic > Marine > Epipelagic ...
GGTGGCGAGCGTTGTGCCTTCTTTGACTTTGCTGCGGGTGGTGATGAAAACGTCTTTGCATTGAGGATCGGAAACAAGGTCCGAGTGGTTGACGCATGGAAAGATAAGAACACAGTGCAGGCTGTTAGGCGGTTCATCGCTACAGCACAACGCTTCCAGCTTAACGCGCACCAATGCTGGGGTGATGCCGATGGCTTAGGCTTGCCAATGGTCAACCAGTTTGCAGATGAGGGCTTCCGCATCAATGCCTTCCGTGGTGGTATGCCAGCACAGGAGAAAGACATTTATTCCAACCTTATTAGCGAGACATGGATCAACTCATTGCGGCTCATTGGCACTGGCAGATTTAACCTTGGCGAGTTAGATGTTGAGACGTTCGGACAGCTTACTAACAGGTTTCTAGAATGGGATTTAAAGGGCAAGCTAAGAGTTGAGCGCAAGGCTGACATGGCAGCAAGGGGTGTTCACTCGCCAGATAGGGCAGATGCTTTACTAGGCTGCATTGCCTGCGGCTCTCACATGAGCGGGACAATAAGCGGAGACACGGTTGACAACACTAGCCTAGCGGCTAACGACTTTGCACAGAAGACTGTGAGATTTTAGCAATATTTGTCTTTAGTGTCTGGCTTATTATGTTAGCTTACCAAGAATGAAGAGGCTGAGATCAATCAAGGTGCTTGGCCACAAGGTTAAGATTGAATACACCACATGGGAAGATGGCCAATGGGGAAGCTGTGACCTAGACAACCGCATCATCAGGCTGTCACGCCAATGCCTAACTGAGCCACACCAACACTGGAACACATTGCTACATGAGGTAACGCACATGATATTTGGGCTAACAGGCATCAGCTTCATGGAAGGCAATAATGAGGAAACTTATGTGCGGTGCATTGAGGCACTGGTCATTCCTTGGATATTTGAAAACGAACATTTAAGGAATAGATGAATCAAGCGGGTGAGGTCAGCGAGCTAGCTTTTACCCTAGAGGCGGTAAGGCGTGGCTGGACTGTCTTCACACCACACACCCATGCCACCAAGATTGACCTTATCTTACATAAGCCGGGGCAGCAGCCTATCACATGCCAAGTTAAGAAGGGAACGCACCTAAAAGAGAACAGCCGCCCGACCTACAAGGTGCTAGTGGGATCAGCCAAGAGTTCCAACAGGCTGCACAACGGCACGCCAAGGTATAGCCGCTACACCAAGACGGATTTCGATGTGCTAGTGATTGACCTTGCCGAACATGGTTTTAGCTTCTGGCGAGTTGAGGACGTTTGCCATCAAGCAACATTCCGCTGGAATGAGGACAAGCCAAGCAATAACTGGAACATATTCGATCAATGAAATATCAACCATACTGCTACAAAGCCAAGTGCGTTTCCGTCTATGATGGCGACACCGTAACCTTGGACATATCGCTAGGCTTCAACATCACCATGCACAAGCAGAAGGCGAGGCTTCTGGGTATCAACACGCCAGAGGCCAGAGGCAAAGAGCGAGAGGCTGGGCTGGTATCGCGTGACAGATTGCGGGAGCTGATAGACGGTAAGGACATTATCGTGGCAACCCACAAGGATAAGGGTGGAAAGTATGGGCGGCTATTGGCAACCATATTTCTTGATGGTGTTAATGTTAACCAGCAGCTCATTGATGAGGGGCTGGCTGAGGTGTATGATTGAGCGGGACCACAGCAAGAGATTGCTTGTCATATCACTTTTAGTGCATCATTCTCGTCACGCATGAATATCTTGAAGCCGATAACCACGCTGTTTTCCAAGCAAGCCGCCCCGATAGTAGAGGCAAGGGCAGCATCACCAATGTCAGCGGTCATTCAACCCAAGGCGCAAGATCGTCTTTATGAGTTGATTGAGCGCGAGCAGTTACCGGGCGATGTGCGCGAGACGCTAGCAGGCGCATTGACTGGCGACCTACCACGCCAGCAGCTTCTCTTCCAAGCAATGATCGACACTTGGCCTAGACTCCAGAAGAATCTAACCGAAGTTGCCCGCTCAGTATCATCAACACCTTGGGAGATCCAACCATACTCAGAGCAGGGCAATGAAGCCACTGACTCAGCCATTGAGAAGGCACGCATGGTGCAGACAGCTATTGAGAACATGGCTCCGAGGCCAGCATGGGATGAGCTATCAGAGCGTGGCCTAGTGAAGAGCTTAGTCCACGGCTACTACATGGGTCACCAAGTTTGTGAGGTGTTTTGGGACCGTAAGCCAGAAGGCACAATGCCTCGCAGTGCTAAGATTGTGCCTCCCCGCTTCTATGACTACCCCGATACGGGTGAAGATCGATTGATGTTTAGCCCGGATGGTGGATTTTATACTGGCAATTATGAAGACTTTCCAGAGCATCATTTCGTTATTGCCGTCAACCGAGGCCACGGCGCACACCCATCTATTGCCGCCCCGCTCAGAGCTTTAACAGGCTACTGGCTAGCGGCTACCTTTGGCCTCAAGTGGCTATTGCAATTTGCACAACTTTACGGCGTGCCATTCCGCTGGGCTGAGTATGAAGATGAGACAGTCAAGAGCAAGGTTTGCAACATGCTTGAAAACATCGGCTCCGCTGGCTGGGGTGCATTCCCTAAAGGCACGAAGCTAGACTTTGTTAATGCTGGCCAATCAGCCGACTCTCTACCGCAGGCCATGCTCCTAGAGATGGCAGACAAGCAGTGTGACACCTTCATCTTGGGGCAGACACTAACAACAGACGTAGGTGACAGCGGCAGCCGCGCACTTGGTGACATCCACCAAGAGGTCCGTGCTGGAGTTATGCAGGGCATCAATGACTTTATTGGTGACATCTACAACCACCAGCTTATTCCTTCAATCATCAAGCTTAACTACGGCAGTGCCGATGAGCTTCCCAAGTATAGCAGCAAGATCGAAGCCCCCAAGGATGAGATCGGCATGGCACAACGTGACCAGACCCTCATCAGCATGGGCATGGAGGTTGGCAAGGAATGGCTCTACGAAAGGCACGGAGTGCCGATGCCCGAAGAGGGCGATGATGATATTTTCAGCCCCGGAGGAAATGGTGCTGGGGGAGATCCCCAGACAGGTAACAGCGTTCTTTCACCCAATGAAACACCTTCGGAGGCTGATCCCGATAACGAAGACGAGGAGGTAGAGGCTAGCATGGTCCGAGCCTATGACCCTAACCAGAAGCGAGCCGAGAAAGGCAGCGACAACGGAGGCCAGTGGGTTGCTGACAACTCGAAAGGCGGTGGTGAAAAAAAGTCCCGTGTCTCGGAGGCAAGAAGCAAGCGATACTCCGAGCTAGAAGCCAAATTCAACGAAGGCACAATCACTGATGAGGAGTTAGGTGAGGCTCATGACCTAGTAAGGGATGCCGCTGAGAAGGCTGGGTATTTACCACACGATGACTTCAGAGATGCTCATGCAGCTCCAAGCGGATCAGCAACCGATGAGGAGGTTGTAAACGATGGTTTTGATGCTTCACTAGATCAAGTTGCTAGGGGTGTTCACATACAGCCAGATGATTATTTTGACCCAGTAAAAGGTCCTAGATATTACATGTATGGAGATAAGGCTGGGCTTGAGGCCAGAGATTCCCTATTCAATGCTTTTGATGAAATAAAAAAAGACGGCTCAACATCAATAACTGTTTACAGGGCTGTTCCAAATGAGAGGAAAGGTAGTCTAATTGAAGACAATAGTTGGGTTTCCCCCTCAATTACTTATGCAAAAACACATGGAGTTTCTAGGTTTGGTGACGGTGAATATAAAATAATTTCAGAAGACGTAAAATCTTCTGAGATTTATTGGGATGGAAACGACATTAGGGAATGGGGAAAAGATAGCGGCAAACAACTGTTTTATAAGAATACTGCAAACAACATCAAATCAGCCGACATTTTCACCGGGACACCGCTAGCGGAGCGGTTCAATGAGGATGATGACAGGATCACGTTCAGCCATGCGGTGCAGGCATACGACCCTAACCAGAAGCGTGCAAAGGATGGCCGATGGACTGACGGAGCTATTTCAAGAGGGGTAATTGACAAGGTTGAGCGTAGCCATATCGACAGCTATGATGGGCAAGATGACTATGAGCTAGTGGCATACAAGGGCGATGATATCATGGGCTACCTTTCTTATTCAGAGCATGAGGGGGATGTTTCTATCAGCATGGTTGAGACTAGAGAAACCCACAAAAGAAAGGGCATTGCAACCGAGCTATACAAAGAGCTAGTAAAGCTTCATGGTGAGAAGGCTATCAGTAGTTCATTTGCCACCAAAGAAGGTTCAGCTTTAAGAAAAGCACTTGAGAAAAGAGGCATTATTAAGAAAGATGGCACGGTTGTTAAATCAGCCAACGCCACCCGCCCAACCATAGACCAACTCAGCGACAACGTGCTAGAGTCTCTAACGGGCGTAACCCGCGAATGGCTCTCACCCGTGCGACCGCACTTTGAGAAGCTAGCAGCGATGGCGATGAGCAAGCAGGTATCTGATGCCGACTTCATTGAGGCACTTGAGAAGTCACAACGCGACATTCCAGAGCTATTCGACAAGCTGAATGTTGAGGCGTTGCAGACCCACATGAACGATGCCATTGGCACAGCTATGATTGCTGGCAGTGTTGAGCGTTACGAGGCTGGCGAGGTGAAGGCGGGCGGCTGGATCACTACCGATGAGGGTAACAAAGTATTCCTAGATAATCCCCGCAAAAAGTCGCTTGACCAAGGGCTAACTGACCCGCGCAAGAAAGGCGACAAAAAGCCGAAGGCCGGGAAGAAGCCTTTAAACAAGTTGGAGCTTGAGAGAAAGGCGCAGATGGATAAGCTTTTAAAGGACTTGCGGGAGAAGGCCGACAGGGGAGAGGTTTATGCTAGCGAATCCTTGTCCGACATGAAGGAGCGGATCAGAAAAGATGGCGCGTCAATTAGCAAGAAAAGGAAGGGGCTTGAAAAGAGCATTGAGTATTGGAAAGGCCAAAGATCAATGGTTGGACAAGAATTAGATAGGCCAAATAGCATATTTAGCATTAAACCAGAGCCGGGCGAGGACGGCGCAGATTATGAGGAAAGAATCAAAAAAAGGCTTGCAGCCAGAAAAGACAAGATCGCAGAATATAACGAAATTTCCGATAAAATCGCAGAGATTAAAAATGAAGAAAGTTATTTAGGCGCGGATTTGATTAAACTGCCGGAAGCCGACAGGGGAAAAGCCTTGTCTTTAAATAAACGCGCAAGCTCTATTGCGGGCAGGCGCAAGGGCGTTGAGTTGTATGAGAGCATCATCCATAAGGATTTAGTTGAGTCTAATACTTTCAAATTTGGAGGCTCAACCACAAGGGCGCATCACAGCCGGGACCGAAACGGCGTTAGTATAATCAGAACGCACAGAAGCGACGACCCCTCGGTTGTGGTGCATGAGCTTGTCCACGGCATTGAGAAAGATGATGTTTTGAAGGCTAGTCTGGACTTCCGCGCAAAAAGAACCAAAGGAGAGTCCACTGTAAGGCTTAAAAAGTTAATGCCAGACAGAAATTATAGGCCCAGCGAAATAACCTACAAAGACAAGTGGGTTGAAAAAGGCGGCTCTCACTATACAGGGAAAGTTTATGCTGGTGGAATCCTTGGCGGTCAGAGGGCTACCGAGGTTTTGACAGTCGGAGTGCAAAGACTACTAAAAGACCCGTTAGAATTTATGACGAATGACGAAGATCATTTTGACTTTGTTGTTAAAACCCTGCAAAAACGTAAATGATGCACCGAGTAAATTACAACGGATTTGAGATGGAGTCAAAGAGCGCATGGGAGTGGCGAGCAATAGACAAGAGGGTATCTTTTGAGGCTGACTACCTTAACACTCAGATTAACGCTAACAGAGTGGACATGGGCAGCGTTCATGTAACGCCTGCTATGGCAATGGCTGAAATTGAAGGTTTAGAGTGGATAACAAAAATGCCAGAGGAGGACAGCGGTGATGCTCTTTTTGGCGCAGAGGTCAAAGCTTACGACCCCAACCAGAAGCGGGGCGAGGCAGGCACGCCGCAAGGCGGGCGTTGGGTTAAGGAGGATGGCACTAGCTCTGAGAGTGAGGCTAGCGATGCTGTTGAAACCGCTCTTGATGATCTTGCCACACTAGACCTTGATGATGACCAGATAAATATACCGGAATACAACCCAGAAAAGGACAACTTTGCTGACACAATAAACCCCGGTATTCATGGGATACATTTGCACGTTAAGGGCAAAGATGAGATAGAGGATTTTGGGGCGCATGAGATACACCTACTAGACAATGATGATGAAAGCATAGGCTTTGTTCGCCTTACCAAGAGTGACAAAGAAATATCAATCAACCTTATTGCAATAAACGAGGATCGCAGAGGTGAGGGGATAGCCTCTGACTTTTACCAGCACTTCCTAAATGAGGGGTATGATATTAAGAGTGACAAAGAGATTACAGACGGCACGGCGGGACTCTATAAATCACTAATCAAAAAAGGCGTTGATGCCGAGGTTGATGATGATGGCAGGGTTATCTTGAAAAGAAAAAAGCCATGATCTCAATCGACATCACCACCAACGGCGCAGAGATCACCATCCCTGCGGGGCTTGAGAAGTTGCTAAGTAAGGAGAACTTCAGAAAGTTTAACGAGGTTGGGGGTAGGGCTGCACAGCAAGCAGCAAAGAAATATCACAAAGACTTTAACCAAGCCCGCAAGTGGCGCGGTCCAAAGTATCTAGGCTCAGGTGCTGGCCGTGCTGGCGAGTTTGGTAATGAGATTGAGAACGCTTGGACTTTCGAGGGCAGCGATAATGATGGGGCAACTATAGCTAACGATGCCAGCTTTTACAGGCACAAGGTTTACGGTGGGGTGATTAAGCCTAAGCGGGCTAAAAACCTATCCATCCCCGTAGTGGCTGATGCCGTAGGGCGCAGAGCTAAAGACTACAAAGGCGACCTGTTTTTCCTTAAAACCAAGAAAGGCACAAAGGGTCTATTTGAGAAAGACGGCGATGACATAAGGATGGTTTACTTACTAAAGGATAAGGTTGACCAAGACCCGTGGCCGGGCGCACTACCACCAACTCCAGCACTAGCACAAGCCTTTGGTGAGAAGTGGTCTGGGGAAGCAATCAAGGAATTGGAGAAGATATTAGCATGATTAAGAAGGCACTAAAATTCCTAGAAGCCATTGCCTTCATTGTGGACAAGGTTACCGTTCCAGATGATGAGTGGGATGAGCAAGAGTGGGCAGATGAAGAGTATGAGGTTGAAACCCGTGCCTTCTTTTCTAGCCGTGTTGAGAATGCTCGCTTTCTTGATAGGGCAAAGGGCTTTTTGGGTGACCGCATCCAGAACATCACAGAAGAAACACCGGGAGGCACTGCACTGAAGGCTGGCGGGCGTGCTGACTTTGTTAGGGACATGAGAGACTTTATGGTAAAGGAGGGCATGGCTAAAGAGGATGAATTTAGAGATGCTAGGGGTGTCACTGATATCCGCAGTGAGGCGCGGCTCAAGCTGATCTACGATACTAACCTAAGACAGGCTTACGGCTACGGAGAATGGAAGCAGGGACAAACGCCAGCTATTCTAGAAAGCTATCCAGCCCAGCGTTTCCGCAGATCGTTTAAGGTTACCACACCGAGGCCGTTGCATGTTGAGAATGATGGCGAGGTTAGGCTGAAGTCAGATGTTGATTTCTGGCTTGAGATGAACAATGAGGAGATTGGCGGCTTTAATGTGCCTTGGGGTCCGTGGGGATTCAACAGCGGCATGGGCATTGAAGACGTTGACAGGGAGGAGGCTATCAAGTTAGGCTTGAATGTTGATGATGTTGAGCCAACCAAGGGTGAGCTAAATGAGAACCTCACATATTCCACCAAGACAATGGATGACGATGTTAAGGCCAAGCTACGTAAAGAGCTAGAGGCGTTCAAGCTGGCACGCAAGAAATTCATCGCCAAGGGTGATGAGCTAGGGATCAGATAGCGGGACCACACGCAACCATTGCACAACTGCAAAATCTTAGCGTAAACTGACTGCCATGATCGTAACCGCCTTAGACAGCAAGATTACAGAAGGCGACAGCCTTGCTCAAATTGTCTACATTCCAGAGGGTGTGCATAACATCACACCTAGCGTTGATGGCGTTGCTAAAAATGTCACAGTCAACATGACCCCAGAAAACGGGCAAGAGATAGCTGACGTTATGCAAGCAAGCCTAACGGAAAGACTAGAGCAGAATGTTAGACCTTATTTCGACTTTGACCACAATGACACTGGACCAGCAGCCGCCCTACCTAAACGCTTCTATTATGAAGAGGGCAAGGGGCTAATGATGGAACTAGAGTGGACTGGCAGCGGCAAGCGTGCCATCGATGCTAGAGATTACTCATATTTTTCACCCACCTTCCACCTAGGCGACAACGGCCTGCCAGTGGGGCTTCCTTCTACGGGACCAGCGGGCAGTCTTGTTAACGAGCCTGCCTTCCGTAATATCCCAAGAATAGCCGCATCATTTAATGCGGATCAACCAAAACAAAACAACAATACAATGAGTGAACTTATCACATGTGGCCTCTTGACTGAGGCAGAGGGTGGCAGCGTAGAGCTAGCCACCAAACGTGTCGAAGCTCTCAAAGTCGAGGCCGCCAAGGTTGAGGCTTTGCAGTCTAGCCTTGACGAAACAACCCAGAAACTTGAAGCCGCTGAGGCCAAGTTGCAAGAGTCCAAAGAAGCAAGTGCAGCATCGGTTATCGAAGCAGCCATCGCTGATGGACGTATCGCAGCTAAGGACGAAGTTACCCAAGACTTCTGGAAACAGCAAGTTGTCGCCAATGGTGACTCCGCAGTAGCAGCCCTTAATGCAGTGCCAAAGATTGGCGGTGACATTACCGAAACCAAAGTTAAGGCATCTGCCGAGGCTAAAGAAACCAAAGTCGAGCTTCACGGCACAGCACTTATCGCTGCCGCCCTTGCTGACGAACAAGAATCTAACTAAATAATACAATGGCAAACCCAACATTACTAGACATTGCGAAGCTTAACGGCAACCGCAAAGAAGTCGGCTTGATTGAGTCCGTGCTTGATGCAGCCCCAGAAATGGAAATCCTGCCAGCCCGCACTGTCTCTGGAACAAGCTACATGACGGTTGACCGTCACTCCCTTCCAACTACTGGATTCACGAAAGCCAATGAGGGCATCGCACCAAGCAAGTCTGACTTTAAGACACGCTTAGTCGAGACTTTCATCTTCCGTGGTGCAGTCAACGTGGACAAGGCAGTAGCTACCGCTTACGAAGACGGAGCAGCCGCTTACCAAGCAATCGAAGCTCAAGGCGTTATGCGCTCCGCTATGATTGAAATTGGCAAGCAGGTCTACTACGGCACTGACGAAGACGCTAATGGCTTTGACGGACTCCAAGCAATCAACACAGCACACGTTGCTGGTGGTTCTGGACTTCGCATTGACGCTACTGGCTCAACCGCAGACACCGCATCCTCAGTCTACGCTCTCAAGCTTGGACCAGAGTTTGTTCAGATGGTCTACGGCGGCGGCGCACCAATCAGCCTTCCACGTTTCCGTGAGGAGTCTGTAACTGACAGCAATAACGGTCAGTATGACGCTTACGTTTCTAACCTTACAGCATGGGCTGGCCTACAGTGTGTTCACCCATACGCAGTTGGCCGTATCTGCAACCTTACAGCACAAGCTGGCAAGGGACTTACAGACGAGTTGCTTGCTGAGATGATCGCAGCGTTCCCCGTTGGTTTCACCCCAGACGTTCTCCTTATGAGCCGCCGTTCACGCCGCCAGTTGCAAACTGCGCGTGCTGGCTTGGTATCTCTTCAAGGTGACGCTAAGACTGGAACCCTCGGAGGTGGATCGGCATACGTGCCTACACCAACGAATTTTGAGGGAATACCAATCGTGGCCACTGATTCGATTATCAACACAGAATCCATCGTTGCCTAACATCCCAACCCGCTAAGAAGATCGATGAAAACAGCAACCTACCATCAAGCAGCTAACGGCTCAAAAGAGTTATTCGTTTTGGCTGAAAATGACGACAATACTGTTAATCTCGGACTCGAAAATGGCACGGCAATCGTAACTGGTTGCCGTGTCACGGAGGGTTTTGAAATCGGTGCTTGCACCATCATCGCTCCTAAAAAGGCGGCTAAGAAAACAACCAAAAAAAAACTAACTAAATAAATATCATGGCTTACGAATTCAATCGAAACCAAGTTGACGCTTCCAAGGAAGTTTCCGTCACAATGTTAACTGGTGGTGCTAACAGCCCATCAATCGACCTAGAGCAAGAAATCGGTGGAGACATCGAGGCCGTTGCCGCTGAGATCGAGATCCCTGTAGAGGCACTTCTCACAGATGCTAAGAACCTTTTCTTTGCACTTGAGGACTCTGCCGACAACAGCACATTCGCCGCAGTTGACCCAGCTATCACCACATCCGTAGTCGGAGCAGGTGGAGTTGGCAATGCAGCTAAGAGCGTTCGTTTCCGCTTGTCTCCAGCAACTCGCCGCTACATCCGTGTAGCTCAGACTGCTGACAGCACACCGGGAACCCTCGCTAACGATGTGACTCTCCGTCTCCTGTTCTAAAAACACATCTCTGTTTCATAACAATATAGTGTATCAGCCCTGCCGTCCGTGTTTATTCATGCGGCGGTGGGGTTTTTCTTTATCATGGCTTGGATTACATTAACAACTGACGACATCCGTAACAGGCTTGCCGAGTGCGAGCTTGAGGCAATCGAAGAAACTGGCGGTGGCACTGGCGACAGACTCGCTGGTATCCTTGACCAAGTGACTAGCCTAGTGAGGGCTAAAGTCGGAGCATGTAACCGCAATGAGCTAGGCACAGCAGGGACTATCCCTCAAGAGTGCCTACACTCAGCCGCTACCATCGCCCGCCACAACCTTAGAGCCACATTGCCAACCACTGGCAGTGAGGATGAGGGTGAGATGAGGCGCAGTGAGTATCAAGATGCCATGACATTTCTCAATGATGTTGCCGATTGCAAAATTGGCATCATCTCAGACTCAACATCCCAAGTTGGTGGCCGCGCTAATGGTTGCTACGGAGGTGATGACAAATACGTATTTTAATGAGCGTTTATCTCGACAGGGCAGACCAAATGGCAACTCTAATCGAGGGGCTTTTTGATGATGGTCAAGTTGCTGTTGTGGTTGACCGCCAGAAAGATATCACCGCTGAATTTAACAAGCGCATAGGCAAAGTAAAAGGTGGCGTGGCCGTCATAGAGTGGCTAGGAGCATTGACAGCCAATGTTGACCTAGACGACTTACGGGTAGCCAGCAAATATTCCGTTACTGTTATTACTAAGCCAGTCATACGGGACCACGCTGACCTATTGCCAATAGATGATCTTGTTGAGAGTATTGCCTCAGCATTACACGGCTATAACCCAGATGCCAATCACTGTTTAGACAGCATGAGAGTGACCAGCATTGACCCTGTAGCAAACCAACAATTCAGAGTTTACATCATACGTGTAGAACAAGATTTACAATCATGAAAAAGAAGTCAAGCAAAGTAAAATCAGAAGCAACTGAGCAACCAGCACCCGAAGTTGAATCCAAGCCAGTAATGCTAAAAGTAGAAATAACAGCAGACCGTGCCAAAGTTGGCAACTGCATCTGTGCCAAAGGCGCAGTCATATCAATCACTAAAGAGCAGGCCGACGCTCTTGTAAGCGCAGAGCTTGCCAAAATAATCGGCATCTAATCACAAACCAACAATAAAATGGCAGCCCAATACTACCTACAAAAACGAATCATCGGCGGTTTTGCCGATTTTATCCCGCACGGCGAAACAGTCGATGCTCTCACCACATCTCCAACGGTTATCCCCGACGATGACCCAATTACAAACTGGACAGATTATAACCTTGGATGTGTCCAAGAGGTGCAGTTTGACAGCGAGACAGAAGACGAAGAGGATTACTGCCCAGCAGAAACTGGCGGCTATTCTAAGACCATCACACGGACCACAGTTCGTGACACGATGACACTCACTCTCAAAGATCACTCTGAGCCAATCTTCCGTTTACTCTTCGGACTTAACCAGAAGCTTACAGGCTTAACTGGACAGCAGCCGTTTGAGAACCTTGGCGACCGCGAAATCACTGGATGGCTTCGCCTTCGCGGAGTAGGATCAGCCGCAGAGGCTCTTGCTATCGTTAAGGTTGAGGTCAAGATGAGAATTTCAGACTACCCCGGTTGGAGCCAAACGGCAGCCAAGCCAGTAGTTGAAATGGAAGTTATCGCCAACACTCTTAACGATCTAACCGACGACGCTATCCTAACCGCTTAATAAGCAATGGCTTTTTGCTCAAATCTTAGAATCACGCAAAACGGCGTAGTGCTGTTAGACTATGATGATAAGATAGATGCCCCCCCATCGGTGAGTGGGGAGCAGACCGTTCAGGTCACTCCCTACCTCCGATCGGACACGGTGGGCATCTTCCCCAGAGGCAATCAGTCACACACCATTGAGTGGACCCAAAGCGAACCTGTATCAACAGCCAACGCTACTGCCACCCGATCATTTTCACATCCCGTCAACCTGCCTAGGGAGCAGGGGGACGTTGTAATTAACCTAGAAAATTCTTCCAACTCTTTTTACCTAAAGGATGCCGTGATTCAGTCATGGTCATCTGATTGGGATAACAGAAGGGAATCCCTAACAATTTCAATAGTAGGCGGTGAATGGATAGCATCCATTAGCCCCTCAAGTAAAGCCGACAGCACCACCATCACATCGGACGCAAGCACTTTAACAGCAGACACCCAGTAAGAACATGGCCAAACAGACTATCAACATCGGAACCGCAGCAAACGATTCAACAGGCGACCCGTTGAGGACAGCTTTTGATAAGACCAATGACAACTTTGACGAGCTTTATACTGCTGATGGTCTAAAGGCTAACATTGCCAGCCCTACCCTTACAGGCACGCCAGCGGCTCCTACAGCGGGGGCAGCAACTAACTCAACCCAACTTGCTACCACGGCGTTCGTGCAGCAAGAGCTATCCAGTGGCACTACAGCACTATTGACTAGCAACTTCATTGATGATGATACGATGGCAACGGCTACGGCCACCACCATCTCTAGCTCGGAGTCAACCAAGGCTTATGTTGACACGCTTATCAGTGGCACGGATACAATGCACTACAAGGGGGACTATAACGCCTCAACAAACTCCCCCGACCTAGACTCGCCAACAGGAGGCACGGTGTTTACAGGGGATACTTACTACGTTGCCACCGCTGGCACATCTTTCTTTAGCGAAACGCTCGCTATTGGCGACCTTCTCATATCGCAGGTTGATGACCCATCAACGGTTGATGATTGGGTAGTTTTTCAACAATCAACAGAGCTAGCCACCGACCTAAGCCCACAGCTTGCAGGCCAGCTTGACATCAATGGTAACTCCATAGGTGACGGCACACTTGAGCTTCTTTCATTCTCAGAGACAGCCAGCGCAGTCAATGAGCTAACAATCACCAACGCTGCCACTACAGGCGCACCACAGCTATCAGCAACGGGTGACGACACCAACATTGACCTTGACCTACAACCCAAGGGAAGCGGCAACGTCATCCTTGGTAACTACACCCTAGACGGCGACCAGACCGTGGGAGCCGGGACTGATGGATACGTCCTTACTTACGATAACGCAACTGGCAACATTAGCCTAGAGGCAGCAGCGGCAGGCGGCGGTGATGCACTTGTGGCAAACGGCCTTGACCAGTTCGCAGCGACAACATCAGCAGAGTTAGCAGGGGTTGTTTCAGATGAGA
>Ga0206128_1003209_pt1 | contig 13813 bp, 10 predicted proteins | sample Helgoland_Spring_7_FD_148601 | JGI IMG/M metagenome (GOLD analysis project Ga0206128, IMG submission 148601) | Pelagic subsurface seawater microbial communities from Kabeltonne, Helgoland, North Sea - Helgoland_Spring_Bloom_20160426_1 | ecosystem: Environmental > Aquatic > Marine > Epipelagic ...
GAGCTACAGCCGTAGAGTCTGTGGCAACCAAATTAGCATCATACTGGTAATTATTATAATAGGTAGGGTTTACATAAAGAGTTTGATCCAAAACAGGGATTTCTCCAACCACTTCTTGCACATATTTCTCTACCATCACTTTTCCTTTAGCAATGGAGTCTACAACAAGCTCTGTATTTATAGTATAGCTAGCGGTATTGCGATTAAATTTTACGTTGGGCCTTGTTGTAGATGTTGTAAAGTTCTTGAAGTGGGCACCCCTATAGTTTTTTAACTGCGGAACCCCGTAAAGCGGTGTTTGCTGGTCTAAAACTCCTTCAAGAGTCTCATAACTTGTCGTGATTTGATCAAACTTGTAATTTACTTTTAATGCCGAATAGTTAGGGTGTGAGGCATCAACATCCTTGTGCATCCAGTTGGCAATGGTAGCCGGGTCTAATTCTGTGGCCCAAATTTGGAAATCATCTAGTTTGCCATCATAAAAGTTATCTGCATTCCACTGCCCTCTACCAAGATTAAAATCAGCGATAGTACCTACCGCTCTATTGAGCCCTGTTCCGGTATGCCATAGTTCTGCGTTGAGGTAGATATTCATTACACCAGTGGTTGCATTTTTAGTGAATGCCCAATGGTTCCAAACATCTTTGTATTGATCAATATCATCAACTTCTTTATCTATGCGGTCATACCCTGTTGCGTCTCCTGCGTCCCAATATACTCTTTGGTTGCTCCAAGGAAGATGTATGTTTAAAACTCTATTTCCGTCTTGATCGTGGACGTCAAAAACACTATCGTTTTGCGGCTGTTCCCCATTTCCGTTTAGCCAAAAAGAAATGGTAACTTCATTTTCTATCTCTGTAAGATTGGTGGTTGGAACTGCTAGTTTATCTGGTCCATTAAAATTAAAATAAGCGTCTGTGGTTGCAGCCTGTGATGCGCAATCCCAGGAGTAGGCATTACCACTCAAAGTCACAGCGCTTGCGCCCTCTTTACCTGTAAATGCAACCTCTACAATGATGTTTGATGCCCCATCCCAGTTAAAAAAAGAAGGGAAATCAATATGCTGCCAGCCTGTATCACTAAAGGCCAAATCTTTAGCAAACACTTCAACAAAATCTGTAATTATTTCATTTTCTTGTAATTCGTTTTGTGTGGTTGCCTTTAGACCAATTCTAAGGTGCTGCATTTCTCCACCAGTATCAAGAATGTTAAACTGCATTCCTGTAATATCTCCGGGAGTTAATCCAGAGGCCACAAGCTCAGACTGTCTAAACAGATACTGCATCTGAGAGTCTTCCAAAGAAGCATCAAAAGGATCTTGAATTTCTTGCGTTCCATCACCCACTTGGTATGCCACAAGGGCAGAAGGGTCATCAAAAACGATCGTTTGCTCATACCTAGGAGTATAGCTCCAGGCTGTATTGTTCATGTAAGAAAAACTATCTGGTGTTAAACCTCCATTTCCGCCAATATAGTAGTTAGGGTGAAGCCCTTTGCCCGTATGTTCAATAACTTTTAGGTATGACAGGTAATCCCACTCTCCACAATTTGGATTTTGAGTTGGGTCACACTTTAGTTTGTATTTAATGTATACTTTTTCAAAATCAAGCCCTTCCAAAGAGGTGAAATCAAAATATCCCTCTCTTGGAGATAGCCAACCTTGTCCTACAGGATAGCCATCAAATTCTATGGTTTGAATTTCAATTTCATCTCCAGGTTGTTGAGAAAATGACACAAAAGAGAATAAAATAAAAACAAGTAATAGTCTGTAGTTGGTTTTCATCAAAATGTAATTAAATTTATAAATGCAATTTGCTTTAAGCAAACAGGCTTAAATATAATACTATTTATGAATCTATCCTATTGGGAGCAAAAGTCATGGTTTACCAACATAGACTTTGCCATTATTGGCAGCGGAATTGTTGGTCTTAGCTGCGCTCTAGAATTACGAGAACTTCATCCAGAGGCTAAAATTGTGGTGTTTGAAAAAGGAACCTTGCCCAGTGGAGCCAGCACTAAAAACGCAGGGTTTGCTTGTTTTGGTAGTATGTCTGAAATACTACAAGACCTTGAAACACACACCCCAAGTGAGGTGGTCGGGCTTATTTCTGCGCGTCTTAAGGGCCTCTCTACTCTTAGAGCCGCCTTAACAGACCAGAGAATTGATTATGCCCAACTGGGAGGATATGAACTTTTTCCAGAGACAGACAGCGCTGTTTTTGACAGGTGTGTCAAAAACTTAGATGCTATCAATGAGCTGCTATTCCCCATTTTTAATGCCAATGTATTTTCTGTGGTTGACACCCCTTTTGGGTTTGAAAAAGTAGCCTCGAAAGCAATTTTCAATAAATTTGAAGGACAGCTTGATACCGGTAAAATGATGACAGCATTACTAGAAAAAGCTGCCTCAAAAGGTATTTTAATATTAAATAACGCCCTGGTTAAAGACATCTCACAAAAGGGAGCATCGCCAGTTTTTACTCTGGGCAACCTAACTGTTGAGGCAAAAAGCATATGTATTGCCACCAACGGTTTCGCTAGAGAGTTTCTGCAAGAAGACGTACAACCGGCAAGAGCACAAGTACTCATCACAAAACCCATTAAAAATTTAGCAATCAAAGGCACTTTTCATCTTGATTGCGGCTATTATTATTTTAGAAATATTGATGATAGAATTTTATTTGGTGGCGCTAGAAATCTTGCCTTTGACGCAGAAAACACCTCTCAAACAGGGCTTACTTCTATAATACAAGATAAACTAGAACAGCTTTTAAAAACTACTATATTACCTCAAACACCCTTTGAGATAGACACCCGTTGGAGTGGTATTATGGGGGTTGGAAGCCAAAAAAAGCCAATTATAAAAAAAATATACTCTAGCGTTTACTGTGGTGTTCGTTTGGGAGGAATGGGTGTTGCCATAGGAAGCAGTATTGGTAAAGAGTTGGCAGTACTTTCATCAAAAAAAGAACAATACTAGTTGTTCAAATTAATAGTAATGAGCTCAAAAAAAATCAAAGAACACTTACTACTATCTTGTGAACAGCAAATAATGCAGAAGTATATTATTGTTCAAGATAAAATTAAGGGCATTGTTGCATCCTTAGATGATGCAACAAAAAGCAGCGCAGGAGACAAGCATGAGACCGCTAGGGCTATGTTGCAACTAGACAGAGAACAAGCAGGAGAACGATTAGTAGAACTTGAGAAAACCTTTGAAGTTCTTCACAAAATCATTCTTTCAAAAACAGCAGCCCATGCTCATTTAGGAAGTTTGGTAACTACCAACAAAGGCAACTTTTTTTTAAGTATTTCATTAGGTGTTTTGACCTACCAAAAAACAACTTACTATTGTATTGGCTTACAAACACCAATAGGCAAATTGTTATTTGGCAAGCAAGTTGGAGGCAGTTTTTCTTTTAGGGAGACTACCTATCAAATTAAAGCAATTGAGTAATGCAGACATTTGTACTTTTTTTTAAACAAGGGCTATCGCATATTTTAGATATAGACGGCATTGACCACCTGCTTTTTATACTAGCTATTACTGTGTTTTTTAGCATTTCCCAGTGGAAAAAACTAGCCCTGCTTATAACTGCCTTTACCATAGGACACAGCATAACCTTAGTGCTTTCTGTTTATGATATTTTCACCTTGCCACGTGATATTACAGAGCAGTTGATACCCATTACAATTATTGTAACCTGTATAAATAATTTTATTAAAGTATATAAACCTACCCAAATTAACTATCAATTATTATACATTATGGTGTTAATTTTTGGGTGTATTCACGGCTTGGCATTTTCAAATTTTCTAAAAATGGCCTTTTTCGAAGATGATAACTTACTTGCTTCTCTGGTGGGTTTTAATATTGGTATTGAGCTTGGTCAACTCATGATTGTGGGTGTGTTTTTGGCGACTATACAGACGGCATTTTTCTGTTTTAAAAAACTAAAGCACCAGCATGTTATCATAGCATGCTCTGCAATAATATTAATTTTTGCAGTAAAAATATTGTGGGACCTGCTTTAAAGCTAAGTTAGCCATTATGGTTTATACCAACTCTAGGTATACCTTCGTTTTTTCTTCTAGCAATGTAGGGTGATTTAAAAATAAAACACCTTCTGGAGTTTGCACCTGCACCTCGTAGTAATGACCTTTAAAGTATTGTTTTAAAATCACGCCAGAGACAGCTGTAGGTGTTTTAGATATTTTTAGCTCATAAGGCAATACTGTTCGCAGTCCTCCTTTTTTAACCCCTTTAAAAACACGGGTATCAATAACAGATCCAGAACCAAAAAAACCAGCCTGGTAAGGTGTTTTAAGATTTGAGATAATCTCCTGCGGGCTACCCATCATTTCTTTGGTACCATCTCGCAGCATAAGTATAGTGTCTGCAAAACCCAAGGCCTCATCGCTATCATGGGTGGCAGTAATACAGGTAATATTGTTGTCCTTTAAATAGCCGTATAAATTACGGCGTAGTTTGTTTTTTCTGAAGGTGTCTATGTTGCTAAACGGCTCGTCTAAAAGGATGACCTCAGGAGTGTTTGCAAGCGCTTTTGCAAGCGCTACTCTTTGTTTTTGACCTCCGCTAAGGTTTTTCACCTTCGTGTTTTTATACTCTTGCAGGGCCACAACTTCTAACAGCTCATCTACACGAGCTGCGTCTTGCTCTTTGTTATTACGCTTTAGGTGTGTGGCTATATTTTCTGCAACAGAGATAAACGGCATTACATTAAACTCTTGAGCTACCAATTTCATAGCAAGCTCCCCGGGCACAAGATTGTGTTGGGGCCCTAATAGCTGTTTTTCTTTCCAAAACAACAGGCCATTTTCTAAATGCAATAGCCCGTAAATTAAGTGTAGTAAGGTAGATTTCCCGCAACCACTCTCTCCTAAAACCGCCAAATGTTCTCCCTCTTTTAAGGAAAACACGATGTCTTTTAATATTAACACCTCGGGTGTGTTTGGGTATGAAAAATCTTTAATAGCTACCTTTAGCATAAAAAATAGGGTGGTAAAAAAGCTATATATCAAGTGTATTTACCTAGTTATATATAGCTTTATAGTGGTTTAAATTGCGTTATTGTTTTACGCCATCATTCATTTGTTTTGGCAAAACCTTATAGCCCATATTATATAAAGTGAAGCCATATATATCTGCATATTGTTCAATGGTTTTGCTTACAGGAGTTCCTGCGCCATGTCCCGCATCTGTTTCAATTCTAATCAAAACAGGAGCAGCGCCCCCTTGTTTTTCTTGTAGTTCTGCAGCAAATTTAAAACTATGTGCAGGCACTACTCTATCGTCATGATCTCCTGTGGTAACCATTGTTGCAGGATACTTTGTGCCAGGAGTTACATTATGTACTGGGGAGTAGGACTTTAGGTATTCAAACATTTCTTTACTTTGTTGCGCCGTACCATAATCATAGGCCCAACCAGCTCCTGCTGTAAAGGTGTGGTAGCGCAACATATCTAAAACCCCAACAGCCGGAAGGGCTACCTTTATTAAATCTGGCCGCTGTGTCATCGTAGCACCCACTAAAAGCCCTCCGTTAGATCCTCCACGAATTGCTAGGTAATCACTAGAGGTGTATTTTTCAGCAATTAAATATTCTGCGGCGGCTATAAAGTCATCAAAAACATTTTGCTTTTGTAATTTGGTTCCTGCATCATGCCATTTTTTACCATACTCTCCACCGCCCCTAAGATTGGCGACAGCATATACGCCACCCTGCTCCATCCAAACGGCATTTGTAATGCTAAAACTTGGAGTCAAGCTAATATTAAAACCGCCATACCCATACAAAATGGTAGGGTTTGTGCCGTCCAGGACTATTCCTTTTTTGTGGGTAATTATCATTGGCACCTGTGTGCCGTCTTTTGAGGTGTAGAATACTTGTTTGCTTTGGTACTCGTCTGAGTTAAAATCAATGCTTGGTTTTTTGTATAGCTTAGAAGCTCCAGATGAAATTTCATAAGAATAAATACTACCAGGAGTTAGGTAGTTTGTAAAAGAATAATACAGGCTAGTGTCTTGCTTTTTAGCGCCAAAACCACCTGCTGAGCCAACTCCAGGCAAAGCAACTTCCCTTACTAGGGTTCCGTCATAGGTATACTGTTTTATTGCGCTCACGGCATCTTCCATATAATTTGCAAAAATATACCCACCACCTGTGCTAGCTCTTAAAACATTTTGAGTTTCCTCAATAAGATCTTTCCAGTTTTCTGGTCCTGGACTAGCTGCATCTACAGTAACTACTTTTTTGTTGGGAGCATTTCTGTTTGTAACAAGGTAAAGTTTACTGTCAACATTATCCATAACAGAGGTATCACTATCTGTATCTTTTTGTATTGTAATAAAGGGACTTTTTGGATCACTGAGGTCTTTGATAAAGAGTTTGTTTCCTGAGGTTGAAACACTAGCAGAAACAATCAGATATTTATTGTCCTGTGTGGTACGCCCACCTACATACCTATGCTTTTGTTCTGGGGTTCCCCCAAAAATAAGCTCATCTTCTTTTTGAGAAGTCCCAAGTTTATGGTAGTAAAGCTTGTGTTGGTCTGTTTTGGCAGAAAGCTCACTCCCTTTTGGTTTGTCATAGCTAGAATAATAAAAACCTTCATTTTTCAGCCAAGAGATGCCGCTAAATTTTACATCCACAATGGTGTCTTCTATAATTTCTTTGCTTTGGGCATTCATCACAAGTACCTTTCTCCAGTCACTTCCTCCCTCGCTTATACTGTAGGCAGCCAATGATCCGTTTTCGCTAAAACTGAGTCCTCCTAGTGAAATTGTTCCATCTTCAGTGAATGTGTTTGGGTCCAAAAAAACTTCTGTCTTATCTGGGTCTTGCCCTGTTTTGTACCTATAAATTACATACTGGTTTTGCAGCCCATCATTTTTATAAAAGTAAGAGTAGTCTCCTTCCTTAAAAGGAGCGCCTACTTTTTCGTAATTCCAGAGGGTTGTAAGGCGCTGCTTTAACTCCTCTCTAAAAGGAATGTTTTCTAAATACCCAAAAGTGGTTTTGTTTTGATCTTCTACCCACCTAGCTGTTTCTTCGCTCATATCGTCCTCAAGCCATCTGTAAGGGTCTTTTACCGGTGTTCCAAAATAATTAGTAACAGTGTCAACTTTTTTGGTCTTAGGATAGGTCACGGTATTGGTTTGGTTTTTTGAAACATTGCCATTGTTACACCCTACAAGAACTAGGGCTGTAATAATTGGGAGCATTAATTTTTTCATAAGGTTATTTTTTATAAAAATACATAAAAAAACAGGCCCTAATATAGGTATAGGCGGCCTGTTTGTATTTTAATGAGTGGTTGGTTATTGTTATTGAAACAAAGAGCTGTAAGATTTCCAGTATTTATATATAAGCACTCCTGTAATTGCCACCATTAAAACAGCAACCAACATCCCTGAGACATCTAAAAAAAGATGGAACAATAAAATATTAACAACAATAGGGGCAAGTAAAATAAGGGCAAACGGAACCCACTTTTTAAATAGTAGTAGCCCCCCGATAAGTAGCTCTAAACTGGCAACAACATATAAAACATATCCTGTGCTATTTAACGACTCCATGAAGTTTGCTGCTGCTGGGGCCATGTCAAAAATAGGAATGAACGCAATAAACTTGTTCATGCCAAATATTAGTAAAGAAACACCCAGTAACATGCGTAAAATAGTTGTAAAAGTTGAATTCATAATGGCGATTGTTTTAGCGTTATTGTTACTTAAAGATAACAAAAAATAAATACCCCAAGTGCAACTACTTGCAAATGGGGTATTTATGCTATTTTAAAAGCTTTAGTCGCAGGTAGTATCCAGAGAGTTAATCCAGTCTCTTAGTAAGCCAACACCGTCATTGTGGATAATACTTCTGCCTAGCAGCGGCATGCGTTCTTCTTCCGCCGTGACATTAAGGCGGTAGTAAATAACAGAGTTTTCTGGATCTCCAGGTTTTATTAATTTTTGATCTAAGGAGAGATTACTTAACATTTGATCTGGAGTTACACAAACCCCTAAATTTTCCAATAAGTTGTTTTCGCTAAAGGCAAACCTCATAGGCCTGTAATTACAATGTCCTTCATCTCTATGACAGCTAGCGCAATTAATATCTACATATGAGCGCACTCTAGTTTCAAGGTCTTGTGAGGTGTCTCTATAGTCCACAACGGTATTGATGTTTGTGGGTATATTATCTTCAAGATAACCAACATCAATCCACTTTTGTAGTTGATTTTGCAAGCCATCTGCAAAGGCATAAGTGCTGTTAAGACTTTGAGGCTTTATACCAATAGGCTCATTTGTTGTATTGCTTTTATGACAGGTAAAACACTCACTTCCAGAGGGCATTCTGTAGTTTATTTCACGCTGCTGCCCATCTTCGATCCATGTTACATACTTAAAACCTCCATCTCCTTGTGTGTCAAGAAAAGCTTCTGTTTGCTGTTCATTCCAAAAATATTCTGCAAAAGTCCAGCCCTCTTCTTTTCTAATCATGAGCCGGGTTTCAATAAGTACTCTAGTATAATCAGGAAGCACATTGTCATAAAAGAAATTTTTAATAATCACACTACCAACAGGCAACTCAATGTTATTGGCGTCTCCATTATATGTGCCTATTGTACCGCTAGGAAGCCAAATAAAACGTGATTTATGCGCATAGTTTGAAAACAATGAACTAATAGGCTCATAAGGAAGCACCCCAAATGTTGGGGCTAGCTCACTTAGCGTATCCTCAAAAAAATGATACTCAGAAAGTGTTGGGTAGGGCACTTGTAATAAATCTACGGTAACCTCAGAGACAGGCTCAATAGTAACATATCCTGCGTCATCTTCATTAGAGCAGCTAGCACATAAAAGACAAATTAGACCGAAATATAGGAACCGTTTTAACATAGTGTAAATAAAAACACCATTGAGAATTCACTCAATGGTGTTTTTTGAGAATTAAAAAATTATCTTTTCGTGAACTTGGTTGCTTTCACATTATTTCTTCTAAGTTTTTGTCCTGCTATACGAAGGATGTATTGCCCAGAAGTTAATTGAGAAATATTAATGTTGTTGTTGATTAGTCTACCATGCATTACTTTTCTTCCAGTGATGTCAAAAACAGTATAGATAGGGTCTTCAATATCTTCAATGTTTGAAACCGTTAGGTTGTCAAGGGCTGGAACAGGGAATATAGAAATATCACTTGTTAAGAAATCTCCAGTGTTTAAAACACTATTTCCTTCAACAAGTTTGTGGGTCATGTTGATGTCTAGATCTTCAAAGATATCCACAATTCCAGATGGCCAGTAAATTGTTACAGATGTAATTTCTGTGTCTTGACCAAGACCAAAATGCGTATTTAAAGTACTCATGTTTCTAAATCCTTCTCCACTTCTTACTTCTCTAATTTGAGTTCCAGAAGGCGAGCTTAGCTCAACTCTTGCACCAATACCTCCAACATTGCTTTCTACACCAACAGTATTGATTTTAAGCCAGTTGTTGTTGTTGGTGTTGTTTATAATAAGCTGCCCATTAGAAATAGCATCAACAAATCCATCTTCGTTGATATCTCCAAAACCACCATTACCAATATTTGTGCTAGAGATAGTGAAAGTAAGATCTCCATTACCATATAAAATTACTCCACCAGATACAATATCTGCATACCCGTCATTGTCAAAATCATAGGTTTGATTTTCAATACTAGTAACATTAAATTCTGTAAGGCCAGAAGCGTTAATTACATCAGTAAAAGTTCCATTACCGTTATTTCTCATTAGCCTGTGGAAACCAGAGTTAAAAGTACTAGCTCCTATCCATCCGTCTAGATCTCCATCATTGTCATAATCTGCCCAAGCGCTTGACCAGGTTTGCATGTCATCCTCTAGATTCAGAGAAGCGCCACTTTCTGTAAATGTGCCATCTCCATTATTTACGTGCATTTCATTGTCTCTTCTTTCAGACTCTCCACCACATTTTGCAATAAACATATCTACGTCTCTATCATTGTCAAAGTCTAACCATACAGATCCATAATGTCCTCCAGATGGATAATCTCCCAAACCACCTTGAAAGTATTCTAGGTTTCCTTCTCCATCATTGATGTAAAAAACACTTGGTTCAACATCATGACAAACATAGGCATCTAGGTGACCATCATTGTTGATGTCTACAAAGTTAGAACGTTGTGAGAACACATATTCAGGGCCAGATACTTCAGTATATGCTGTTCCATCATTGTTTGCTCTCATAAAGGTAACACCGTTACCTCCACCATACAGCAAATCTGTGAAGCCGTTACGGTCATAATCTGCAGCTGCCAAACTCCAAGATGGAGAATTGTCAGCAAATTCTGTGGCAACAATTGACTCTATAAAAGATCCATCTTCTTGTTGATACAAAACTTGAATATTAGAATTATTAACAGAAAGGATGTCGTCCAGGCCGTCTCCATTCATATCTACAATACCTCTATCAGTGTAGTTTGTACCGGCAGACTGAGGTGTAAAAGTTACTTGAGCCGCACTGTATTGAGCTACAGCAAAAAGACAAGCAAAAAAGAATAATTTTTTCATAATAATAATTGTTTTAGTTAATCACAAGATTGGTTAATAGAATTTATCCAGTCTTCCATAAGCGCTAGGGCTTCTGTATGAACTAGACTTTGCCCAAACTGGGGCATTTTATAGGGCTCGTCTCCAGTGACAGACATCCTATAGTATATTATTGAGTTTTCTGGATCACCAGGTGCAATATGTTTTTGCCCCATTAATCCAGGAATTGGGGTGTCTGCATCAACACATACACCTGCATTTTCGTCGTTGTTTAACGTATCTGTATATCCAAGGCGTATTACTCTGTAATCTCCTTGTCCTCCATCAATATGGCAATTAGCACAATTGATATCAAGGTAAGACTTGGCTCTTTGCTCTAAAGAGTTTGAAGCGTCTTTCCAGTCTACCACGGTTATAATACTTTCTGGGAGGGCGTCTTCAAGATATCCAAAATCAATTAGTTTTTGTAATTGATTGCTTGGGCCATCATCGTAGGTTAGAAAAGAGTTAATATTTTGCGGCTTTATACCAAGAGGCACTGTCTCAAAATCATTGGTATGGCAGATAACGCATTGTTGTTTTGCGGGAATTCTGTAGTTAACAAACTTTTGCTGTCCATCTTGTAACCAGTTAACTTCTGTGTAACCTCCGTCTTCTGTGGTTTCCAAAAAAGCTTCTGTTTGGGCATCGTTCCAAACATATTCAGCAAAGTCCCAACCATCTTGGGTTTTTACCATTACTCTGGTTTCAATAATTCTGGTTGTGTTTGTTGGCAGTACATTGTTGTAATAAAACATTTTCACAAGGGCACTACCCGTCGGAAAATCTAACGATTTGTTGTTTTGGTCAAAACTTGCCGTTTCACCCACAGGCACCCAAACAAATCTTTCTTTAACAGCATAGTCTGTAAATAATGAACTTATAGGCTCATAAGGAAGCACTCCATACGCTGGCTGTATTGCATTTAGCGCTCCATTAAAAAAATTGTATTCAGAAAGGGTATCGTAAGGGAATTTATCTAAATCTAGGGTAACACTTGTGTCTTGAAAAACAATAATAGAAATAGTTTCTGTTTTGCAATTGCTTCCGTCTTGAAGGCAAATGGTATACTGCAAGGTGTCTGTGCCAACAAAATTTAAAGCTGGATCATATTCTAAAATATCATCGCTGGTGTCTTGGGGGGTGTTATTGTTGTTTATTGTCACATCACCATTACTTGGGGATGTTACAGTTAGCAGCCCGGTTGCTGGAATATTTGTATCGTTAGCGAAAATGTCAATGCTAATTGTTTGCAGTGTTGATACTTGTACAAAATCTTCTTGTGTTTGTATCTCTAGAGGAACAAAAACATCTGTATCATCATCTGAACCACACGAGGTGATTAGCAGCATTGCAAATAACAGATATAAAACTTTTGGCATTTCTTAAAAATTATGTGTTCTAAAAAAGCCTAAAAATAGGGCTTTAAATTCAATATTATTAGCAATGTATAAAGTTATGTCTGTTTATCCATCAGTGAATGAGACAATTATTAGAAATTTAACACTTACAAGGCAACTCTTTTTTTATAATCAAAACAAGCCTACAAACTAATTATTACAGTTATACAAGCTGATGCGTTACCAAGTACTCTGCAATTTGAATAGCATTTGTGGCGGCTCCTTTTCTTAAATTATCACTTACAATCCACATATTGAGTGTGTTTTGCTGTGAAAGATCTCTACGCAGCCTACCTACAAAAACTTCATCCTTATCGTGAGCTAAAATAGGCATTGGATAGGTGTTAGTATCAGGATTGTCTTGAAGTGTAACCCCAGGAGTTTTTTGAAGAGTGTTTCTCACTTGATCTAGGGTGAAATCATTTAAAAAGGCAACATTTACAGCCTCGCTATGGCCCCCAGAGGTAGGCACCCTCACGGCTGTGGCGGTGATAGAAAAACTACGATCGTTTAATATTTTTTGAGGCTCAAGGGCCAATTTCATTTCCTCTTTTGTGTACCCATTATCTTGAAAAACATCACAATGAGGGATTACATTTCTATGAATTTGATGCGGATAGACCATCTGGGCAGCAACATCCTTTTCTTCATCCTCCATTTGTTTTACTGCATTTGCACCTGTTCCAGAGACAGATTGGTAGGTGGATACCACCACCCGTTTTATCTTGTATTTTTTGTGCAATGGAGCCAAGGCCATAACCAGTTGTATGGTAGAGCAATTTGGGTTGGCTATAATTTTATCTTCTTTGGTGAGCGTTTGAGCATTGATTTCTGGAACAATCAATTTTTTGTTTGGATCCATACGCCAAACAGATGAGTTGTCTATAACGGTTGTGCCAACGTGCGCAAATTTAGGAGCCCACTCCAATGAAGTTTCACCCCCAGCAGAGAATATAGCAATAGCAGGTTTGGCCTTCACGGCATCTTCAATAGCGATTATTTTAAGGGCTTTATTTTTAAATAAAAGTTGTTTGCCTACAGATTTTTTTGAGGCTACAAGTAGCAGTTCTGTGACAGGAAAGTTTCGCTCTTCAAGAAGCTTCAGCATCACCGTGCCAACCATTCCCGTGGCACCTATAACAGCTATTTTCATAGGAATATTTTTTTTAAAGGTACACTATTGTTTAAAAATTTTAAAGTCTTTAAATTAAAAAAACCGCAGGTTAAAACAACTTATGATCTTGTGATAACTCGCGTTACACGCTGAGAGATTGCCGTAAGAATTTCATAAGATATAGTATCAACAGCCCCCGTGAGTTTTTCTGCAGTTGTTTGATTTCCAAACACAATAACTTCGTCCCCTTCCTTACAATCAATATCAGTTATATCTACCATAATCATATCCATGCAGACATTTCCGCAGATTTGGGCTTTGTGGCCATTAATACGCGTCCATCCCACGCCATTTCCATAGGCTCTTGAAATACCATCTGCATGGCCAAGAGGGAGGGTAGCGGTTTTCATCTTTTTTTGAGCGGTAAACGCTCTGTTGTATCCAAGTGTATCTCCTTTTTCAAGGGTATGAATTTGTGAGATAATAGTTTTAAGTGTAGCGACAGGCTTAAGTTTCGCAGATTGCTCAATGTCATTGGCAAAGCCATACAGCCCTATGCCGCACCGCACCATATCATAATGGGCTTGCGGGTAATTTAAAACTCCAGAGGTGTTTAATGTGTGTAAAAAAGGAGTGTGGGGCAGTGCTTTTTTTAGTTCTTCTGAAATTTCAGCAAACGCATCCAACTGTT
>Ga0206128_1003213_pt1 | contig 13791 bp, 15 predicted proteins | sample Helgoland_Spring_7_FD_148601 | JGI IMG/M metagenome (GOLD analysis project Ga0206128, IMG submission 148601) | Pelagic subsurface seawater microbial communities from Kabeltonne, Helgoland, North Sea - Helgoland_Spring_Bloom_20160426_1 | ecosystem: Environmental > Aquatic > Marine > Epipelagic ...
GATTAAAAATAGATAATAGATAAATAATCTGATATATTAATTAGTGTTGAACCAATTTACAAATTATATTTGTTTCGCTATCTCTAATTAAGCAATTATATTGTAGTTCTACCAACCCATTATCCCAACCCACCATTTGTTTCAAATCATATACCACTCTAGATGAACCTAGATATGGGTGTTTAATCACATTATTATCTTGGAAATTATGTGCCAAGGTACAACATTCAATACCATTAATTTTCATAATATGGTGTTTATTCAATACAAATGAATAAACTGCTGGACATTTTTTAGTTTTAATTGGAGCTATATCTTTTGGGAAACGCCATTCATCCAATCTTACCGGATGATATGGTGTTATTTCCAAACCATTACCCAATTCTACTAAATCTATCGCTATATTATTTGCTATATTGGTTTTAACCACACATTCAATAGTAGCATTACCATCTGGTGTATAAACTACATCATTTTTTTTTAGTTGTTCCACTAATTTATAACTATTATTTGCCATTAGCACTTTGGATTTACCACTAAAACAAGGACCATTTCTATTATTATATATATTTCCCATATTAATTGGAGCTCTACTAGTCGTGCTATTAACTGAAATATTCCTACTAGGAACTGGTGGTGGCAATTTCATAAATGATTCTTCTACGATATCTACATATTTTCTAAATAGATTTCCTCCATATAATTGGAGACTTTCATCTTTGAAATTACTACACTCTTGTAGAATATGAGACTTTGCTAGATTTATGAAGTATGGTTTGCCCCATCTATCCCACCAATCTCTTCTAGATATTCCTTGTTTTACTTGGTCATTTAGATCTTTGTAAATACTTTTTTGATAATCATTGGTTGGTTCAAAACCAGTTAACAATTCCAATCTAAATGATTCTGGAATATTATCAAATGAATTATGCTTGAAATAATCTAAAATCTTATCTAGTAAATCAATAAATTGAATTCTAATTATTTGGTCATTTAGTTCTTCTGTCCCAATACCAATCACTTGAATATTGGGATTATCCAAACTTTTGTTGAGTTGTTGTTTAACATCTATATAATCCAACTTACATACACAATCCATTATATTAGATGAATCAATATTTAGCAATAAATCTCTACTTTGACCATAGCGAACATTTCCTATATCTATTTCCAATGTATTAATCGATTGCTGGTAATCATATTTACCATCCAATAATGTAGTATCTATCTTGGTAATAGAATCATCGTATTGTATGGATAATCTAGTTTGAACCGCTTTGGTCGATAGAACATTAGAAGTTAGATTAATGAAATTAGTTCCTACAGTTCCACTATCTGGAATAAATAGTGTATTACTATTATATTCTTTGGAAATATATTCCATCAAATCTACATCCGCATCATAACCAAATAAACAGGTGGTAATATTACAATTTTGTTTTCCATATTGTTGTTTATATCTATCCAACATATGTTTTGTTCCTCTGGGTGGTGTTACTGTTTCTTGACCATCAGTAAGTAGTAAGAACATATTATTTTGAAATTTATTTTCCAAATTACGAATCAATTCCAACCCTTTTTGTAGACAATCCCAGATATTGGTTGTTCCCGTCGGTTGCATGTCATCAAATATACGATTGGCCTCTATTTTATTTTCAGGAGACATTGGTTTATATGCCATACGAACAGTAGCTGTGGAATTATAATCTATAATGGATAAATTGTCATTGGGTCCCAAACTATCAACTACCGTTTTACAGGCATATTTAACTATATCTAACATACTCAAACCGGTACTTTCACTACTAGATACATCTGTTTTTGTTTTCGCTTCACTAAACATAGAACCGGATGTATCTATTCCCAAAATCTTATGAACTGGTGTTGCTTGTTCACTATCTATGGAAGATATCTTAATATGTGTTAGATTTTCTTCCATTAAATGATTAATATCCAATACCAAGTCAGTCTCTTCCACATAGTTTATTGTGTTTGTTTCTATTGGTCGTGTTTCATTTTGGGACAAACTATCTATAATTCGTTTAATTGCTCTATTGGGATGTAATTGGTCTAATGTTAGACTACTATTGGTTAATGGAGATTTGCCGTGTTCTCTCACCCACTTTTCTATCGCAACTCTTTCAAAAGTATTACCTTCTGGATCTATCACCGGATCGGTCATAGCCACTAGAGTAATGGGGCACATTAGATCATCATTATCCATTTTATTGGTATTATATAACTTTATATAATGATATTTCAATTTTTTTGGTTCAAATTAAGAAACAATAAATAATAATGACAATTTCTAAGATTAGTAATAATTGAAACTTTTCTATATTAATAAAAGAATAAAAATATAATTATTTATATTCTTTACATAAATGTTGTTCTATTATAAAATCTGGTTGATGATTAATATTTATATCATTATCAATTAAAAAATCTAAATCAATATGCATTTGTTCGTTTTTCCACCAATTATGTCTAATTATTTGCCCCTGTGGTTTATTTAGAATATTATCATTAAATATAATAAAGTTCTCTCTATTTTCAAATACATAATTAGATATGTAATATTGATCATATGGCCAGGTATTAATATATTCCGGATTTATATATAGTTTTGAAACCAGTTCTCGATACATATTTTTTATCGAATCATTTACTTTTAATATAAATCCTCCACTATTTATATATGTATTATTATGGTATCCACTATTAATATAATTATTATTATGGTAACCACTCATTATATCATTATTTTTTGAGTCTTTTATTAGAGACATCAATGGTGGAATGTCTTTATTCCAAGGAATTTCCATAAAACCTTCTCTGGAATAACAACCATTTTTATCTGTATTTATTAACCATTTTACAATTTTGTCTAAATTAATAGGATCGTTACACCAGGCGTCACTATCAAGAAAAATTATTATACTATAATCTGTATTTTTTATTAGTTTATCTATTTCAAAAATTTTATATGTGCAAGGATGAATATTATTGTCTACATTTTAATAAATTGATAATCATAGTTTAGTTTTTTTGCGATTCGTTTATTAATTTTCATTGTTTTTTCTAGATAAAATGTTTCTGGGTCTCTATTATCTATTTGATAAATACATATATTTACCATATTATTTGTTAAGAATAATTATTGCCAATATAAACTAGATTAAAATATAATTTTTTTATTTTTAGAATAATTCTTCTATATTTTCATATAGAATTTCTAGTATATTATTGTTCAAATACAATAATTTAGTAATTTTATCAAATATCTATATTTTTCCATCCATCTATTATATATTATTTTTAATGACTAATAATAATAAATAATATCTATATTTTTCCATCCATCTATTATATATTATTTTTAATGACTAATAATAATAAATGTTTCTATTGGTTCTGGTTTAGAAAGTTAACCATATTTTCGAGGCTTTTCTACAAAATCATATAATAATTATGGATCATTATTAGTAGATAATATTAAATACTAAATTCTATAATACTACTGGATAATATTGTGTTTCTATTACTGGATCACTTACTATAATATTAACTCATATTTCCGGGTGATTAAATATTATATCGAATATAAACCAATGAGGTATTTGAAAGATTAAAGTAGTAAATTTAATTCTATTATTACTATATAATGGAATCTATTAAAATTAGCAATAATATTTTTGAAAAACTACTTACTGCCAATATTATTAAAGATCCATTTCCACATATTGTTATAGAAAATTTCCTGGATAAAAAAACATTAAGAAAAGTAAAACAATTATTTACTAATCCTAATATAATAAGTGAACATAACTATCATAAACTAATTTATCATCTTATTCGTAGTCCTATATATAAAGATACTACAGATTTGGATATAATAGTCCATTTATTAACTTCCAATATATTTAGTAATCATATATTTCATTTGTTTAGAAAATATATTAGTAGTAACAATAATTATTCATTTAAAATGGATAAATCTAATGATAAATCTAATGATAAATCTAATGATAAATCTAATGATAAATCTAACAATAAAATAAATAAACCCAATAATATTGAACTAAATCTTAGATTTAGGAATCATTTACCATATATAGATTATCCATATAATCCTAATAAATATTTATTACCACCACATTTAGATAATAAAAAAGAAATAATCAATTGTATGTTCTATGTAAAAGACTCACAAGATACTAATCCAGGTGGAGATTTTCTATTATTTAGCAAAAAAAAGAATATTGAACCGGTTTTTAGTCGTTTTTATAATGATCAAGAACTAATATTAAATAAAAAGATAGAATATATGGATAATTTATTTATTGTATTTTTAAATACGCAATCATCCTATCATGCGGTTGGTTATAAAGATACTTCTTTGTTTCCTAGAAATAATATTAATATCTCTTATTCTATATCTAAATCCAATTAACATACTGTATTACTAGCACCACCACCCAATAATAATCCCGCTCCAGTCAATGCTATTATACCTGTGGCTTTTACACCCAATATTATACCACCAATAGGACCAAGTGTGATAGCTCCTATAGTACTACCAGCAACTATACCCATCCATTTATATTATTTATATTTTAAGGACAATTCTAAATCTTCATTTGCTTGGACTATATGGGTATCACTACTTTCTATATTATTCGATATAGTTTCTAATTGTTGATTATCAATATGATAGATGTTGTTGGATATCTCTTATATCTCTAAGATCATTATTTATTTGAGTTAGTCTAGCTAATTCTTCATTTTTGTAATTCTTTATCAATATTTAATTGTCTTATTAGAATTTATATATTCTTCATCTTCCATATGAAAATATATAGATATTTTTTTTATACTTAATTAATTAATTCTACTAAATTTAATATTCCTACACAATATAGATATTCTATATTTAGTAGGAATTAATATTCCACTTTAATATTTGGTGTAAATATTCTACTATATCTGTCATATTTTCCATATTAGCTAAATAAATACCATAATGTCTATTATTAGTAATATAGTCATTTTCTATATTATTAATTAGTTTTACTATTTCCAAATTACCACTAGATATAGCACAAGATAAAGTATCATTATTTATTGGACATTTTAATTTGACGAGTGTTTTTGCATTACAATAGTTATTTTACTACAATGCGTATTCATAATATTTGGAGTCAAATAGAAACCATAATTGATAAATGTTTCTATTAGGTATTTCTTCTAATAAGAATATAAATCATATGTAGTATGTGGTTTATAGGTATTACAATTCTCTAATATATGAATTATAAAATCCAATTTACAATTATAAAAACAAGCATCATATAATAAATCTTGGTCATAATATACATTATTTGTTAATAAAAATTGTAATAATACTATATTATTAGATATACAACACATATTAATGGTTTCATTATCAGTATTACGCCCATTATAATATAAATACTTTACTAATGATAAATGACCTCCTTTAGTAGCATAATTGATACCCTATGGATGAATAATGCCTATTGATAGCAGAAACATCACTAAATCCATATAGCCTTTTTCACAGCATATCAAAAAACAGGTATTGGGAATCAATTGTTCTATTTCTCTAGAAATAGCAAAACATTGGTTATAACTGTTTGTTATAGTTAGAAAATCATATCTAATAGAGATTATAAACCATCGTCTAATTTCTTTATTAGTTGGTGTATAGAATTGGAATAAATATTTAGGAATATAGAAATTTCTATTAATAATAGATGCTTTGATTTTTTTTTTATTAATTTTATTATGAATATATTTTTTATTTTCTACAATATACTTGATATATAGAAACCATTTATCAATAAATGCGTCATAAATATTATATTCTATTTCTATTAAAAAATCCATATAATGTTCTATAGATAGTGTATTATATATAGCAGATGAACTATTTCTAAAAATATTATATTGATTGGGTTGTAATAATTGGTTAATTTTTTCTAATATATCTATATTTTTGTTCTATCATTTTACTGTATCATATATTATTTTATAGATAGTAATACAAAATAGTAGATATACTTCCATTTACTAGATATACTTCCATTTACTAGATATACTTCCATTTACTAGATATACTTCCATTTAATAAATATACTTCGATTTACTAGATATTAATTTATTATTTGTATCTAAAAGTTTTTTTTCTTTCAATTATATAATGGAAAAGGCAATCACATTATTTACTATAGTATTTTTAGTTATTACTATTTTTATATTTTTAGATTCTAAAAATAATGATGTAGTATATGTTAAATCTACTATTGATCATAAATCATATCTAGTTCGTAATTTACCAGATAAAGTAAAAGCGGCCAATATGTTAGCTAAAACAAGAAAGAAATTATTAGATTTATGTAATATTTTGGAAAAAAAATATAATAAAAATAAAGCAATAAATAGATTAGTTTATAATTTTAGACCAGATAATTTAAGTGAAGGTGCTAATAGTAATAAATATACTTCATATTCAGTCAATAAAGGAGAAAAAATAGTTTTTTGTCTACGTTCTAGAAATAGTAAAGAAGATCTAGTTCAAGAAAATACTATGATGTTTGTCGCTTTACACGAATTAGCACACGTAATGACTAAATCAATCGGTCATACAGATGAATTTTGGAATAATTTTAGATTTCTATTAAAACACGCTATAGCAAATGGTTTATATGTAAAACAAGATTTTAAAAATAAACCAGTTAAATATTGTGGTACTATGATTACGGATAGTCCATATCCATAATAAAATATTATTTTCATTAATGATAGATAGTAGATTTAATACTAGATACCTAATCTGAATATTTTAAATAAATAATTTAAATATTTAGTTAAAATGTTTGTATAATATATATATGTCTAGTAAAAATAAATATCAAGTCAAAGATGTTATGAATAAAGTAAACGAATTAATAGATAAATCCAATAATTTAGGAAAGGACTATAAGACCAAGCATAATGAATTATTATCTATGTTCCTTGCGTTTGAAGCAATGAGTAAATGGATAAAAAAACAAAACACATCTACAGCCAATGATTGTGCCGCGTTAATAGATGATTTAATGAAATTAATCGAAGAAAAATCTACTATTTTAAAACCAGAACAAGAAGCGGATTTAAGAAGAATGAAAGAAAAACAAAAAGATATTATGAATAATTTTAAATATACTGGAAAAGGACTTAGTGAAGTAGTTACTGACCTTAAAACGGTATTGAATGAAATGGAAAAACAACCAGTTACTAATTCTACTCAAAGTGGCGGAAGTAATAAATTAACAAAAAAAAATAAACATAAATATAGATGAATTTATATCAAATATTAGATGTGGAACAAAATGTGGATTTTATTGATTTAAAACAAAAATACAATGAATTGGTTTTAAAACTACACCCAGATAAAAATAATGGTAATGATGAAGAATATAAGAAAGTAGTCAATGCTTATACTATATTATCTGATTCTATTACAAGAAAACAATATAATTTAGAACTGCAATTAGATAATACATTATCTAGTTTGGATATCTATCATTCTATTTGGAATAATACTATACCTATTCAAAAAAATAATATTATAAATTCCAATATAGATATTACTATCTTGGAATTATATCAAGGACTAGATAAAATGATAGAGATCACTACCAAAAATAAATGTATTTATTGTTATAGTGGATGTAGTATGTGTAATAATACTGGTTTATTATCATATAAAATTAATTATGTGGTACATATAGATAAAGGCTGTAAAGATGGAGATATATTACCTATATATGGGATTGCTATACCAGAATTAAATTATATATCCATCAATGAAATTAATAATACCAACTATGTTAGGAAAGGTTCTAATTTATATTATATATTAGATATCTCATTAAAAGATGCTTTAAATAATACTCAATTTACTATAAAATATTTAGATGATAGTGATATTGAAATACCATCCAATCAATATATTCGTCCAGATACTACTACTACTATCAAAAATAAAGGTATGCCTATTAGATATAAACCAGGTATGTATGGTGATTTAATAATTAGATATAATATTTTATATCCAGATATAATATCTACTACTAGTCGATTAGAAATATCCAAATTATTACCAATAGATTATACTAAAAATAATGATATAGATATGATCCAACACGAATTAGATGAAACAATAGAAGAAGTAGATAGTAATCAACCACAAAATTGTCCCATACAGTAATCAATAAAATGATTTAAAAATTATAATATATAATTAATTATCACAGATAAACATGCCTTCTTTAACAATCAATGAGAAACTTAATATGACTTTAGATGAAATTCAAATGGAAGAACTTTCTAATGAAAATAAAGAATTGTCTCAATTAGTTAAAGAACTTTCTAATGAAAATAAAGAATTGTCTCAATTAGTTAACGAATTGTCTCAATTAGTTAAAGACACTACTGATTATTCTATTGTATCACTATATGATTGGATTATTCATATAGATAGTTATGGAGATGAATATATTAGAGGTTTTAAAAGATATTCTTATGACCGAATTTTTGAAACATCTAATATCAAAACCAGAATACCGATGAGTAATTATTTGTTAGTTATTACTGAAAATGAGTCTTTATACCGTTTACCATATTATTCTTCTTATAATTGAGGTGGTCCACAAATACTACTATATAAATAATATAATTTTTGTTTTACCCAATTATATATTATTGAAATATATGATTCATTATTAGTTGATATAGGTGTATGGTCACTATCCCAATCTTCTAGATTAATATCATTTACTGTAGTTATATTTTGTGGATTACTGGATATAGGAGATAACTCACTATTATTTTGTGGATTACTGGATATAGGAGATAACTCACTATTAGTATTTGGTAATATAAAATCTATATTATTATTTGGTTCTTTATCTATAAAAAAATGATTTAATATATCAATATTATCTAAATAATCATTTTCTATAATAATATTGCTCATATTGGTAGATAGACACGGTCTTTGAGTAAAACTATTCATAATCATATAATTATTGATTTTATCCATTATATGAGATAAATCGGTTTTATCATCTTCTAATAAATCAAAGATATCACGTTTTAACCAATCTTTATCTAATAACGAATCTGTAAACGCACCTCCAAATTCTCCCAATTCTCTCAAATATGCGTCTGCTGAGGTCTGTTCGTCTTTACACCCAGAAAAGAATAATACATTGGGTTTTATATTTTTAAATTTGTTATTTGTTAATTGATATTTTTTGGTAGTTCTATTATAAATATAACCCAAATCAATACCAGTTCCCGAATGACAACAATCAAAACTAATAATTAATTTAGCATTAGGATTGGATATTTTCAATAATAGTTGATAAATTTCATCATCGGTAATGATTGAATTGCTATTTCCTACTATACATTCGTCTTTATTATCTAATTCATCATTATTTGTATCATTTATCCAAGTACCATGGCCAGAAAAATGAATATATATTATACAAGATAACCACTCTGTTTCGTTAATTTGTTCTAAATTAATTTTAGAAACTAAGTTTTCAAACCCAGTTAATATTTCTTCTCTAGTAGCATCTTTTAATATTTCCATATCAGTACTTTTAAATTTAGAAAATACATTAGATGGCTTATTTAATGTGAGGCGAGCTTCTATTCTATCAATATCATTATGACAACCTCGTAAAGTATTATTACCTCTATAATTATTTCCTATTAATAGCGCATATTTAGTTCCTGTATTCATTATAAAACTAATAGAAAAATACTATTCTCTTCTTTTTAAAATAATCTGAAATTAAAATGATTGGTTTTTCTATTTAGGAGCAGAAAACGGTCCATCTAATAAATTACAACAACCCTGTCGATGTATTTTATTATCATCCTCCATATCAAATATAATATTATCTATTTCACTATTAAAATTAGTTGGAATAGTAATAGAATTAGCAGATTGTGGTATATTGATGGATTGTGATATATTATTGGATTGTGGTATATTGATGGATTGTGATATATTGATAGGATTGGATGATTGTGGTATAGCTATATTTTTTTGAAATTTCTCATTTAGAATTTTATTAATTTTTTTGTCTGTTTCTACATAAATGATATCATTTTCTTCTACATCTATTATCGGTTGTGGACAAGAAGTAGATAAAGATGTATTCTCTAATTTTTTTCTCTGGAGAGAATCTATTATAGAACTGACTGTGTAGTTTATTTTTAAACTACTAATATCGACATTCTCTATTTTCGTTGTCTCACTACAGGTAGGACAATCTATATATAAATAACTATCAATATTTTCGGTATTAGTAGAGATAATATCAATAATACATTTAGTACATAGAGTATGACCACAATTAGTTAATATTCTAGGATCCTCATAATAATCAAAACATATTGGACATTCTAATATAGTACTACTAAAGTTGTTCATTACTTTACAATGATATAATAATTTATTCAAGTTTTTTCTTTATTATTTTCACTATTTATTTTTAGATATATTCAATCGTGATAAATTATATTAATTTTATAACTATTGAATATAGTATTGAAATGAATGAATAATTAGCGAATTATCTATAAATAATATAAATAATATAAATGATATTAATAATATAAATGATATTAGTAATTCTAGTGATAATTCTAGTATATTTACTATGGAATGATACACGATTCATTAATGATGAATTTTTTTCCAATTATTACCAATCAACACCATTTAATATAACTAATTATAATATAAAACAAATAGTTAAATTATCTCCATTGGAACAACACCCTTTATGTTTTTATATTTATGGAGCATTTCACTATATTCCAATAGAGGAATATTTCCCAGCAATAAGAAAACCTAGTTTGGGTAGCATAGATACGTTATTAAGTATAGATAATAATAGTTGTGATATAGGTATGGTTCAAGAGGATGTAGTTGGTAATATAGAATCCATCAAGAGTAAGGGGTTTGGTGAAATTTATTCGAAAAGAATTCCCAATCATTTACAATTAAATAATATTAGAATAGTTTGTAGTATTTTCGCAGAAAAATATACTTTAATTGTCAGAACTGATAGTAATATAAATAGTTATAGTGATTTATATAAACATAAAATAGGTATTAAGGGGTCTGGATCACTATATTGTCTTTTTAATATCTATAAATATTTCAATTGGGAATGGAATAAATCAAATATGCTATATTATAGTGATAATTATACTATTATTAATGATCTATATCAAAATAAAATTAACGGTATATTTATAGTAGTAGGCCATCCATCTGTTTTTATAACATATATAACTGAAAATATGAGTGTTAAAATGATTGATACCAATGATATTGATATCTATAAAATGCGTTATTTTTTACCTAATATTAGAAAGGATATCATCTCAAAATCTTATTATTATAATTCTAGTAGTTATATAAATACATTTTCTACTAGATGTATAATTATTACTAATAAAAATAACAACACGGAAAATATTTATCAATTTACCAAAAATATTTATAATAATCTAGCTTTTTTTAAAAATAATTTAAAAATATTTACTTCTATTTTTAAATGGGATTTAGTATATAAAATACCAATGTTACAATATCATCCTGGTAGTTACCGTTTTTATCAACAACAAGGTTATATTTCTTCCAATAAATGTACTAATAATACTACATTTTTTGATTGTATTAATATCAATAAACATCTTAATAGCACTATTCATTAATAATAACACAATTCAATTACAATAATACTAATAATATAGATACAAAATAATAAGTTACTATACTTACTAATATTGCTACTAACCATAATGGTAAAATAGTTCTATCATTTCTACCTACTCCAAATTCTTTTGCTTCTCCTTTTTTATTAAAAATCATATTTGGTTTTAATATCCAGATAACTGCCATTGTTAATAAATATAATAATATAGATATATGGATAGTATTTCCAGATATTTTATTTGTTAAATATTCCATTTAATATTAATAAATAAATAAATTTAACATTTTCTCCATTCAAATAATACAATTATTCCTCTTTATTTAATATTTATTTATATTTAACTAATACTTAGATATAATAAATTTATTAGTAAGATTAAAACGATTTTTTATATATTGTTATAATATATATATATATGACTAAAAACTGTGAACAAATTCTATGTAATAATGATCCACCAATTACTGAAAGACATCGTTTTAAAAGATGGAGTTTAAAGAATCATCCAGATAAAATTAAAAATGATGAAAATATAGATTTAAAATTACGTAAATTTCAGGAAATTGCTGAATGTGTCAATCAATATTTGCCAGATAATACTCATAAATTAGATTGTCATAAACTAGATAAACAACCCGAGAAATTATCTGCGACCATTCAACCCAAAATAAAACCCAATAAAAAAAAGGCGTCTTGTTTAAGGAAAATGGAAAATTGGAACCATATCCAAAAGCATCATCGTTTCGATAAATCTTCATTTAATCCTAATCAATTAAAAGAAGAATTATCACATACCTCACCTAAAATATTACAAATGTTAAAATTAATACAAGATTTAGATAATAAAGATTTAGCAAAAGAAGGTAGATTATATAAACATTTTATTTTTTCAGATGTAAAAGAAGGTGGATATGGAGCTAAAATAATCGCTTCTTCTTTACTATCATATGGGTTTACTCATTGTTTTCAACCCAAAAAAAATGGATATAATATAATAATACCACCACCCCATGATAATAAATATACTTTTGGCGTGTTATCATCTACTGCATTATATAATACTCCTACCAATCTAAAAACAGCAAAAGAAATATTAAAAATCTATAATAATAGACCTAATAATATTTATGGAGACAATATGAGATTTATTATTTTTGATAGTGGATTTAAAGAAGGGATAGATTTATTTGATGTTAAATACGTCCATATTTTTGAAACACCCAAAACATCAGCTGATCTAACTCAAGCAGTTGGTAGAGCTACTAGAAGATGTGGACAAAATGGTTTAGATTTCATACCAAATGTTGGTTGGAAATTATTTGTATATCAATATAAATCAGTATATGGGGATAATAGAAATATATTATTTGATACATTTTTACAATATTCGGGTATAGAAATGGGAAAACTCAAGTTTAGACAACAATTAGAGAAACTTGCTATCAATAGTGCTGTTGATTATCATCTTAATTATCAAATTAATAAATATAACGAAATTGTCAAGAAAGATACCAATCAACTAATTACTATTAATCCTGTCAATAAAATGTTGGCATTAGTTTATGGTGGGAAAAAAACACATACAGGTCCAAAAACTATACCTTGTTCCAAATATGATGGAATTCATATAGAATATACTAGAAATGGAGAAAAATATTGTAGATTAAAAACCATATTTTCTAAACCTAAAAAAACTAGGAAAAAAAGATATAAAAAACCACATACACCTAAAAGTAATAGTAAAGCTATAGTTGCCTATCATACACCTAAATCCAAATCTACTAAAAGTAATAGTAAAGCTATAGTTGCCTATCATACACCTAAATCCAAATCTACTAAAAGTAATAGTAAAGCTATAGTTGCCTATCATACACCTAAATCAAAATCTTCCAAAAGTAATAGTAAAGCTATAGTGCCTTATCATACATCTAAATCCAAATCTTCCAAAAGTAATAGTAAAGCTATAGTGCCTTATTTC
>Ga0206128_1003215_pt1 | contig 13786 bp, 14 predicted proteins | sample Helgoland_Spring_7_FD_148601 | JGI IMG/M metagenome (GOLD analysis project Ga0206128, IMG submission 148601) | Pelagic subsurface seawater microbial communities from Kabeltonne, Helgoland, North Sea - Helgoland_Spring_Bloom_20160426_1 | ecosystem: Environmental > Aquatic > Marine > Epipelagic ...
CGATTTCGTATAGTAGTACCTGGCCAAATAGGAACTAAACAATAAGTGTCTGTAGGCATCTTGTTGGTCGTCTTCTCCCGTTTGATCTCCAAATACAGAGTTTTGAGCATCAGTATCTGCATTATTAGAATTGTAGAGGGCACTGGCCGTTTTAGAAGCAGAGTATCCCTCATTGATTGTGCTTATAAAAACACATATTATTTTGTATATATCTGTTCTAGCTTCCACGTTTGCCCCTTCAATGAGTTCCTGTAGGTTTTCGTCTTCGGCAATTTGGGTAAAGACTAGGTAATCTAAATTCTGAGTATAATATTCGTCTATGAGGTCCATATTTTCCTCAATTTCCTCATGGGTAAGTGTCGGAAAATCGTTTTCAATCATTTCAAAACCTAGGTCAGCAGCATCGGAATTTTCGGAATCATCGTAGGGAAATTCCGACAAAACGTTTTCCACAACCCCAGCAATTATTTCTATTGACGGCAGTTCTTGCGCTCCATTATGCACCCTTCCGTTTCTCAAAGCAGCGGTTTCTAGCTTTGTATTGTACAGTGCTTTTATGGAGGCATAATCCTGCTTTTCTTCTAAGAATTCTGGCGGAGTGCTAAAGCGGTGCCTCACGGGCAAGCCCTTAAAATCGTCAAGCTCAGTTGGGTCTATGTTTGTGAGAACTTCACTTTCTACGAATGCATTTTCTTTTGGTTTTTCGCAGGATTAAATACCATCCCCATGCACACGGCAAGGCCAATTGTCATTAATTTTTTCATTAGTCTATTTTTATTAATTCGCTAGTAAATATACATAAACATGCATCAATATACATTACTCAATGTGTTAAATAATGTTATTTACTACAAAAGAAATAAAAACGGTGGTTTACGCCTGTACAGTTCGCTAAAATAGAATTGGGCATTTAGTAGCACGAAATGCATTCTTTTTCTCTTACCAATGTACCTATGGTAGTTGTTTTGGGTTCATTTTCAATAGCATCTAAAATTTCTCCGCAGTAATTTTTGCTGGTTTCTAGGGTGTCTTGGTTTGTGTTTCCCTCAATGTATACTTTGTAAGTACATTTTTTGCATTTGTCTTTACAAGAATAAAAACACAAGGCGAGAAGGCTCATTAATACAATTGTTTTTTTCATGATCGCCTAATTTTAATAACAGGTTATGTACGTGGTTGTAATGATGCTGTCCTCAGATGCTTCATGATAAACCGTATCGATGGTGTATTTAAGATCAATTTGTTCTTGCAGTTCTTCACCGCAATAATCTGTTTCGAGAATGGTATAGCTTAGTTGCTCTTGGTTTGTTGGGTAACTTGTGTATTGACAGGTTTTGCAATGGTCTTCGCCACAAGAAAAAAATAGGGGAAAGGCAAAAAATAGCCTATAAATAGTCTTCTTCATTAAAAATAATAGTATTATGTTAATTATTATATAAGTGTATTGAATGTAAATGTACTAAAAATTATTCGTCTTTTTTTCTGGGTCTTCTCCATCTTCTTCTTCTCCAAGGTGCTTTTCTTACCAGATCACGCTCAGTTCCACTCCTTGGATAGGCCAGATCTCCGTAGTAAAATTTAGTGCAGTAGGTTTCGTTAAAAAAAACGGTGTTTGTCGTGTAGTCTTTGGAGCTGTAAACCGTCCAGGGTAGTACCAGGCCATTGCCTTGGTACAAAACACCTTCTTGCGCATGAATTTCTCCGTTGTACCTAATTACAACACCATTTTTTGGTTTTGTTGTAAAAGAATGGTCGGGGCTTCTAACACCCAACACCAAATGCCCATTGTCTTGCTGAAACTCTTTCCAGCCGTAATTTTTTAGTTTGCCAAAAGACGTCATTTGAACAATGACCGGAACGGTGTCTCTTTCGTAAATAAAAACCGATTCCCAATCGTGCTCATGGTTTTCTAAATGCGAATTCTCGGCGTAATAGTACCAATATTGGTATACATTGTGGCTGTAGGTTTCTGCATAATTAAAATACACGGCCGGAACCTGATTGTTGGGGCCTCGGTTTTCCAGTCCTGTCCGGCCAGTTCCCTTAAGTTTGGAGCCAACAACCAATGGAATCATATTTTCTAAATTGTCCTCAGGGTTAAATTCTCCATCTGCATTGGCATCTTGAGTTGTATTAAAATCCATGGGTATTGGAAAATTCTTTTCAGCTACTTTTAAGAGCCCTCCTTCTTGAAAAGTTAAGGTTGGAATGTATTTTAAAGCATCGACGGTTTCATTTCTTCTTTCTTGCGCATTGGCAGAACAAAACAGGGCAAAAAAGAGTACGGTTAGATTGTTGAATCTCTTGTTAAGAAGTTCCATTAATTTGATGGTAATTTAAGGTTTGAAATTTATAATTTAGGCCTTCAAAAATTAACAGAATTTAACATCAATTAACTTGAGATTAACCCGGTAAAACGAGTAATTAATTTAAGTTTGTTTTGCTTTTATTAAGACAAATATAAACACATTTAGAATGGATAGCGTAAACATAAAAGAAATTAACGAAAAAATTAAAGACGAAAGTGCTTTTATCGATTTGTTAACCATGGAAGTTAACAAAGTTATCATAGGACAAGGGTCCATGGTGGAGCGTTTGCTGATTGGCTTGTTAGGGAATGGTCATATTTTGTTAGAAGGTGTGCCCGGATTGGCCAAAACACTTGCCATTAATACATTGGCTAAAGCGATAGATGGAAAGTTTAGCCGCATTCAATTTACACCAGATCTTTTACCCTCTGATGTTATTGGTACTACAGTGTACAACATGCCTAAAAACGAATTCAGTATAAAGAAAGGCCCCATATTTGGTAATTTTATTTTGGCTGATGAAATTAACCGAGCGCCAGCAAAAGTCCAGTCTGCTTTGTTGGAAGCCATGCAAGAACGACAGGTAACCATAGGGTCTGAAACCTTCGCTATGCAAGAGCCATTTTTAGTTTTGGCTACACAAAACCCTGTAGAACAGGAAGGAACTTACCCATTGCCTGAAGCACAGGTAGATCGATTTATGTTAAAAACAGTGATTGATTACCCAAAGCAAGAAGACGAACGCATTATTATGCGCAACAGTTTAAAAGGGCAATACGAGGTTGTAAAAGCCGTAGTGAGCATGGAGCAAATATTGAAGGCCAGAGAAGTGGTGAAAACCGTTTATATGGATGAGAAAATAGAAAGCTACATTCTCGATATCATTTTTGCAACGCGTTACCCAGAGCGTTTTGGCTTGGATCACTTAAGTCCTTTAATTTCTTTTGGAGCTTCTCCTAGAGGATCTATTAACTTAGCTACAGCTGCTAAAGTATATGCTTTTATTAAAAGAAGAGGGTACGTAATTCCAGAGGACGTTCGTGCCATTTGTACCGATGTACTGAGACACAGAATAGGCCTTACTTATGAAGCCGAGGCAGAAAATATAACTTCTGAGGATGTTATAGAGCAAATCGTAAATAAAGTAGAAGTGCCTTAGTATGGAGACCAAAGAGCTTTTAAAAAAGGTTCGGAAGATCGAGATCAAAACACGTCGATTGTCCAATCATATTTTTTCTGGTGAATACCATTCGCATTTTAAGGGGAGAGGTATGACTTTTTCTGAGGTTCGAAAATACCATCAGGGAGACGACATTAGAGATATTGACTGGAATGTTACCGCCAAACTTAACGAGCCACACATTAAGATTTTCGAAGAAGAACGAGAGTTGACGATGATGCTTATGGTGGACGTATCCAAGTCCGAATCTTTCGGAACGCGTGTGCAACAAAAACGAGATTTAATTACAGAGCTTTGTGCCGTATTGTCTTTTTCTGCCATACAGAATAACGATAAGGTAGGTGTCATTTTCTTTACCGATCAAATAGAATTGTACATTCCTCCCAAAAAAGGGAAGTCTCATATTCTTAGAATTATCAGAGAGCTTATTGAATTTAAACCTAAAAGCAAGGGTACAAACCTATCCGAAGCCTTCCGATTTTTAAGTTCTGTGGTTAAAAAGAAATGCATTGTGTTTGCCCTGTCAGATTTTCAAGCCTACGACTATGATAAAAACTTAAAGATTGCGGCTAATAAACACGATTTAACAGCCATTCGTGTAGTGGATTTGGCCGAGGAAGAATTGCCTGATATAGGTTTAATACAGCTTCAAGATCCAGAAACTGGTCTGGTTAATTGGGTGGATACAAGCTCTAGCGCTGTTAGAGAAGCATACCAAAGCAACTACTCAGAATTTGTTGCCAACTTTAAATCAAATTGTTTGAAATCTGGAACCGATTACCTCGATTTACGAGTAGACGTATCGTACACAAAACAACTATTAGAATTTTTTAAAAGAAGATAACTTGAACAGACTATTCTACATACTTTTTTTCTGCGCTTTTACGGTTGGTTTAGCACAAACACAAATAGCGGTAAAGTCAGATACAAATTACGTTTTTATAGGTGATGTTATTCACGTTGATTTATACGTAGCTACTGACCAAAATTTAATTTGGCCGGCTATTGCAGAACTCGTTGAGCCGTTAGAGGTTCAGGATTTTGGTGAAATTGATACGACTAAGAAGAGCAACAAATTCTTGTACCACCAACGCATTGCATTGCAAAGTTTTGACACAGGTCGGTTTAACATGCCGAGCCTAGCCTTTGCCTCTTTGCAAGGCGATACCTTTTATTCCGACTCTTTGGCTTTGGCCTTTTTAGCGGTTCCTTTGGACACTACCAATGCTATTTTCGACATTAAAGAACCGATCCATGTACCCTTTAATTTTGCTGAAGCACAGCCCTATATTTTAGCATTATTAGCTTTTGTGATTTTACTTATTTTACTGATCTATTTGGTTCGCAAGTTTTGGAAAAAAACGCCAAATGTAGTTCCTGAAGTGGAACTTGTTCCTTGTGAAATTGAGGCTAAAGAAGCCTTAACAAAATTAGAAGCTAAGGGCTATTTTTTTAAGGGTAAGGTAAAAACGCATTACGTTGAGTTAACCGAAATACTGCGCCATTATTTTGATAGAGAATTTGAAATTGACACACTTGAATCTACTACAGAAGAAACAATTGGGTTATTGAAAGGAGCTCAAGTAAACTCAGCTATAGTAAAACAGATTAGTGCTTTACTAGAGCAAGCCGATTTGGTGAAATTTGCAAAAAGCAACCCAGACCTAAGAACCTCATCCAATTTTATGAGTCAATCTTTTTCTATTGTAGCAACGTGTCATGAAATGAAAATGGAGGTAACAGATGCATAACGATGTAACGTATTTAAATCCAGAGTTTTTTTACCTGCTCTTTCTGATTCCTCTTTTACTGTTACTCGAAATAGGTTTTAGCAAAAAGAGAACGCCCAGTTTGAAAAACTTTTTAATTTCAAAAAAGAGTTCGTGGAAACTTATTTTAAAATATGTTTTGTGGGGGAGCAGGGCGCTTGCATTAACAGCTATTATAATAGCACTAGCGCGTCCGCAAACAACCGATGTAAGTTCAGAAACACTTAGCAAAGAAGGAATAGACATTGTATTGGCAATGGACGTTTCTACAAGTATGCTAGCGCAAGACTTTCTACCAAATAGATTGGCTGCTGCCAAGCAAGTAGCTATAGAATTTATAGAAGGACGACCTAACGATCGTTTTGGCTTGGTTGTATATGCTGGTGAGAGTTTTACGCAATGTCCTTTAACAACAGACCATAAAGTAGTAAAAAACCTTTTAAAAGAGGTTAAAGATGGCTTAATTGAAGATGGAACTGCCATTGGTATGGGCTTGGCCACATCAGTATCTCGTTTAAAGGACAGTAAAGCAAAGAGTAAAGTGGTCATTTTATTAACAGACGGCGAAAACAATTCGGGTTTTATAGACCCAATGACAGCCGTTGAAATAGCAAAAGAATCTAATGTTAAGGTCTATACCATTGGGGTAGGTTCTTACGGTAAAGCTCCGTATCCTACCAAAGACATATTTAATAGAGATACCTATGTAAATATAGAGGTGAAAATAGATGAGGAGTTATTGATTACTATTGGCGAGTCTACCGGTGGTATGTATTTTAGAGCCGATAGTAAAGATAAACTAGAATTAATTTACGAAAAGATTGAAGCCTTAGAGAAAACCGAATTAGAAGAACTTAAGTTCTACAATCACGAAGAGAAATTTGAATTTTTGGCCCTAGTTGCACTCGTATTATTAGTTCTTGAGTTTATCCTTCAGTACACCGTATTAAAAAATATTGCCTAATGTTTGATCTGGGAAATCCACAATACCAATATTTACTCATTCTACCTTTGGTCGTTTGGTTGGTTTATCTTTTTTATAAATCTTGGCGTAAACGAAAGCAAGTTGCCTTTGCTGAGGCTTCTTTATTGTCTCAAATTAACCCTAAATTATCCAATAGGAAAAGCATATTTAAAATGCTGTGTCAATTTTTAGGTTTGGTTTGTTTGGTGATTGCACTACTCAACCCTAGAATAGGTACCCGTTTAGAAACCGTTACCAGAAAGGGAGTAGACGTAGTTTTTGCTATTGATGTTTCCAAAAGTATGTTGGCAGAAGATGTAACTCCTAATAGAATTTTAAAAGCCAAACAAATTTTATCTAAAGCCATAGATGAACTGGTTAACGACCGAATTGGAATTATTGTTTACGCCGGAAAAGCATACGCACAACTTCCTTTAACAACCGATTATTCTGCTGCAAAAATGTTTTTAAAAACAATTGATACAGATATGGTGCCTACCCAAGGTACAGACATCGGAAACGCTGTTGAGATGGCCTTGAGTTATTTTGAAAGTGGCACTGAACAAAACAGGGCTTTATTTGTTCTCTCGGATGGAGAGAGTCATGAAGATGGTGCTCTAGAAGCTAGTGAAATGGCTTTGGACAATGGTATTATCATAAACACGATCGGAATTGGTACAAGTCAAGGTGCGCCCATACCCATTATTCGTAATGGCATTGTGAAAGGGTATAAAAAAGACAAAAGCAACAATGTGGTTGTTACAAAAATGGATTCGCAAATGCTTCAACAACTTGCATTGAGCACCAATGGTGGTTTTATTGACGGTACCTATACTCAAGAAACCATCGGTTTTATTACAACAGCTCTCTCTAAAATGGAGCAAGTAGAATCTGAAACAGAATTATTTTCTGACTACGAAGACCAATTTCAATGGTTTTTAGCTTTATCTTTATTCTTTTTCATTTTAGAAATTATAATACCCAATCGAAAAACGCTTTGGATTAGAAAAATCAAATTATTTGGAGATGAAACGAAGTAACTATTTGTTCTTGTTTTCTGTTTTAACCTTTAGTTTAGCGCTTTCTGCGCAGACAGAACGTAAAATTACACGTACAGGGAATACCCAATACGAATCGGGAAATTTTGTGGATGCAGAAATTAATTATAAGAAAGCACTAGAACAAAATGCCAACCTTTTAGAAGCCCAATTTAATTTAGGAGATGCTTTGGCCAAACAAGACCGTTTTGAGGAAGCTTTGGCTTCTTTTGATCTGGTAAGCTCAACATCAGATGATAAAGAACTTAAAGCAAATGCTTTTCATAATAAAGGGAATGTGCAATTGCAACAACAAGATTTAGAAGGTGCAATTGAATCCTATAAGGAAGCGCTAAGAACCAATCCTAAAGACCCTCAAACAAGGTACAATTATGCCTATGCAAAGAAGCAATTAGAGCAGCAACAAGAACAGGAGCAAGAACAGGAACAAAATCAAGACCAGGATCAGGATCAGGATCAAGAACAGCAAGAAAACGAAAATTCTGACGATAAAGACAATCAGAATAAGGAAGACGCTGAAAATGGAGAACAAGACGATTCAGAGCAAGACAAACAAGACCAACAAGATCAGGGCGATACCAAAGAGGATGAAACCCAAGAGAATGATCAAAATTCTGGTGAAACTGATGGAGAAGAAGCCAAGGACGACCAAGAAGAAAAGCAAGGTGAGGCAAAGGAGAATAAACTTAGTCCTGAAGAAGCTCAAAGACTTTTAGAAGCCTTAAAACAAGAAGAAAACAAGGTGCAAGCCAAAATGAAAAAGCATAAAATAAAAGGTTCTAAAGTGAAAATTGAAAAAGATTGGTAAAACAAATGAAAAACTATTTATTCCTTTTATTTTTTATTGTAAAATCTGTACTACTATCAGCGCAGACCTTTAGTGCATCCATAAATAAAAATAAAGTAGGGTTAAACGAGCAGTTTACCTTAACCTATACTTTAGATGAAAGTGGCGATCGTTTTGTAGCACCCAACCTTTCAAACTTCTCTGTTTTGGCAGGTCCAAGCTCTTCATCGAGTACAAGTATTATCAACGGAAAAGTTAGTAAAGAAACATCTTACACCTATCGGTTACGTTCCAAAAAGGTGGGTGCTTTCACTATTTATCCTGCAAAAATTAGAGTTAAGGGCAAAGAATTAAAATCCAACACACTTTCAATACAGGTTTTAAAGTCTAGCCCTAAGGCTACTTCAAACACTTCGCCTGAAGCTATAGCAAAGCGCAACGTTTTTGTTCAGTTAGAGCTCAGTAATTCCAATCCCTATGTTGGAGAACAAGTTATTGCTAGCTATAAATTATACTTCAGTCAAGAGGTGCGTTCACCAGAATTATTAGAAACACCAACCTTTACTGGTTTCTGGCATGAAGAATTCGGTTTGGGTAAAAATTATCCCATAAGCGAAACATATATAAAAGGTAAAAAATTCCAAGTTGCGCTATTAAAAAAATTGGTTCTTATTCCTCAACATTCTGGAGCGCTTTCAATTGCTCCAATGGAGTTAGAGGTTCCAGTTGCCACGCCAACCAATCAACGCGATTTTTTTGGTCGTAGAACTTCACGCATCGTAAATATTATTTGTTCTACGGGTAAAAGAACACTAAAGGTTAAGGCTTTGCCGAAACAAAATATGCCTGTAGGTTTTAGCGGTGCCGTAGGTTCTTTCGAGTTCACAACTAAGTTAGATCGAGACTCGATACAAACAAATGAATCAGCTAATTTGTCGTTAAGAGTTTCGGGTAGTGGAAATTTAAGAATGATTGAGTTGCCCGAATTTGATGTACCTATTGATATTGAGGCTTATGAACCCAAATACAAAGAGAACATCAATCTTGAAAAATTCGGCTTGTCTGGATTTAAAAGAGAAGAGTATCTATTAATCCCACGTAACAAGGGCGTTTATAAAATTGGCTCAGTTCGTTTTAGTTATTTTAATCCCTCTAAAAAGAAATACATAACTATAAACAGCCCTTCTTATACGCTTAAAGTAAAAGGGGCGTCCTCAGCAAGCGCCACGCCCGTTGTTCTTAATAGCTTTACGAAAGAAGATGTAGGTTTTATTGGGAAAGACATTTTATACATCAAAACATCCTTAACGAATACGCGTACTTCCAAAGCCTACTTTTTTGGTTCAACGGCTTTCTATCTTATTCTATTTATTCCTTTGTTTCTTGTTATAGCTGTTTTGGTTATTTTGTTACTAAGTAAAAAATCGATTATTAATTTAAAGAAATTTAAAGAGGGCTCTTCAGCTAAACAAGCCATCCGCGTTCTAAATGATCCTGAACTAGAATTGCATACCGCCATTGAAAATTCATTGCAAACTTTTATGTTTAAAAAGTGGCGTTTAAAACGTGCTCAGTTTAACAAAACGGATCTACTTGAGGTTTTTCATAAAAAGCAGGTTCCTTTAAATTTAATCAATGATTTTAATAAACTCATTGAATCTTCTGAGATGGCTCGCTTCACTTCGGGTGAATATTTGTCTAATGATCAGGATTTAAAGGCCTTAACCATAGAATTATTAGAGCAATTAGAAAATTATTAGGTATGAGACTCTTTGGTTTATTTTTACTACTAGCGACTTCTTTAGTTGCTCAAACAACAGAAGAACTTTTTTTAGACGCTTCGACACATTATGAGAATAGTGATTTTGATACTGCACTTACGGTGTATCAAGCAATAGAAAACACACCCATTTATTCTTCTGACTTGTATTTTAATATTGCCAACTGCTATTACAAAACCAACAACATAGCTAAGGCAGTTTTGTACTACGAAAAAGCGTTAAGATTAGCACCTAAAGATGAAGATGTTTTATTTAATTTAAAATTAGTTCAACTTCAGTTGGTTGATAGATTGGCTGTTGTTCCACTTCCCTTTTACACAAAGTGGATGGATACCATCGAAAATTTATTTGAAATAGATCAGTGGGCTAAAATTGGTGTTGTTTATTTTTTAGCTTTTTGTATTCTCTTACTTTATTTCTTGTTTTCATCCAACTACAATCTTAAAAGGAAACTGTTTTTATTTTCGATACTGTCTTTACTAGCCTCTTTACTTATTTTTGGAATTGCTTCTCACAGTTTGAGTACCGAAAAACCAAACGCTATTTTAATGGAGATGAATGCTTATGTAAAGAGTGCTCCATCTATGCAAAGTGAAGATTTGTTTATTTTACACGAGGGTGCTAAAGTAGAGGTGATAGAAATATTTAAAGATTGGACAAAAATTAAACTTTCTGATGGAATGATTGGTTGGCTCAAAACAGACGATCTTGAGCGTATCTAACTTCTCATTTTATTGGATGTAAGTATGGTTTTGCTTGATGAAATGAATCACTTTGGTATTAAATATTGAGGGTTGATCTACGTTTACGACATGACCACTATTAGGGATGACAATTAATGTAGAGGAAAGATGGTCTTTTACTAGATTCTTTATGGAGGGTAAAAACATATGATCTTCCTGTCCCATAATGTAAAGTGTTTTAATACCAGAATCTTTTATACGAAATAGGTAGAGCAAAGGATTGACTTCTGCAAGTAGAGTAAACCACCTTTTAAACTCTTTTTCGTAAACTTTTTTGGCTTCTTTAATGAACAAATTTCTTGATTCTTTATGTGCTTTTTTAGGCATTAAAATCAATGCAAAAAACTTGTAGAGAACAATATAGGGTATTATGGATTTAAGCATTGCCGCAAGTCTCATGAGTACTTGGCCTCTTAAATTAAGTTTCATTACAGCTCCCCCCATAATCATACTCTCCATTTTTTCGGGGTAACGTTCCGCAATTTCTCTTATAATAATTGTACCCAAAGAGATGCCAACAAAATGAGACGATTTTATTTTAAGGTAATCTAGAACTTCAACAACTTCATCACTTATGACATCGAAAGAATAAGATTTTATTTTTTCAGAAATCGGGCTTTTAGATTTGCCATGGCCTCTTAAGTCAACTAAAAGTACATTAAATTCATTCTTAAAACTTCTCAATTGTTTGTACCAGATGGAACTGCTTCCACCAGCCCCATGAATAAAGGTTACCCATGGAGCGCTAGCACTTTTATTGTATGTTGTGAAGTGAAGCATAATGAAATGAATTTACAGTTGTAAAACTATAAAAAGAATATTGAAGTAGTACTTTATACGTACTAATTATTTTTAATTGGTTTTTTTTTAGAAAGGATAAAACTAAAAAACGTAGCCAAAGAGAATGAAATTAAAATATACTCTAGGTAAAGCCCTTCTTCTGTCTGTTGTTTTACATCATAAAATGCAAGTAAATTGCAAATCAGTAGAAACACAACACCTAAAATTTTCACTAATTTATTCATCCGGAGTTGTCTTAATAATGGTGCGAAATCCAGCCTGGTCACTTTTTATAAAATAGGTACCCGTTTCTAAGTCACTTAAATCAATAACCAAGCTGCTTCCTATTGAAGTAAAGCGGTTAATTATCCGACCATTTACATCCAATAAATCGATGTGTTTCGTTGTGTTTGAAATTTGATCAATTTGAATAAAATCAGCCGTAGGGTTTGGGTAAATATTGAACTGCAACGATTTACTTTCTAAAACAGTTACGTAGGGCAAATTAGTTGATTCGAAAGTTGCATTAGCGATACTAATGTCACCGATTCCGTTGGGTATTCTCGACATCGTTATATTTGAATCTAAATCGTGGTGAAAAAAGTAATCGATTGTAGTTGTATCTGGCATAGACAATAGAATGTCATCTCTTTCACTGTCTAATTTAAAAGGAAGATGAAGCGCACCTTGCAGCGAGTCCTCATCTGCCCAAAGAACTAAGTATGAATTTGGATTTAAAACGATGTTTGGGAATGTATATTTTGTTGGTTCATTAGCTTTGTTTGATAAAAAGTATCCTGATAAATTAATGCCTTCATTCGAGTTATTGTACAATTCAATCCAATCGTTAAATTCTCCATATTCGTCCTGCTCAGTAGCTGTATTATTAGCCATCCATTCGTTTAAAACTAATCCATTTTGATGCAAACCATTTGATTGTCCAAAAGTTGGGTCAGCGAAAGAAAACGCTCCATTTCCATCAAAATTTCTTGCAATAGAAATATCTGGTTGGCTATTGGTAAAATGAACAAAGTCAACTAAGTTTGTATCCGAGTTAAAGAGATACAACTGTTCGCTACTCGCACTTAATTTAAAGTTGGTATGCAGTCCTTCTTGGAGGGTATCCTTATCTAACCAAACAATCAAATACTCATTTTGATTTAAAGTTAAACTTGGAAATTTAAATTTAGTTGGTTCACTTCGTCTGTCAGATAAAAAATAACCGCCTGGATTTATTGGAGAAGTCGAGTTGTTATAAAATTCAACCCAGTCGTTGAATTCACCGTCTTGATCAGCTGATGTTGCTGTATTGTTTGGCATACACTCATTAATAACAAATGGCCTAAATTGCGCATTTGTTACAAAAGAGAGTAAAAAGCAGATTAAAAATAGAGTTCTCATTTTAAATATTTTCAACTCATACTATCAAATAGTGAGCCAATTTTAGGTGAATAGTTAAATTAATATTGTTGACTTTTATTCTATATTCAATAGTATTTTTGAATAGTAACCAACTTATTTTTAGCAAAAATACCACTATTTAAAAGAATGATTTTTTATTAACAAGGACTAAATTAATTGATCTAAAAAGTTAAATTTACGTTATTGTTTTAATCTTGTTATAGCTTGTATGTATCTCATTTACGACACCGAAACAACCGGACTGCCTAAGAATTTTTCTGCACCCGTAACCGATTCAGAAAATTGGCCACGATTGGTTCAAGTTGCCTGGCAGTTGCATAACAGCATGGGAGAACTCATTGAGGTTAAAAACTTTATTATTAGACCTGTTGATTTCACAATTCCTTTTAATGCAGAAAAAATCCATGGTATTTCTACTCAACATGCTTTAGCGCATGGTGTAGATTTATCTTTTGTATTGGAGGAGTTTAACAAAGCTATTGAACAGTCAGAATTTGTGGTGGGTCATAATATTATTTTTGACATAAATATTATGGGTGCCGAGTTTCATCGAACTCAAATTGAGAGCCCACTAGCACAACAAAAATCTATTGACACAAAAAATGAAGGAACTGAGTTTTGTGCAATTCCTGGTGGTAGAGGAGGCAAGTTTAAGTGGCCTACTCTTACTGAGTTACATGTAAAGCTATTTAAGGAGGGCTTTGCAGAAGCTCATAATGCCTCTGCAGATGTTGAGGCCACAACACGCTGTTTTTTAGAACTTATTCGATTGCGAGTGATTGATTATGTTCGACTAGGTTTAGCGAACGACTACAACAACAAGTTTTTAGAATTTAACCCACACCCATTTAAATTATTAGGTTTAAATATAGAGCCTTACAAAGAGGCTCAATCTGACTTTATACCTGAGGATGTCTCCATACTAGAAACCCCAATTTCATCGAACACATCTTCTTTAGACGATGTTCTATTTTCTCATTTACATTGCCATTC
>Ga0206128_1003227_pt1 | contig 13752 bp, 8 predicted proteins | sample Helgoland_Spring_7_FD_148601 | JGI IMG/M metagenome (GOLD analysis project Ga0206128, IMG submission 148601) | Pelagic subsurface seawater microbial communities from Kabeltonne, Helgoland, North Sea - Helgoland_Spring_Bloom_20160426_1 | ecosystem: Environmental > Aquatic > Marine > Epipelagic ...
TTATCTGATAAGATTAACAACTCCTGTATAGATAAATGGCTTATCTTTAAAGTCTAGAATTTTAATAGTGTAGTTGTACAGCCCTCCAATAATTTTACCATTAGTATTTCCATCCCACGCTAAGTCATCTTCATCAAAAATAATTCCACCCCATCTATCAAATATCTTAATGTTGTATGATTTATATCCTACTGATTTAGGGAAAAATACATCATTATCACCATCATTATTTGGTGTAAAAGAATTAGGTATGTAAGTAGAATAGTTTGGATTTATGTTTAGTTGTTTGACAACAGAGTCGGTACAACCATAAAGATTTGTTATGTAATATCTTATAGTATAACTTCCAATATCATTATAAGTATGCCAAAAACTTAAATCATCATATATTAATGTGCCATCTCCCAAATCCCATTCAGAGATTAAAACTTCCTCATTACTGTTATCTCTAAAGAATATATTTGGGTCTGATATATTAGCTGGTTGCGGACTAAATAACATTCCTGCTCTAGGGGATTCACTTATTGTAAGGATTTCAGTTTTTTCATTAGAGCATGAAGTAATTGGATCAGTATAAGAGTAACTGATATTGTAATTTCCTGGATTTAGATTAGAAGCATCAAAGAAATCTGTTGACACACCTTCAATTTTATAGGACCCTCCTGTTGGAGTTGCATTAAGCAGAGTAAATGAAGGAGTTCCAATACAAATATCAGGTTCGTTTAGAGCAAGAACTGGAAGTTGCTTTACTTCAATATGCACATTGTCATTCACCAAAGTTGTACAGCCATATTCATCCGTTAATGAAATGATTACAGGATCACAACTAAAGCTTGGAGTTAAGATTATTGGTAGACCAGTAGCAATTAATAATCCATTAGTATCAATTGTATATGATTTTAGAATTGAATCTTGTAAAGATACTGTATAGGTGTTGAAATTTGAATTAGAAATTTGAATTGACAAAGTAGATTCATCATCTCTGCAAATTGGGCTTGTCGCAATAAAGTCTAAGAAAATTTCTTCTGATTGTGTAATTGTAGCTGTACTATTTGTTGAACAACCATTAGCATCAGTAACAGAGAAAGGATAATCTCCAGCAGTTAAATAGTTAGGGTTATACATGCCAAAATCTTGAGAATATGGAATTGTTCCTCCAATTACATTTGGGTTTATTATACCGGTATTCTCTCCATAACAATCTATATCTACAACATCAATTGATGTGATTTCTAACAATTCAGGTTCTGTGATATTAATGTTCCCATTTTTAATGCAATTATTTCCGTCATATAACTGATATGGATAATTACCTGGAGCTAATAAATTTGTATTTATTCCAAACCAATCTTCAGTATATGGCGTAATACCTCCACTAATTTGTAATGAGGTATTACCGTCAGTAAATCCAAAACAGCTCACATTGTTTGTTAATTCAGTGACTTGAATCTCAGAAGGTTCATTTATAGTTGCCGTTCCTGTAGTTGAACAATTATTTATGTCTGATACAGTAACTGGAAAAATTCCTGTACTCAGGTTGTTTTCGTCTACCCCCCCCCAGTCAATATTATATGGAGCTCCAGCACCCCCAGAAACTGAAAGAGATGCTGATCCGTCATTTCCTCCATAGCAACTAACATCGAATTCATCAATTACTAAAACCATTCCTGGTGGTTCGTTAATTATTACACTTCCTGAAACAGTACAGCCATTTCCATCGATAATAGTGAAATTATGTTGTCCTGAAGTAAGCCCATTAGGATTACTACCATTCCAATTTGTATTATATGGGTTTGTTCCTCCAGTAATACTTAAAGTTGCAGTTCCATCATTATAACCTGCACAACTTACATCCGTTGTATTAATCGTAAACAATAAAGAATCTGGTTCGGTTATTGTAAAGTTATCAGTTTCTGTGCATCCATTGTCATCAGTAACAGTAAAGGTGTAATTTCCATTTGCAAGTTGAAGCGGGTTATTCCCTCCAAAATCCTCAAGGTATGGTAGTGTTCCACCGGTTGCATTAAGTGTAATACTGCCATTCAATTCATCTTTACAAAGTACATTTGTAATAAGAGGATTTGCAACTAATTGTGAGGGTTCATTTATAGTTATTAAGTCTGTTGCTGTACACCCATTATCATCAGCTACTAAGTAATTATAAGTTCCAGGGGATAAAACTGATTGGCTGTAATAGTTTGTTGCTCCAGCTGAGAGTACTTGAGAGTAAGGCGGTATATTTACAGTGTAATTTTGTATACCTCCTGTTATTATTAAATCAATATTTCCATCATTTAAGCCAAAACAACTTACATCATTTGATAATGAAGTAACTGCTATCTCTGCAGGTTCAGTAATTATAAAATTTTCTGTATACTGACAACCATTCATGTTAAATACATCAACAGAATAATTACCAGGACCAATGTTTGTTATGCTATTTGAAGAACTAGCGTTTGACCACTGATATGTTGTAGATGCCGGTTCGTTAACTACTTCTATTAAACCATCATAATATCCAAAGCAACTTACATTAAGTGTGTTAATAGTTGGATTAAGAGTGGGAGGTTCTGTTAAAGTAAACGTTTCGTTAGCAGTGCAACCATCATCATCTGTTACTGTAGTAGTATAGGTTCCTGCTACTAAATTAGAAATAAATTGAGTTGTACTAGTATTTGACCAAAGAGTTGAAAAAGGTGGTATTCCTCCCGTAATATTAAGGTTGATTGACCCGTCAGAAAAACCATTACAGCTTACATTTGTTATGGTTTCAGAAATATCAATATTAGACATAACACAACAATTTGTACTTGCACTACCTCCAATTTGATTGAAATTAATATTGCAATTAGAATTTGAATAGTTAGTAATCAGTATTACATAGTAATCGCCAGTACTTGCTCCATTTATCTGACAGGTTTCATTTGAAACCCAAGAATAGCTGCAATCTTCAATATTCCATGATGTTAGATTGTTACACATTGTATTTGGATTTGAAAAGGGTCCCCAACAAATAAAATCAATATCATTTGAAGGAGTACTAAAAAGTGAAAGTGTCATGTTGCCAGGATTGTCTATTTGTAAATAAAAGAATGCTGGATTCGGCTGTGAACTTAAACAACCATAATCAGGTCCATTTGGAGAACTTGTTCCTGTAGAAGCTGGAAAAGTTATTCCAGAATTTGTGCAAAATGGAGTAGCAGTATTGCAATCATCTGATTGTGAGTGTGCTGAAATACTAAATAATATTGCTAAAAATATGAATATTATTTTTTTCATGCTACCTCACTAAACTTACTGTGCCTTCATAATTTCTAAGTTTACCATTTACGTCCGTAACAATTATATGATAAACATATACGCCAATTGTACAGAAATCACCACTGCCGTTAATTTTTCCATCCCAAGCTTCAACACACCCACTTGTACAATATTCATTAGTGTATTTTTCTGTTCTAAATACCCTTTTGCCTAGTCTGTCATAAATACTTAATTCATATTCTTGTACGCCATCGATAATTGGTAAAAAGTAATCATTATCTAAATCATTATTTGGAGTAAATGCATTAGGGACATACATTCTAAATGTAGGAGAGATAATAATTGTTTGGTATGCGATATTTGTACACCCACTATCTGATATAGTTTCTAAGGAAATAATATAGACCCCAGTATCTGCATACATATGATCAATGTGTCCTAAGTTAGAAACTTGCTCACTACCATCTCCAAAGTCCCATATTCCTGGAATTAAAGATAAATAAGTTGATTTATCAATAAAATTAATTAGAGGATCAGTGATTTCAGTTTGTAATGGGTAAGCAACTAGAGCAACATCTGGTATTGGATTGATGTTTACATTTGCTTGTCCATTTAGTGTTTCGGCTTCACAACCATTTTGATCAATTACACTTACTAGAGTATAAAGTCCCATTGTAGCAGTAGAAATTCCTGTTGAATCACCAATATCAGTTAGAGTAAAATTCTCAATTCCATTTGTGTATTCAATATCATATAAAGGAGTACCATCTGTAGTTACTATAGATAAGTCGGTTGATCCTCCTTCACAAATCGAACCATCTCCACTAAGTGTAGCATTAGGGCGTGAATTAATTGTTACAACAATATTCTCATCAATTTGTTTAAAGCAGTTTGCACCAGTAATAGAGTTGATTGTAATGTTAGAAGGATCTGTTGCAATTAAACTTAAATCCCCTGTTTGGAAGTTAATAACAGTGTTAGTGTTTGCGCCATTAAAAGTATAATCAACATTAAATGGTGGAGTACCTGCAGTAAAATCTAAACCAATTTCAACTAAATCACCAGCACATAACTCATTAGAATAAGATGTAACTAGTTGAGGTATCTCATTTACAACTAATGTTGTAACTGCTGATAAAGGACTTGTACATGTACTGTCATCAGTAATAGAAGTTAATGTGTAGTCTGTTGTTATTATTGGGTTAATGAAAGCGTTAAATCCACCAGATCCAAATACCTCATTTGCAGTAGTTATTCCGTTTGCATCTGTAATAGAATAATCAACACTAAATGGTGGGCTTCCTATGTTATTATTCATAATTAATGTAGAGTTATCTCCTGAACAGATAGGGTTAGGGTTAACTGCAATATTCATGTTAGGTAACGGATTTACATTTACAATTTCGTTATTAATGGTATTTTGATTGATACAACCATCTGCATCAACTATTGAATTTATTGAATAAGTTGTTGTAATATTTGGCGAAACAGAGATACTATATTGTCCGCTATTATTTACAGGTCCTTCAGATTGAGGTCCATTCGCATTATAATTAATTGTAAATGGAGCAACACCATAAGAATTGAAATCAAATTCAAGATCTATTGGATCTCCAGCGCAAATTGAATGGTCTGAAACTGCAAATTCAACACTAAAATAACCAGGTTCAATTAGTGTTATTAAAGTGTCATTAAAGCAAGCAATAGTATTTTCGGCTGTAATAGTAGATGGATCAGTAATAGTTACTGTATAACTGCCATTTCCTAAAGAAGAACTGTCAATTCCTCCCCAATTAATATTATAAGCACCACCATTCCCTCCAGAAGGGTTTAAAGTAACGTTACCATCATTTAAAGCATTACAACTAATATCAGTTATTGTTGGGTTAAATATAATTTGTTCAGGTTCTGTTATAGTTGCAAAATCTTGTATAGGACATCCTCCAACTGTTACTAAAACTGAGTATGTTCCTGGACTTAAATTTGATATACTGTCAGCTGTTGAGCCGTTAAACCATTGAAATGTAGCTGAAGAACTAGGTGCATTTAATACTATTGAGTAGTCCTCTGTCGCTCCAAACCAAGGTACTCCAAAAAAACCTGCATCTTCACAAGGGCCCATAATTACTGCTGGATTCCCTCCACCATTGCTCAAGCATACCACACGCATTCTACTTGGTCCGTAAGCTCCAGAAGGTGGTACAATAAAATTAAATGGAAATACAGTTCCAGGAACCCAAGTACCGACTGGTATATTTATTACGCCAAGATCTTCTCCAGCATCTAAAAAATCACCATCAATGTTAAAATCAATATATACATTTATTGCTTCAGGAGCATATGATCCTACTGCAGCAAATTCGTCATGAGGCGTAACATTAACTGTATAAATCTGTCCTTCCGAAATGTCTGCATAGATTGTTGCAGTGTAGTCTTCGTAAAAATCAGTACTACCAAAGGTGCTATTATTAATATTAAAGTTATCTCCATTCAATTGTACCTGCCCTATACTAGTTGATGGTTGTCCAGAAAAATTTAGTGATGGCTGTGATGTGCAATATGGTAATAAAGAAATTGTTCCTGGAGGAGTTGTGCCCCCTAACATAGTTATACTTGCAGCCCCGTTATTACTACCAAAACAACTGCTATTATATTCGTTAATAATACTTGATGTGTTTAAAGGGTCATATAAGGTTACACTACTTGAATGTGAGCATTGATTTGCATCTGTAACAGTATAGTTAAATGTTCCAGCAGTTAAAGCTAATGGATTTTCTCCAAACCAATTATAAACATAAGCTGGTTGTCCGCTACTAGCTGTTATTAAAGCACTACCATCATTGTATCCAAAACAAGATGGATTGTTTGTAGTTACATCATTTGGTAGTACTGTTGGAGCTTCATTTATTAATATGGATCCTCCAACAGGTATTGGATTACATCCTTGAGGAGTATAAGTATAAGTTATATTATATAGTCCAGGCATGTTTGATGCTGGATCAAAATCAGTTATTACTGATCCTAGATTATCTGTAAATACTCCATTACCTTGTGCTGACCAGCCAGCAGAAGGTATTCCTGTTAGATTAAATGAGTTCTCATTTGAGCAAATAACTGAAGGTGAAGTAATGGAAATACTTGCAGCGCTAAAGACATCAATATTAACAGTTGCATCATCTCCTGGACAAGTGCCACTTGAGCTTCCGGAAATTGAATAAGTATAGATGCCTGGTGGATCAATAGCAGGGTCAAAAGTTCCAGAAACAGGATTCCCATTATAAGTCCAGGATCCATTATTGACAGGTTGACCATTTAACTGGTCAATTAAGTTCATTTGAGGATCAGTATCGCAAAATAAAAGTGGATTTCCCGTTCCAGCATCCGCACCAGCATCTCCAGGACTAGGACCTCCAAATGCATCATTAGGGCCTGTTGCTGTGAATTGAATAAAACATGGGTCAGGTGTTGAGCCTGATGCAGCCCAATTCACAACAAGAATAACATAAAATTCTCCAGCTACTGCATTTGTTATTTGTAAAACTTCTTGTGTAGTAGGAGGAGCAGTGCTACAATCTTCTTGATTTGGATTTGTTAATAGATCACACATCGTTGTTAAATCGTTAAATGGCCCCCAACAAATATAATCAAGATCAGGTGAAGAATTTATATTTGGATATGGAATTCCTATTACGTCTGTAGGAGTAATATTAATGCTTAATGGACCATTAGTGTTGGATTCAAAAAAGTAAAATGATCCATATTGAGTAACTGCAGAAAAACCACAATTAAGACTTGTCCCAGATGGAGCAGTTGCTGTACCTGAAGTAGCAGCAGGATATAAAGAACCATTACAAATTTCTGGTATTGTAGATGAACAAAATTGAACAGGTCCCGCACCTCCTTGGGAATAACATAAAGCATAAGTAAATATCGTAAAAAATAAAAGTAAGAATCTTTTCATTAAAATGGAGTTTTTTTATAATTTACAAATATACGAAAAAAATACTTGATTTTTTCTAGATGAAAATAACTAATATTACTTATAAAAACTTACAGCTTGATTCTTTTATCCAACCACTGCTTCCACTTGCAATTTTAATGTTTATCCATTCCCCAATAGTGTCTAAAATCTCAATTTTACTTCCTGAATGTAAAGTAAATAAGTTAGTGCTATTTATTGTTGGAGCACTATTTACAACTATTGATGAGGTAAAAATAATAGCTTCTTTTTTAGTTATATTTTCTTGATAAGAACTATAAGTTGCAAAAACACTGATTAGTAATATAGAATACAAAATACTTAAAAATCGCTTTTTTTTGTAATTACTAAATTGACTTAGTATCTTTATTGTAAGTGCAAGCCATGTAATTAAAATGCTGATTAGTTGCCAATAAAATGTATTAAAAATTGAGATAAAACTACTCCACCATTTTTTATAAAAAAGCTGAGGAATCTCTTCTATTCGGTCAATAATTTTGAGGTTTGCTAGCTCAAGATTTTGTATGGTTTTGTCGTTTTTCTCGAGTTTTAAGCTTTTTTCATAATGCCATATTGCATTTGCCCAATCTTGTGATTTGTAATGACAATTTCCTAAGTTGTAGTATAGCTCACTACTTTCCAATCCTATATTTAAAATGCTATCGTAAAGAGTAATAGCAGAAGTGTAATCTAAGTTATTGTATGCTTTATTTGCCTTTTCAAAAAGTTGATTTGAAGCATAAGAACTAATGCTTACTAGCAGGGTGATAATGAGAGTTTTTAATTTCATCTTAAGGCAGTTTCAACTTCAATAATTATGTGCTTGGCTTTATTTAAAAAATCTCCCATTTGTGCGTTTTTATTATTAGAAGGTGCATAGCGCGCAAATTCACATTCATCTAAGAGGGCGATAAATTGCTTTTTTGTATTGATGTCAATAGCATTAGTGTAAAAGTGTGTGCTTACAGTTTCTTTTGATAAATCTGCTATACTTACTTTAAATTTATCAGCAAAATAACCCAAAAGTGATTTTTCAATTTCTTCAAAAAATGATTCAAAATCGTTATTATTTATGCAATTTTGTGCGTACTTTAGTCTTTTTAGTGCAATTTTGTTTGCTTTCTTCTTTTTCCAATTACTACTATTTGTGTCTGTTTTCCCAACTATTGTATTGTAAATCCTAAGCAGAATAATTAAAAATATTGGTAAAAAGAAGATTACAATAAAGAGATTTTTATTTAAGATATTATCACGAATTTCCTTCAGTTTAGTTGTTGTGAAAATATAATGAATATCTTTTTTCTCAGTTTTTATTATTTGCTGGTTTATTGTTGAGTTTTCATCCTCAGTATTTCCATTAGCATTAATTATTAAATTATGCTGAGTGGTTTTTTTAGTATTGTATTTATTAGTTTTATTATTGTAATAGACTAAACTTGAACTATTAATAGTGTACTCTCCTTCATATCTTGGAATTAATAAATACTCAAAAGTTTTAATGCTTCTTTTTCTTCCTCCTTCAAATATCCTGTCGGAAATTTTAGGGTCATAAACTTCAAAATCATCAGGAAACTGAATTGCTAAGGGTTCAATTAACTCAATATTTCCAGTACCAGTTATTGTTAGTTTATAGGTTATAGCTTCATTAGTATTTGCGGTAGTATTATCCACTTCAGATTTAATTGTAAATTCCCCAACAGCACCATAAAAATTAGGAGGTGGGCTGGGTAATTCAGTAACATTTATGGTAATTGATTTTGATGAAATATATTCTTCTTGAATCTGATAATTATTGCTAAAGAAACCTCTATTTCTCTTGTTGTTCATAACCCTTATACTGCATTTCAGTTCCATTGGATCAATTATCAAATTACCTGATTTTTGAGCAGTTAAAACTGATTTTTTTATAGTAGCTACATTGTACGTAACCCCATCAATTACATCTCTTTTAAATCTGCTTGAGGTTTCTAAATCTTTTGTCCAAAATCCATTCAAATCAGGAAGTTCACTAAGCTCAGTATTGTTTAGTTCTAATCTATTAAATAGTTTGTAAGTAACAATTATTTGTTCGCCAACAACTATTTTTCTTTTACTTACATCAACCTTTATAAATAAGTTGTCACTTAGTGCTTTTTGTTGTGCTTTATTTTTATCACTTCCTTTTACAATCTTTAGTTGGTAAGACTTGCTTTTTATAGTTTTTCCATCTACTTTTATAGTTGCAGGGCTAATATTAAAAGTTCCTTCCTTTGTAGCTTTTAGATAATAGGAATAAGTTGTTTTGGTGCTATTCTGACTTTTTCCGTTTACAAAACTATAACTACTTTGTGTTGAGGGATTTGGTCCACTTAAAACTCTTAGTCCGTTAAAGTTTGGAGATTTAAAATTATTTCCTTGTGTATCTATACTGTATTGTATCAAAATTTGTTCACCAACTATTGCGGGGTTTTTATCAGATGACACACTTAGCTTTTGTGCAAAGGAATGTGTACAAATAAATACAAATAATATGAGAATAATTCTTTTCAACTTACCAGTCTTTTAATACTTTAACTCTTTTACCTTTCACTTTCTTTTTTTGTAGTTCTTCTTGCAATTCTTTTTCTTCTCGTTGAATGGCTTCTAGCATTTTCTCAGCATCCTCCTTGCTCATTTCTTCTTTTTTATCTTCTGGTTGATTCCCCTTTTCCTCCTCCTTATTTTCCTCCTGTTTATCTTTTCCTTCTTTGTCTTTTTCTTGATTTTTGTTTTCTTCTTTGTTTTCTTCTTTGTTTTCTTCTTTGTTTTCTTCTTTGTTTTCTTCTTTTTTCTCCTTTTGCTGTTGTTCTTGTTCTTGCTTTTGTTTTTTGGAGAGCGCTAAATTGTGCCTTGTCTCTGCATCATTCGGATTTATTCTTAATGCATTCTTATACGCTTCAATTGCTTCTTCTAATTTTTGTTCTTGAGTTAAAGAGTTTCCTAAATTATGATAAACTTTTGCTAAATCATTTTCAGTTGGAGCATTATCAATTAAAGCATCAAAAAGTGCTGATGATTCTTCATAGCGTTCTTGCTTGTAAACAGCATCTGCTAAATTAAAAGAAGCATTAAAATAATCCTGATCTTTTTCTAATGATTTTCGATACTGTATCTCAGCATCATTGTAACTACTGTCAGTATATAGCTCATTCCCATCTCTTAAGAACGATTTTTTGTTCTGAGCAAAAGACGTTATGCAAACTAAGAATGATAATATTAAGAATATATTTTTCATTAGTCCTTATAAAAATTAATACGGTTACTCCATTTATTTTTTCTTCTCAGTAGGATTAAATCCGTTAACAATAAAAGTAACGCCAATCCAATAAATAATTGAAACCTGTCCTTGTATTCAGTAAAAATCATAGTCCCAATTTCTTTTTTTTCCATTTTATTAATTTCAGCAAATAAGGTGGATAGCCCTGCTTTGGAATTATTTGCACGCACATAAGTTCCTTTTCCTGCATTAGCAATTTGTTGTAATAGTTGCTCATTTAATTTACTAACAATAGTATTTCCATCTCTATCTTTTCGGTAATCCGTTCGGTTGCCGTATTTGTTGTAGATAGGAATTGGCCCTCCTTTGCTGAGTCCCATACCTAAAGTATGAACGAATATTCCTAGTTCATTGGCTTGCTCAGAACTTTCAATTGCTTTTTCATCATGGCTTTCACCATCCGTAATAATAATGATAGCTTTATTTTGTGCATTTTCCATGTCAAAGGACTGAATGCTTAAATCGATTGCTTTTGCAATTTCAGTTCCTTGTGTGGGTACTATATTGGTGTTAATGGTTGATAAAAATAACTTAGCTGCTGAATAATCTGTAGTGATGGGCAATTGTACATATGCTTCTCCTGCAAAAACAATAAGCCCAATTCTATCACCTTCTAGTTTGTCAATCAATCGGGAAATGGCAAGTTTAGCTCTTTCCAATCGGTTAGGTTTTATGTCCTCAGCCATCATGGAGTTGGAAAGGTCAATGGCTATCATTAAGTCCACTCCTTCTCTTTTTACTTCCTCCATTTTTGTACCTATTTGTGGGTTAGCAATACTAATGATTAATAAAATGAAAATAAGAATAGTAAGGATGTTTTTTATTTGAGTTCTCCTTTTTGAAAAAGAGTGCATTAATTCTTTTGTTAAACGGCTATCTCCAAAAAGAGCTAAGGCAGTTGCTTTCCATTTACTGTATAATATCATAGCTATTATTAAAACAGGAATTCCAAATAGGAAATTCAAAAATTCAATATGTTCGTATCTTAACATTTAAGGAATCTGTTTTAAATATGTAATTTGTAAAATGAAAACTAAAAACAATAAACCTAAAGCCCAAAGTGCAAAGGGTAAAAATTCCTCCGAACGTTTGTGAAATTCTGTAACTTCTATCTTTGGGGTCTCCAAGGCATCAATGTCTTTGTAAATTTCTTTTAAGGAATTATTATTGGTCGCTCGAAAGTATTTTCCATCTGTTAGTGTTGCTATATCTTGTAAAGTTTCTTCGTCAATTTTCACTTCTACTTCTTGGTATTGTATTCCGAATGGAGTTTGAAAAGGGTAGGGTGCAAATCCTACAGTTCCTACACCAATAGTATACACTCTAATACCAAATTTCTCAGCAATTTCAGCAGCTGTAAGTGGTGGTACCATTCCGCTATTATTTACTCCATCCGTAAGAAGTATTATTACTTTAGATATTGCTTCAGAATCTTTTAATCGATTCACTGCTGTGGCTAATCCCATTCCTACTGCTGTTCCATCATCTACCATACCACTTTTAACATCTTGGAATAAATTAACAAGTACATTGTGGTCGGTTGTAAGTGGACATTGGGTAAAACTTTCTCCTGCAAAAATAACCAAACCAACTCTGTCATTTATTCGCTTGCTTATAAAGTCTATTGCTACATTTTTGGAAGCTTCTAATCTGTCAGGTTTCAAATCCTGAGCCAGCATACTTCCTGAAATATCCATTGCTAAAACAATATCAATACCTTCTGTTATACTCTCCTCCCAATTAATGGAAGATTGCGGGCGAGCCAAAGCAATAATCATTAAGCTTACGGCTGCAATTTTTAATATAAAAGGTAAGTGGCGTAATTGTTGTTTTATAGTTGGCTTGGTATCTATCGCCTCTATTCCAGAAAATAAAATAGTACTGCTTTTGCTTTTGTGTTTTAAGCCGTACCAAATTAGTAATACTAATGGTAAAACCATTAGATAGAAAAACTCACTATTTACAAAGGTGTAATTAGCCATTATTTATTTGCTTTTGTTTTGTTTGTTCAACAAAATTTTTGGCTATTTGCATACTTTCTTTATTCTCAGTTTCTTTAGGTTTGCTTTTAGCAAACTTGGCTAAATCAGCTCTTTGTAATATGATAGTAATGCTTGCTAATTGCTCATTATTCACTTTGCTTTTTAGCTCACTAATTATCTCTTCAGTTGCGAGTTCTAAGGCAATAAAATTAAATCTATTTTCAGTATATCTTCTAATAATTTCGGATATTTCACTATGGTATTCTTTAACGTTTCCCCCTTGCCATACTTGTGCTTTATCTAAATTTGTTAATTGTTGAAGGGCTGTAATATCTGGTGGGATAATCACTTTTGGTGTTTTTATTTTTATTACTTCTTTTTTATTGAGTATATACTTTTTAAGTAAGAAAAAAATCAGAGTCAAAAGAATAATTCCTAAAAGCCAAGGCCAAATATCACTCCAACCAATTGGTGCTTCCATTGGTTGTTTTATATCCTTTAATTCAGCTCCTTCTTCTAGAATTACTGATTGTACATTTAGGAGTAATCCTTCTGTTTTATTGTTTGTAGAAAAAGAAATAGGAGGTACATAGTAGCTTCCACTATCCCAAACGGTAATGATGAAGTTTTGTGAAATTAAATTCTTGTTAGTATCTAGCGTACCTTCTTTAATAATTTCAATTCCATCTGCCAAAAACTCATCATATGTTGGCCATACTTCAGTTTCACTGATTGGATTGTTGATGTTGAAATTGATTTGCTCACCAATCAGTATTGAATTGGTGTCCAATAAAGCTGTTTGTCCCCAAGCAATATTACTGACTAATAAAAGTGCAATTATATTTTTCATCTTTTACTTCCTCTAGTTTTAAAAAAGTTAATCAGGGGTTTTACATAATCTGTTCCTGTAGTGATGTCAATTAAATCCACACCACTGGCAGGTAATAGTTTTCGTAATTTTTCAGTTGCTTGCAATCTATTCTTTGCAAAATTATCTCGGACTTTTTTGTTAGTTGTATCAACAAAAATCACTTTTTCTGTTTCAGCATCTTGCATAGGTACAAGTCCAACATTAGGCAAGGTATCTTCTCTTTTATCGTGAATTCTAAGGGCAACTAAATCATGCTTTTTACTTGCAATTTTCAAGGGTCTATCGAAATCCTTGCTCATAAAATCTGAGAGGATAAAACAAATACTTCTTTTTTTAATTACGGAATTAAAAAATTCCAAAGACC
>Ga0206128_1003246_pt1 | contig 13702 bp, 11 predicted proteins | sample Helgoland_Spring_7_FD_148601 | JGI IMG/M metagenome (GOLD analysis project Ga0206128, IMG submission 148601) | Pelagic subsurface seawater microbial communities from Kabeltonne, Helgoland, North Sea - Helgoland_Spring_Bloom_20160426_1 | ecosystem: Environmental > Aquatic > Marine > Epipelagic ...
TGTATGCGGCTTCTGCCTGCTGTGCGGCGTTGCGGCGCTCTGACTCTTCGCGAGACAGGGCAACAGATGTACGCACACCCTTAGAGACGAAGTCCATGAGGCCTGTAACAACACGCTCGTTTGGGTCGATACCCGCACAAGAGAGGACTTCACGGCCATCGCGTGAGCGTGCCCAGCGAGCGATTTGCTCAGGACCGTTTCCATATTTCTTATCGTCGGCAATTGCATCGTCGAGCGCTGCTAGAACGACTGCTGCGAACAACTTGCGGGCACGATTGCCTTGCTCGGAATTGTATGCAGTACCGTCTACGAAATCTCGCATATATCGATCCTTATTCTTGCTCTTGTGCTTCCGGGGTAGAGGCTCTTATGACTCATCCTCTCCGATTCGGATACCCTCTTATTGCATAGCACTTATGCAAAAATTGCATGGCTTGCTGCAGGTGCAGCACGAGATATAGCGTTCTTGCATGGGTGCTACCTCCCAGATATAGGATGCATCAAGATTTCATCAACCTTCTGACATGGTTTTGACACATATGCCCAAGATTAACGGAAACGAGATTCGCCCTGGAAATGTCCTTGAACACAACGGTGGCCTCTGGGCTGCGGTGAAGGTGGATCATGTGAAGCCCGGAAAGGGTGGCGCATTTGCACAGGTCGAAATGCGCAACCTGCGCAACGGCTCTAAACTCAACGAACGCTTCCGCAGTGCCGACAAGGTGGAGCGCGTGCGTCTTGAGCAAAAAGACCAGCAGTTCTTGTATGAGAGCGACGGCATGCTCGTTTTCATGGATTCAGAGACTTATGAGCAGATTGAATTGCCAGCGGAATTGCTCGGCGATCGCCGTCCTTTCTTGCAAGACGGTATGACGATTGTGGTCGAATTCCATGAAGCGGAAGCACTGCACGCGAAGATCCCACAAAAGGTAATCTGCAAGATTGAAGAGACCGAGCCTGTGGTGAAGGGTCAAACAGCGGCGAACAGCTTTAAGCCCGCGATCCTGGACAATGGGGTGAAGGTCATGGTGCCGCCATTCGTGGGACAGGATGAAAGCATCGTGGTGAACACAGACACTATGGAATACTCCGAGCGCGCCTGATCCTATTGAGCGCTACGCGCGCTTGATGAGCGGCTCTTGCCGCGATTGGCACTTCTTTGCGACTTAAGGCGCGTAGGTAATCTGCGCGTCTTTTGCGTTGAGAGGTCCTGTGGCGCGATCAAAGCGCAGATAGGCAAGCGCGTGTGTCGGCGTCTGGCTGAAAAGCGTGCCAGCGGGCTTGCCATCCTCAGTGGTGATGTCTGTACCGATGGGGGCAGAGCCAGTGATTTCCACCTGAGCGAGACCTTTTTTGAGTTTGGTCTTGTGCTTCATCCGCGCGGTGACTTCTTGGCCGACGTAGCAGCCTTTTTTGAAGTCGACACCATTCAGGCGCTCAAGGCCCATTTCGAGGATGTAGCTGTCGGGCGTAAGCTCGATCCCTGCGCTTGGGACTGCGTACTCGACGTTGAGGGCAAGCCAGTCGACGTCAGCATCGCCCGCCTGTCCGTCGTATGCGCGCCAGCCGAGGGCCTTGTTACGTGGGTCAGTGAACGCGCCATTTGGAGGGTCGCCAAGACCACGTGAAACGGCGCGGGGATCAGTCTCAATCGTGACATCTGCACGCAGCTTATACATCGTGAGACGCTTCGCGAGCATATCGGTTTGCGCGTCATCCGTATCGAGGATCAAAGCGTTCCCCTCTTTGGAAACGAAGAAATCCGCAAGGTACTTGCCCTGTGGCGACAGGATCGCAGCGTAAACGAGCCCGTGATCGATTTTGCGTATATCATTGGTGATAAGACCTTGTAGGAAGTCACTGGCATCCGCACCAGTGAGGCGCAGCAAACGGCGGTTGTGAGCGTTGGGCATTTTCGCCTCCCTTTAAGGTCTATGGCTGATATAGGCAGAGCAAGCCGAAGTGAGAAGGGGCAGAACCATGCGCGCGCCAATTTCTGTTGTGATCCCGACGTTGAATGCTCAGACGAGTTTGGCAGGGTGCGCCGCGGCTTTGGTCGAGGGCGTCGAGGCTGGGCTTATCCGTGAGTTAATTGTCAGCGATGGCGGATCAAACGACGACACGCAACAAATCGCTTTGGGCATTGGGGCGGAATGGGTGTCTGGTGAGGCGTCTCGTGGCGGGCAGTTGAAACGTGGATGTTCAGCAGCACAGGGTGTTTGGCTTTTGGTTTTACACGCGGACACACAGTTGGAAGCCGGCTGGAGCAATTTGGCCGCCGCGCATTTGCAACGCCAAGACGCCGGGTATTTTCGATTGAAGTTCGCCTCAGCTGGTTTGCCTGCACGTCTGGTTGCGGGCTGGGCGAATTTGCGCTCGGAGCTTTTTGGCGTGCCTTACGGCGATCAAGGCCTGTTGATTTCGCGTGCGCTTTATGACGAGGTAGGCGGTTTTAGCGATATGCCGTTGATGGAAGATGTCGCAATGGCGCGCGCACTCAAAGGGCGCTTGAGAGCGCTCGACGGGGTCGCCCCCACGAGTGCAGAAAAATATGAACGTGCCGGTTGGCTGCGCAGAGGCGCGCGCAATTTGTGGACTTTGCTGCGGTATTTTGCAGGTACGCCTGTGGATCGTTTGGCATTGCACTACCGCAAGCCCTAGCGCGGTTGGCAGGAACAGATAAGTTTATTTTGAAAGATGAAGCAGATGCGTCAGCTCTCTGATTGGAGCCGGTGCAGAGAGGCATAGGTTTGTTTGAGCGCGACCAATGCGTCGTGCGTACCGCTTTCAACCACCTTGCCGGCATCCATTACGATGATCTGATCCGCGCCGCGAATAGTGGAGAGGCGGTGTGCGATCACCAGCGTGGTGCGACCGATGGAAAGGCGTTCCAGGGCGGATTGGACGACAGCTTCGGATTGTGCGTCGAGTGCTGATGTCGCTTCATCGAGCAACAAGATTGGCGTGTCACGCAGCAGCGCGCGTGCAATCGCGACGCGTTGGCGTTGGCCACCTGATAGTGCAGAGCCTCGCGGGCCGACAGCTGTGTCGAGACCGTTCGGGAGTTGGGCGAGAAAATCCGAGACATGGGCAGCATCGAGTACGTCTTTGAGGCGGGCGTCAGAGACATCTGTTCGGCCAAGCAGGATGTTTTCACGTAAGCTCTCGTCAAAGAGCAGCGCGTCTTGAGAGACGACCGAGAAGAGGTCGCGCAGATCACTAAGGGCCATGTCTGTGACAGGGACGCCACCGATTTTGGCCGTGCCGTGTTGCGGGTCAGTAAGGCGTGTTAAGACGTTGAATATGGTTGATTTTCCAGCGCCAGAGGAGCCAACGAGCGCTGTTGTTTTGCCGGCAGGGACGTTGAACGTGGTGCCGCGCAGCACAGGCGTGTCGCCGTAGCTTAAATGCACGTCACTAAGCGCAATATCTGGCGTGCCTGTAGGGGCTGCAACAGGATTGGCAGGGGTTTTGTGAACAGGTTCAAGTGCGAGCAGTGCCATGACGCGTTCGATCCCGGCGGCTGCGGCTTCCCAAACGCCTGTGATCGTGCCGAGGCGCCGCCCCGGTTCAAAGGCGAAGCCGAGGGCGGTGAAGAAGGCCATGAATTCGCCAACGGTTTTCTCGCCAGAGATGATTTCGCCACCGCCATAGATCAAAACGCCAAGAAAACCGACGCCAGACATGGCATCGATGAGGCCGGGGATGGAGGCGGTGCCGAGAGAAGTCTTTACTTCAATTTCAACGCGTTCACGGTTGAGTTGGCCGTAGTGGCGTTCTTGGTAGGACTCGAGACGGTTGAGTTTTACGGGAACAATGCCGTGGAACACTTCATCAAGCCGCCCTGATTGGCGCGCTGCAATCTGGTGTGCAGTACGACTGTTGCGGCGCACATAACGCTGCGCAACGAGCGACGGAAGCACGAGCAAAGGCACGCCTACGAGCGCAACGGCGGTCCAGCGCCAATCAACGCTCATCGCAACGCCGAAAAGAACCACCACCGCTACAAGATCGCGACCTGCACCCGTAATAATGGCGTTCCACACTTGGGAAACCGCAGACACGTCGCCGATGACACGCTGCATCAATGTGCCGGGCGCGTTGACTTGGTGAAAACTCACATCAAGGCGCATCAGGTGGCTCAGAAGATCGCCGCGCATGTCCGCTTCGGATTGTTGCGAAATACGGGTGAGGATGACTTTTTGAATGACCGACGCACCAGCGCGCACCAAAAAGATTCCGAGGATCACGAGACCCACCCACCAAAGCGCTGATTGATCCCCTGCGAGGAAGACCTGAAAAAACATCGGCTTCATCATCCAACTCAGGAACCCCAGCATCGATCCTTCGAGCGCCATGAAGAATGTGGCGATGAGCAACATCACCCAATGACGGTTCAAATAGCTGCGCCAAAGCCAACTTAGAAGAGTGCGGCTGGTTTGGTTTGGTGTTGTGTCGGGCTCTGCCATTTCAGGCAATCTGCACGGGTGGCGTCTTGCTGTCAAAGCCGTTCTGGATCACGTCGTTATCATATTCGGTGCGGATCCAAGTCTCGAAATCAATGTCGGACTTGGCTTGGCGTGCTTCGAACACGTCCAAAATGTAGTCCTGCACGCCTGTTTTGCCCCATTTCAGGTGAATGAACTTCAGCGACAGTTGTTCGCGCGCTTTTTGCACAGGGACGCCGTCAAAAATCATTTGATACATCGCAGCACAAAAGCCAGCACGGTCCGCACCGGATTTGCAGTGGAACATCATCGGCTTTTTCACGGTACGCATCAGGTCAATCACCGCGACGATATTCTCGCGGTTGGCAGCAGAGCGCGCCCAAAGCACTGTGCTGTGCAGCTCGATCCCGAGCATATCGCAGCTCTCTTTCTCGAAAAGATAGTGGCATTGCAAATCAACGCCGCGCAGGTTGATCACAGAGCGAATGCCCATGTCGCGATACTTCATAAACCGCTTGTGCGTAGGTTGGTTCGAGCGCCAAACATCCTTGGAAACGGGATAGAAGTTCGTCCAAACCGCGCGCAAGAACGCGTGATCAAACATGTTATAGTGCCAAACGGATTTGCGCCGCTCAACTGGGTCAGTGATGTTGCGCCCAAAAGAATAGCGCCACTGGCGTTCTTTTTCGTCCAGTGTTTTCGCAAGTTTCTTAAGCATCACGTGGCCTCGTCGCTCTGGTATCTGTGGGCATGTAGCCTTAGGGGGCTGCCCGTGCAAGGTTTGAGCGCTTAGCACTTGGTTGACGGCAGAGGACGTGGGGCTAATGTCACGCGTAACCCTTATCGGAGCTAACTTATGTCCCTTGCACATGGCCGTCCTTATCTTGCTATTCCCGGCCCTTCTGTGGTGCCTGATGCGGTTTTGCGCGCGATGCACCGTGCGTCGCCCAATATCTATGAGGGTGAGCTGATCGAGATGACCGCAGGGATCATCCCTGATTTGCGCCGTGTCGCTCGCACAGAACATCATGTGGCGATCTATATGGGCAATGGTCATGCAGCGTGGGAAGCCGCGTTGAGCAATGTAATTGCGCCGGATGATCTTGTTTTGGTGCCATCAACGGGGCGGTTTTGCGTCGGTTGGGGGGAAATGGCGACAGGGCTTGGCGCAGAAGTTGAGCTGCTCGATTTCGGTATGAAAACCCCGATGGACGCGGATCAGATCGAGGCGCGGTTGCGCGCTGATAAAGAGCACAAGATCAAAGCAGTGCTGGCTGTGCATGTGGACACATCGACGTCTATCAAGAATGATGTTGCCTCCTTGCGTGCCGCTCTGGATGCGGCAGGTCATCCCGCACTGTTGATGGCGGATTGCATTGCCTCTTTGGGGTGTGATCGCTTTGAGATGGACGCGTGGGGCGTCGATATAATGGTCACGGCCAGTCAAAAAGGGCTGATGGTGACCCCGGGTTTGGCGTTCGTGTTTTTCAATGACAAAGCAGCGGCAGTGCGGGACGCGATGTCGCGCGTAAGCCGCTATTGGAACTGGGTGCCGCGCGCCAATCCTGCGCATTTCTTTGAATATTTTGGCGGTACGGCACCGACACATCTTCTGTATGGTCTACGCGCTGCTCTCGATATGATCCACGATGAAGGGATGGAAGCGGTTTGGCTGCGCCACGAAACCCTCGCTTTGGCCATTTGGGCTGCATGCGAAGCTTGGGGGCAGGGCGGACCGCTTACACTAAACGTCGCAGAGCGCGCGCATCGTTCGCACGCGGTGACGGCGTTGCGACTAGGGGCACCAGCGGGCAAGGATTTGCGGCGTTGGACAGAACATCAGGCAGGGCTGACGCTTGGCATCGGGCTTGGCATGTCGGAAGAGAGCGACCCTTTGGGGGATGGGTTCTTGCGCATCGGTCATATGGGGCATGTGAATGCGCATATGGTGCTGGGTGGTCTTGCAACAATGCAAGCAGGGTTCGAAGCGCTCGATATTGCGTACGGTGCAGGCGCGCTTGATGCTGCGGCAAAGGCTCTGTCCTAAAGTCGCGTGCGTGCGAGTCGAAGATCGAGCCATTTGATGGCATGATAAACTGTCGCGCTTAACAACAGCGCGGCGACAAATCCTTTCCAAGCCCAAATAGCGATCATGATCCAAAGCAGGTTTACAAACCCCATCACCAAACAGGTATTTGTATAATTCTCAACGGCTTGAGGGTAGTGTTGCACGGCTTTGTCCTTTCTGTGGCTCGCTCTCTTTAAAGACGATACCGCAGAAATTCTAAAAGTCAGATAACTTTTGAGGGATTATGCGCCTCGTGCAGCTTTCAGTGCTACCGGAAGGGCGTGCGCAACCAGATCCATTTCTCGCTCTGGCCCACAACTAATGCGAATACAGCGGTCTTGTGGTGCAACGAACGGCATCCGAACGAAGATGCCTTGGTCAATCATGCTTGCCAATACTGCGCGGGCAAACTCTCCATCCGCGCCGCAATCAATCGCCACAAAATTGGTCGCGGACGGCAAGCCGTGCAAGGAATTGTCAGCCGCAATCTGTGCAAGTCTTTGTTTTGATGTCTCAACCTGTTTCTGGATTTCGCGCAACCCGGCTTGATCTTTGAGCGCTGCCAAAGCGGCGATCTGCGCCAAACGGTTCATGCCGAAATGATTGCGGATTTTCTCGAATGCCGTGATCAATTCAGGCGCACCAAGTGCGTAGCCAACGCGCATTCCCGCAAGACCGTACCCTTTGGAAAAGGTGCGCATACGAATGACGCCGGGATGCTCGATCGCCAAATCAGGGATCGCATCGGCAGGCGCAAGGTCGATGTAGGCTTCATCGAGCAGCAAAAGGCAACCATCAGGGAGCTTTGCGGCCATCTCTTCGAGGGTAGTGCCTTTGTGCCACGTTCCCATAGGGTTATCAGGGTTTGCGAGGTAAATCAGCTTTGCGCCCACTTCGCGCGCTTTAGCGAGCAATGCTTCATGGTCTTCATGATCCGCGTTGTAGGGCACCTTGTGCAAGGTGCCGCCGAAACCTGCCACATGGTAGTTGAATGTCGGATACGCTCCATCGGAGGTCACAACGTGATCGCCTTGTGTCACCAACAAGCGCACCAGATAGCTGAGCAACCCGTCGATGCCTTCGCCGACGACAATATTGCTTAACGCAATGCCATGATGTGCCGCGATGGCGCTGCGCAGATCATGACTTTCGGGTTCGCCGTACATCCAAGCTTGATCCGCGTTGGTTTTGATTGCTTCTAGAACGCTGGCCGCAGGGCCAAAGCCGTTCTCATTCGCGCCAAGTCGTGCATCGAATACGGCACCGCGCGCGCGTTCTTGCGCTTCGGGGCCAACGAAAGGAACGGAAGCAGGCAAAGTCTGCGCGAGGGCGGTGTATCTGGGATGGCTCATTCTGAAATGGGTAAATCGCACGGCTTAAAGTGGCAAGGTTGAATCTACCGCGATACGTACTTACTTGAGAATTATTCGCAACTACGGAGGGCAGGATATGAAGCTGAGCCGAAGAGGATTCATTGTCAGCGCAGTCGCTGCTGGCGCTGTGCGTACAGTTCCGCAGATTGCGGCTAAAACAGGTGGGCGTCGGATCTTAACGCTGGTTTACGACAAATCGCTTGGCATGATGCGCGCGGTTGAGCGGCTTGTGCCGTAGGCGCGGTGCTGGGCCTGTGCCGTAGGAGTAGCACTGAACCTGTGCCCTAACGTTCCGCTTTTCTTTGGCCTGCGCTTGCGGCTAGCTGGTTCTAGCTAAAAAGGGAGCCAGCCATGTCACGCGTCACAACCACCATCACAGATCATGTCGCTCACGTAGAGCTTTCGCGTCCAGACAAGATGAACGCGGTTGACCCAGCCATGATGGAGGGGGTTATCGCGGCTGGCGAAGCTTTGCGCGGCAACACAGATGTGCGCGCTGTGGTTTTGTCCGGGCAGGGCAATGCGTTCTGCGCTGGACTTGATGTTGCGAGCTTTGCGGCCCTGGCAGGCGGTGATCCGGCCGAAATAATGATGCCGCGCACGCACGGTCCTTCGAACGACTATCAACATGTCTCGCTTGTCTGGAAGCAACTCGAAGTACCTGTGATTGCTGCGCTTCAAGGCGTGTGTTTCGGGGCGGGTATGCAGATCGCGTCTGGCGCAGATATGCGGATCGCAGCACCTGATACGCGGATGTCGATCTTGGAAATGAAGTGGGGTTTGGTGCCCGATATGGGCGGGATGGTGCTTTGGCCTGCATTGATGCGCGCGGATGTGTTGCGTCGTTTGACCTATACGGGCGAAGAGTTTTCGGGCGTCGATGGCAAAGAGTATGGGCTCGTGACAGAGATTAACGACGATCCGGTCGCGCGTGCATTGGAATTGGCGCAGTTGATTGCGTCGAAAAGCCCGTCAGCGGTGCGTGCCGGGAAGGCGTTGGTCTCTTACGCGTATGAGAATGATGCGGAGGCGGTCTTGCTCGAAGAATCGCGTGCGCAGTCTTCGCTGGTAGGGACCCCGCATCAAATGGAAGCGGTGATAGCGAATATGCAAAAACGAGCGCCGGTTTTTAAGTAAAAAAGTGCTTTTGCAAAAGCACTTGCCAAGCCTTTTCGCAAAAAGGCTTGGTCTAAGCGTTTTGAGTTAGCCGAGTTCTGCCAAACGCGCGAAAGCGTCTTTCAGTTTAGCTTCTTCCGCTTCGCGCAGGCTCAAGTTCTTCTTCGTTTCTTCCAAAACTTCAGCAGGCGCGCTTTCAGCGAATTTGGGATTGTTCAAGCGACCCTTTAGGCCACCCAACTCTTTCGCAAGCTTGCCGAGCGTTTTCTCAAGCCGCGCCTTTTCGGCGGCCACATCAATGACGCCTTCCAAAGGCAGACCAAACGTGCCGCCAGAGATTGCCAAAGCTACGGTGCCTTTGGGGAGGTCGTCCACATGCGCAATGCTCTCGATCCGCGCAAACCGCATGATCAACGCTTCGTTCTGATCCCAAGCCGCCTTGGCTGCCGCGTCCATGTCTTTGACGACCAATGGAATAAACGCCCCCGCAGGAACATTCATTTGCGCACGCGCTGAACGGATGGCTTCAATCATCGTGACTGTCCAACTCCGGTCAGCGTCGGCTTGCGTGTCCACCAAGTCATTCGCCGTGTAGGTCGGCCAAGGAGCGTGGACCAACAAAGAGGGCCGTGCTTTTTGGCCCCAGATTTCCTCGGTCACGAACGGCATGATCGGATGGAGCATGATCAGGATTTGATCCAGCGCCCATGCGTAGGTTGCCTTGGTCTCGGACGCTTCTTCGGCTCTGCCTTCGTCCATGACGGGCTTTGTAAACTCAAGGTACTGCGAGCAGAAGGTATTCCATGTGAACGCATAGAGCGCATTGGCCGCATCGTTGAAGCGATAGCTCTCAAGGGCGGCGTCCACGGTTTCGCGGGTCTTGGCGATTTCGCCTTTGATCCATTTGTTCAGCGGGAGCGTGGTCTCAGGGACCGCATCGGAATGCGGGACATCGAACGTGCCTTTGAAATCGCCATAGGTTGCGGCGTTCCAGAGTTTGGTGACGAAGTTGCGGTAGCCCTCGATCCGTTTCGTGTCGAGCTTCAGCACACCACCTAAAGACGCCATCGACGCATTGGTAAAGCGCAGCGCATCTGCGCCGTATTCGTCAATTATTTCAAGTGGATCCACCACATTGCCTGTGGATTTGGACATCTTCTTGCCCTTCGCATCACGTACAAGGCCATGCAGGTAGACCGTATCGAAGGGCACTTCATCCACGACCGCCAGTTGCATCATCATCATCCGCGCGACCCAGAAGAACAGGATGTCTTGGCCTGTGATCAGGGTGGAGGTCGGGAAGTATTTGCTCAGCTCTTCCGTCTGCTCAGGCCAGCCGAGCGTACCGATGGGCCAAAGGCCAGAGGAGAACCATGTGTCGAGGACGTCAGGGTCGCGCGAAAGCAATACAGTATGTTTGTTTTGCTTATCCACAAAAAAACTTGGTTCGCCATCTGATTTACCGAGTGCACCGTGCTTTTCTTTATCCATTTCAAGCACTTCGATGTCGTTTCCATAATAAAATTGAGCATTTCGAAGGACTTCGGCGAAGCTGGCACCACAAAATGCCACTTTTGGTAACTTTGTTCGTTCTTGGTTGTCCTTACTAAATGCAGAAATCCAATTTAGTTGATCTACATCTGCCTTATCTGGCCCATACCAAACCGGAACCTGATGCCCCCACCACAGCTGACGCGAGATGCACCATGGCTCGATATTCTCTAGCCAGTGGAAATACACCTTCTTGTCGCTCTCTGGTATGATCTTGGTCTTGCCAGAGCGGACAGCTTCCAAAGCAGGTTCAACAATCTTAGAGGTCTCAACGAACCACTGATCGGTCAGCATCGGCTCGATCACCACCTTAGAGCGATCGCCAAACGGCTGCATGATCGGCTTCGCCTCAACGAAAGGAATCTGCGTGACGGTCTCGTTGCCGTCTTCATCCGTTGCAACCTGATCGACCATCACAGCCAGACCTTCGGCGGAAATATCCGCCACAACCTTTTTGCGCGCTTCAAATCGGTCCATGCCGCGATATTCATCGGGCACAAGGTTCATCGCGGCGATCATCGCCTCGTCGAATTCTTGCTCGCCATTGGCTATGGCCTGCGCTACCGCTGCTTCCTCGGCGTAGGGCTTGCCGTCCGAACGCATCGCCGCCTTCGTGTCCATGAGGTTATACATGGGAATGCCGCCACGCTTGGCGACTTGGTAGTCGTTGAAATCATGCGCGCCAGTAATTTTCACCGCACCAGAGCCGAAATCCTTGTCAGGATATTCATCCGTGATGATCGGGATCAGGCGGCGCAACTCTTTCGGGCCAACCGGAATTTCGCAGAGCTGACCGACGATAGGGGCATAGCGTTCGTCCGATGGATGCACCGCAACTGCGCCATCACCCAGCATCGTTTCAGGACGCGTAGTGGCAATGGAGATATAGTCGCGCGTTTCGCGCAGCGTCTCAACACCGTCTTCGTCTTTCTCGACATACTCATAGGTCGCACCACCCGCGAGAGGGTACTTGAAGTGCCACATGTGGCCAGCCACTTCGATATTCTCGACCTCAAGATCGGAAATCGCTGTTTCAAAATGCGGATCCCAGTTCACCAAACGCTTGCCGCGATAGATGAGACCTTTGTTATACATCTCCACGAAGACCTTGATCACGGCATCATGGAAGTTGCCCTGTGCATCCGCGGGCGCACCGGGGGCTCCGGACATGGTGAAGGCTTCGCGTGACCAATCGCAAGACGCGCCAAGACGCTTGAGCTGATCGCGGATCGTGCCGCCGCTCTCGCCTTTCCATTCCCACACTTTTTCAAGGAATGCTTCGCGGCCCATTTCAACCCGTGTGGGCTGCTGGGTCTCTGCCAGTTTACGCTCTACGACCATTTGCGTGGCGATGCCCGCGTGATCTGTGCCCGGCTGCCAGAGTGTGTCAAACCCCTGCATGCGCTTCCACCGGATCAGGATATCCTGAAGCGTGTTGTTGAACGCGTGCCCGATATGAAGGACGCCTGTGACATTGGGCGGTGGGATCATGATGCAAAAGGTGGACGCCTCTGGCTTGGCGTTGGCACCTGCCTTGAAACAGCCCGCCTTTTCCCAAGCGTCATAAAGACGGGTTTCAGCGGTGCTCGCGTCGAAATTTTTTTCCATTGCCATGCGCTCGGCGTCCTCAAATACATATGATGCGTTAAAGGTCTGATAAACAAAGCGCACGCAAAGGAAAAGGCAATCTGGACATCTGAGTTGCGTGGCTTAGGGTTATCTCTCAAAGCGTCGTATACCGCAGGGAGCACACCATGGAAAAGTTCGGCAAAAGTCAGGCAGTGAAACGCACAGAAGATATTCGCTTTCTCACTGGAGAAGGGCGTTATGTGGATGATATCACGCCTGAAAATGCTTTGTTTGGGTATGTACTACGCTCATCCGTGGCGCATGGCGACATGACCGAACTGAACGTGGACGATGCGCGCGAAGCGGAGGGTGTGCATCTGGTGCTGACGGCGGATGACTTGTTGGCCGATGGCAATGTGTTGCCGATGGCAGCGAGTTTACTCAAGAACCGCGATGGGGCCAGCTCTGCTGCGCCGGAACGGCCTTTGTTGGCTCAAGGCCGTGTGCGCTTTGTAGGTGAGCCGATTGCGATGATTTTCGCTGAGACTATGCAGCAGGCCAAGGATGCCGCGGAACTTATCGAGGTGGATATTGACGATCTGCCCGTGCATTTGGCTCTTTCGACGGGTGGGGACGCTATTCACAGTGAAGCGCCGGACAATTGTGCGTTCGATTGGGGGCTGGGGAACGAAGATGCGTTCTCCGATGCTTTCGCGAATGCCACTCACAAGGTCACCTGCGAAATCGAAGACAACCGCGTCATCGTGAATTCCATGGAGCCGCGTGGTTGCTATGCGGAATGGGAAGACGGCCGTGTGCATGTGGCGATTAACGGGCAAGGGGTTTGGGCCCCAAAAGGTCAGATCGCCAAGCATATGGGTCTTGATCCTGAGAACGTGCGCGTGACCAACCCCGACACAGGCGGTGGTTTTGGCATGAAAGCGATGATGTATCCCGAATATGCGATTTGCGGCATGGCGGCGCGCAAGCTGGGCAAACCTGTGCGTTGGATGTCCGAGCGTACCGAGGCGATGCTAAGCGACAACGCAGGGCGCGACTTGGTCAGCCATGTTGAGATGGGCTTTGACGCCGATCACAAGCTGGTTGCTTACAAGGTCCACTCAATTGCGAATATGGGCGCGTATAATTCACAATTCGCGCAGCCGATCCAGACGGTGCTTTTTTCTAAGGTTCTAACGGGCTGTTATGACGTGCAGGCGGTTTATTTGCATGTGGAGGGCGTTTACACCAACACGACCCAAGTCGATGCGTATCGCGGCGCTGGGCGTCCTGAGGCGATCTATGTGCTGGAACGTTCAATGGATTATGCCGCACGCGCGCTGGGCGCTGATCCTTGGGAGTTGCGTCGCCGCAATTTCATCAAGCCCGAGAGCTTCCCTTACAAGACGGCCTCAGAGGTTACGTACGATATCGGCGACTTCAACCGTGTGCTCACCGTTGCGCAAAGCAAAAGCGATCATGCGGGCTATCAGAGCCGTCGCAACGCGAGTGCAGCCAAGGGTATGCTGCGTGGCATGGGGCTTTGTTACTATATCGAAAGTATTTTGGGTGATCCT